>VNIW01000514.1_pt1 | contig 14343 bp, 11 predicted proteins | sample 7248591 | NCBI WGS metagenome assembly VNIW01 (sample SAMN12251776, study PRJNA551026) | human skin metagenome | isolation source: skin samples from patients infected with Netherton Syndrome | host: Homo sapiens | place: France:Paris | reverse complement strand
CCCGCCGCCAGGCGCTCTGGCAGGCAGGCGTCGCCGCCACGGAGCGTGACGGAATGCTGCCGGGCCTGTCCGCCATCGAGGCCCCGGCGCTTCCCGGGATGAGCTCGTTCGAGCTTTTGGCCACCGACGTGGCCGCCACCGGGGTCACCCACGACAAACAACCGATGGAGACCATCCGGAACCTGCTTGCCGATGCCGGCATCCTCACCGCCGCCCAACTCCGCGACGTTCCCGACGGCACGCGCGTGCGCATCGCCGGCGTGATCACCCACCGCCAGCGCCCCGGCACCGCCTCGGGACTGACATTCCTCGGAATGGAAGACGAGACCGGTCTGATGAATGTGATGGTTTCGCCGGGGCTGTGGAAACGGCAGAAGGTGCTCGCCCGCACCGCCCATTCGCTCATCATCCGCGGTGTCGTCGAAAACGCTACCGGCGCCATTAGTGTCGTCGCCGACAAGCTGGAGCCGCTCGAGGTGGGCGAGTGGTTCAGCCGCGGCTCCCGCGATTTCCGGTAGTGGCCCAGTAAATCAAGTCAGCTCAGTTAGTCCGGTCAGTCTGGTCCGATAGGGTCAGGGCTATGGAATTCACCCCGGTCTCTCCCAAACTGATTGCAGCGCGTTTTCTCGCTACCGGGATCGTCTTTTCCGTCCTCATCGTCGCGTGTGTGGTCTGCGCGGTGTTGCTGCACTGGGCGTTCTACATCCCGGCCGGAATTTTCGCCGTGTGGGCGGTGGTTGAATTCGCTTTTATCCGTTTGCAGGTTAAACGCCTGGGGTGGAAGGAAACCGAGCACGACCTGCTCATCACCCGTGGCAGGTGGTGGCACACCCTCACCGTTGTGCCGTATGGCCGTATCCAGTTCATTGACGTCACTGCCGGCCCCATTGATCGCCTCTTCGGGCTGCGAAAGGTTCAGCTCAACACGGCATCGGCAAGCACGGATGCATCGATCCCTGGCCTGCCTGCAGCCGATGCCGACGCGTTGCGGGATCGGCTGACCCTCCAGGCCCGCGAGAAAGCGAGTGGCCTGTGAGTAGCGCCGACATCACGGAGCAGGGGTATCACCGGGTTCATCGCGCGACGCCCCTGTTGAAATTCTGGTCCGGCATCGTGGCGTTCGTGCTTGCCATCGTCATGCATTACGACAAGGTGGTGGCCATGCTGTGGGATTTTCTCACAACTGGCCACGGCAAGATTGCACTGGTAAGCGCGGTTGTGGCGGCGCTCGGTTTCGCTGTGGCCTGCGTCGGCATCTGGTTCGTTTCCGGTGTGTGGTGGCGGCGTATGGGCTATCGCGTGGGGGATCAGGAACTGTCGTTTCGCCACGGCGTCTTGTCCTCCCACGTGCGGACGGCGCGCTTTGAGCGCACCCAGGCGGTTGACGTGGTGGAGCCGTTCATCGCCCGCCTCTTCGGGCTGGCCGCTGTGCGGGTGGAGACTGCCGGCGGCGTCGATTCGGTCATCGTGATCAACTACCTACGCATGTCCGACGCTGAAGCACTGCGTGACGTCGTCTTGCAGCGCGTGCGCGGCGCCGACGTCGTAGGCGGTGGGGAAGACGAACCCGCGTCGGGGTCAGAATCGGGACTCGAGACGGAGCCGGATGCGGATCTAGGGGCAGATGCGCTGATTTCGGAGATACCGCTCAATCGTTCCGTGGGTGGGGTGCTGCTGCACCCCTGGGTCATTGTGCTGGTTATCGGCGGGGGACTCGCACTGCTCAGCCCGCTGGGATGGGCGGCGGCGTTGCCCTTTGTGTTGGGAACTGTGCCCTCCGTTTTCCGGTTCCTTAACGAGGCGTGGCGGTTCACCGCGCACGTGAATGAGGATCCGGCAAGCGGGGACAGGCAGTTAGTGGTGTCCTACGGGCTGACTGAACGCCGCCGGCAGACCATCCGCGTCGACCGCATCCACGCGGTCGCGGTCCAGCGGCCGATGTTGTGGCGCTTCGCCGGGTGGTACCGGGTGGAGGTGTCCGTCGCCGGCTACGGCAGTGTGCTGAGGGACAATTCGGGGTCGACTCGGGTCTTGCCCGTCGGGACGCGCGACGAGGCACTCGCGCTGGTGCAGCTGGCCACGGGCCTTAACGCGGAGGAAGTAGAAGTATTTGCTGACCCGGACGGTCATACCAACCCCACCTACACCACGCCCCGGGCGGCGTTCTGGGCCACGCCCATCGACAGGGCACAGCAGGCGGTCACACTCGTTGAACCCACCGCAGAGCACGCGGAGTGCGCGGTGGTGCATAAAGGACGGTGGGCCCGCCGGATGTCCGTAGTGGCTACGCCGCACATCCAGGAGCTGACCTATACGCGTGGCCCGCTGAACCGGATGATGGGGGTAAGCGACCTGCGGTTTAATCTCGTTCCCGGGCCTGTGTCCATGAACGCGCAGCAGCTACGCGCCGCGGACGCCACCGAGCTTTTGCACCACCTGCGCGGGAGGCAGCTGCCGCGTGTGCAGGAACGCTGTTCGCATTGATCCCGGGGCGAGCGGGCCGGCGCAGCGTAAGCAGTACGGGCCCGCGCGAATGGGCGGATCCACATACCGCGGCCGCGCTGCAAGAACCGCACCCCGCCGCTGGGCAGGCGGTCATCGTCTCCGCTGTGAGATCCCCGGTGGCTTCCAGGTGCGCCAAGACCACGTCGACGGTGCCCGGTTCTAAACCGGTACGCGCGGCCAGGGCGCGGCGGGAGGTAATACCTTCGGCCATCGCGGCGCGCACCGCGTCAATGGGGCCGGTCGTGTTCGGTGAATTCATGGCTTACACAAACAGTCGGAGGATTTGGAAGGCGCCCACGGCGAGCACCCAGGCGGTGACGAGCTGGATGCCGAACCCGAAAAGGGTCCACCGCCAGCCCAACTCGCGGCGTTGGGCGGCAATCGTGGCCACGCACGGGGTGTAAGCCAGCAGGAAGAGCATGTAGGCCCACACGGCAGCGAGCGGGTGGCCGCCGGACGCGTCCGCGAAATCCGCGCGGACGTGATCGCTTAAGTCGCTTTGGGCCTGCTCTTCCGGGGAGGCGTCAGTGACGTCTTCGACCGCGTAAGTCTGCGACCAGGTAGAGATAAGCGCCTCCTTGGCCACGAACCCGGTGACCAGCGGGCCGGTGAGTGACCACGAGTCGAAGCCGGCCGGGGCGAAGGCGGGCGAAATGGTGCGCGCGACCGCACCGTACGCGGAGTCCTCAGGGGCCGGCTGCCCCGAATCCAGCGGCGCGCCAACCGGGATGGCCATGAGCAGCCAGACCACTACGACGGTGCTGACGATGATGCCGCCGGCGGTGCGCAGGAACCCCTTGAGCCGGGCCCACATCACGGACATAGCCAAGCGCGCGGTGGGCAGCTGGTAGGTGGGCAGATCGATGACCAGTGCTTCTTCCGGCACCGCCCGCCATAGTGTGCGGCGCAATGCCAGTCCCACGAGAACGAGCAGCGCAATAGAAATGACGTACATGGCAAAGACCACGGACCCGGCGTGCGCGGGGAAGAACGTGGTGGCCAGCATGACGAAGACCACCAGGCGTGCCGAACACGACGTAAACGGGATGAGTAGGGACGTCATGATGCGGTGGTGTGGGTTGCCCAGCACGCGCGTGGCGGAAATGGCCGGCACGTTGCAGCCGAAGCCGACGACGATGGGGATGAACGCCTTGCCCGGCAGGCCGATGGCGCGCATGACGCGGTCGGTGACTACCGCTGCGCGGGCCATGTACCCGGAATCTTCCAACACGGCCAGGCACAGAAACATCAGCGCCATGAGCGGGGCGAAGGTGAGCACCATGCCCACGCCACCAATGAGGCCATCGACGAGTAGACCGGTGACCAGCCTGTTGCCCAGGCCGATGGTCCCCAGCGCGGCGCGGGCGGCGTCGCTGAGTGGGCCGGTCACCCACGCCTCGAGCCCGTCTTGGAGCGGGGCGGCGACCGTGGTGGTGATGTGGAAGACCACCCACATGACCGCGAGGAACAGCAGCGGACCCGCGACCGGGTGCAGCGCTACGGCGTCGAGGCGGTGCGACAGCGGGGTGGTGTGAGAAACGCAGCGGACGGCGGCTTTGGCGGCGGCATCGAGATCCGCAAAGCGGGTGTCGATGGACGCATCGTCCCGCAGCGTTTCCGGTTCCTCGCCCAGGCGCGCACGCGTCTGATCGCGCAAGCTGTCCAGGCCCGTGCGGCGGCCGTCGACGGGGAAGACGGGGATGCCGGTGGCGGTCTCAAGGGCGGCGGGATCCACGTGGGTGCCTTGTGCTGCGGCGACGTCGAGTTTGGTCAGCGCGATGATGAGCCGGTTGGGGTGCTCGGCCAGCTGGAAGGCCACGTTAAGGCCCCGGGCGACAGCGGTGGCGTCCACCACCACGATGACGGCGTCCGGCTTTTCGGCATCCGGGCAGTCGATGAGCATCGCGCGGGTCAGCGCCTCATCGGGGCTCAAGGGGTCGAGTGAGTACGCGCCGGGGAAGTCGATGACGTCGGCCGTGACCGGCGGTTCGACCGGGCACGGCGCGCCGAGTTTCCACGCGCCGCGGCTGATTTCCACGGTGGTGCCCGGCCAGTTGCCGGTCTGCGCGCGAGCGCCGGCCAGGGCGTTGAACAGGGTGGATTTTCCGGAATTCGGGGCGCCGACGAGGGCGATGATGGGGGAGCCAGCAGGGGCGACGGCGCCGCCGGGATCGCTGTGGCAGCTAGGGGAGGCAACAGACATGGTGGCGCTACACCTCGATGGCGCGCAGAGTGCGCTTGTCGATGGCATAGCGGCACGTCCCCACGGTGACGAGGCGGGCGCCGCCGGCGACGCGGTGGCCCATGGTGACGCTAGCCCCGGGCCGGATGCCCAACTCGCCGAGTCGGACCGCGAGGGCGGAATCGCACTGGCCGGAAATGCACTTTTCACCCAAGGTGACGGTGGCGCCCACGGGTAGGGTATCGGCCGTGGGCAACGGGTGGGTGGTCGTCATAGCAGTAAACCTTTCGCAGGTCAGCGGGCCTAACCGGGATGTTAGGTTGCCTAACCTTCATGCAGGGATAGGTTTACTCTTTTGTCTGTAGGTTTGTCTAGCCTAAACATGCGAGGCGGGCAGGGTTGTTGTCAATGTCACCAATTTGGGGTGTGTACAGGCATTTCGCCTGGGCCGCGGCGGCTGAAAACCGAGGGTCGGGAACTAGACCGCCCCGTTGAAACCCAGCTGCCGCCATGCCTCGTAAACCGCAATAGCGGCCGAATTGGACAGGTTCATCGAGCGGCGCGCCGGCAGCATGGGGATCCGCACCTGGTCGGTCACGCGCGGGTGGTTGCGGTGTTCTTCCGGCAGGCCGGTCGGTTCGGTGCCGAAAAGGAGCACATCGCCCGGCTGGTAGTCCACGTCCGTGAACCAGCGGGTGGCCTGGGTGGTAAACGCGAAGACGCGCGCGCCGGGCAGCGCGTCCATGCAGGCGTCGAAGTTGGCGTGGATGTCCATGTCAGCTAGGTCGTGATAGTCCAGGCCTGCGCGCTTGAGGTGCTTGTCTTCGAAGTTGAAGCCCAGCGGCTCGATGAGGTGGAGCTTCGCGCCGGTGACCGCCGCGGTGCGGATGGCGTTTCCGGTGTTGTTCGGGATGACCGGATTATCGAAGACGAGGTGCAAGCGGCTCATGGGGAGAAGTCTAGGATGGTGGCCATGAGCGCAACCAAACTGGACGGCAAACTCTACCGCGACGAGATTTTTGCAGACCTGAAAAAGCGCGTTGACGCGCTCAAAGAAAAGGGGGTGACCCCGGGTCTTGCCACCGTGTTGGTGGGCGAGGATCCCGGCTCCCAGTCCTACGTGAAGATGAAGCACAAGGACTGCGAGAAACTCGGCATCGAGTCCATCCGCAAGGATCTGCCGGAAGATATCAGCCAGGAGGAGCTGGAAAAGGTCATCGCGGAGCTTAACGATGACCCCGCCTGCACCGGCTACATCGTGCAGCTGCCGCTGCCGAAACACCTGGATGAAAACCGCGTGCTGGAGCTTATCGATCCGAAAAAGGACGTCGATGGCCTCCACCCGGTCAACCTGGGCAAGCTGGTCCTCAACGAGGAGGCGCCGCTGCCGTGCACGCCGAACGGCTGCATCTCGCTGCTGCGCCGCTTCGGTGTGGAGCTTGACGGGGCGAAGGCTGTGGTCATCGGCCGCGGGGTGACCGTCGGCCGCCCGATTGGGCTCATGCTCACCCGCCGCAGCGAGAACGCCACGGTCACGCTGTGCCACACCGGCACCAAGGATCTCGCGGCCGAGACCCGCGCGGCCGACATCATCATCGCCGCGGCCGGCAAGCCGCACATGCTCACCGCCGACATGGTCAAGGAGGGTGCGGCGATTCTCGATGTCGGCGTCTCCCGCGTCGATGGAAAGCTCTCCGGCGACGTTGCCGATGACGTGTGGGACAAGGCTGGGTTTGTCTCCCCGAACCCGGGTGGCGTGGGTCCGCTGACCCGCGCGTTCTTGGTCAAGAATGTCGTAGAAAACGCCGAGCGGCAGGCGGAAGAGCGCTAGGGCTAGCACTCCTTATGGCCGGAACCGGACGACACGCGAAGCGGCAGCCGCTGAACCTGGACAACCCGCATGACCGGGCGCTGCCGCCATCCCGCTTGCCGGACATCGCGCAGTGGATCTGCGTCGGCGCTTTTGTCGTGCTCGTCGTCGCGTCCGGTCTCTTTTCTTTCCTCGAGCACTGGCGCCGCGCCACCTTCGCCCTGGGCGTGGGCATGCTGTGGCTGGCTATCTGCCGCCTGGTGTGCGACTCCCGCGTCATGGGTGTTCTCGCGGTCCGCTCCCGGCGCTTCGACATGGCCTTTTCTCTGATCACGGGCGCTGCGCTGGTGTGGCTCGCGGTCTCCGTCGACGCGCTCGGGTCCTAGCGATTCCGCAGTAGCCCTGCGCGTGTCCGGGGTTCCGGTTACGGTCTAGGCATGTTTTGGCGGAAAAAGAAAACCGAACCCCGTGACCCAGCTGAAAAATATCGCGGTGAGCCGACCTACGAAGAGTTTATGGCTTCGCCCCTCGAGTCTGGACGATTGACCTTCGAAGTGTCCGGGGCCTACCCCTTGGAAACCGGACTCGGGTTGTCACTGCACATGCCTTTCGGGGAACCGGAATTTCACGCAGTCGATGCCCCGCCCCGCGTACTCTCTCCTCAGGGCAGCCGTTCTGAGGCGAAGGTGCACAAATACTTAACTCGTGGTTTGCAATCGATGTGGGGTGTTAGCGACCCCGATGGTCTCATCGGAACGGTCAACCATCTCCTGTCCTCGCCTGGGGAAACGGGGTATCGCATTTACCGCCCGCACCTACAAAAGCTGGTGAATGAGTCTGCTGGCGATCGAGCAGCGGCAGCACCGAAAATAATGGAGGAGGCGTTGGCGGAACTGGAAGCATCTGGCATCGAGTCTCCGGCCGCCACACAGGATCTCCAGGAATGGGTAAACGTTCTCGCTGACCCCGCAAGTGTGCACGTTCTTCCTAACCGGTTGCCCTACGACGTGGCGGGCTGGGATATCGTGCGCGCCGCGTGGCTGCTTCGTATGGGGTGTTTGGTCGGAATGATTAGCGTCAACGACCTTCTGCACTACTCCGAGCGTGTGCTGCGCATCGCTCGTGGCCACGCCGGCAGCTGGCGCGAGTACGTGGACGGGTTCCTGCTCGGACGTGCGCACTGGGAAGAATCGGTGACGGATGAAACCTGGGAAATGCGGGACATGATGCAGTGCCGCCTGAACCATCCAGAGTCGATGTGGGCGAAGTATCCATTGCACGTCTCGAACGAGGGGGAGAACTAAATGCAGCACCACGAACTCGAGTATTCGGCAGACCAGGTAATTGATGGATGGGGCAAAGGATTGCTGGCTCCAGAGGACATCGTCGCGGAGGCGAGCCGGCTGCTCCGCGAGATTGAAGCGGACGACTCGCTTCCGGCGCCGGCGGCGGACATGGCCTACCGGCTGCGCCTGGCCAGTGTGCACGCACAGCTCGATTCGGCTCCCACCATGGATACCTTCTGGGAGCTGCTGAAACTCGACCGGCTGTGGGCTAAGGATCCCGACCACTATGCCGTGCTTAACTGCCACCCCAGCATGGTGCTGGAAGATGGGCCGCCCCTGACGTTGCAGCTACTCCTACACGCCCCAGCGATTCTCGCGGCCAATGGAGTTCCCCGGGACGACGTCGAGACGGCTTTTGCGCACTGCCATCCGCGTCTGGGCAGCGCTTCCGAACAGATGCTTTTGCGCGCGGATACCAACGAGTGCCTACGGCTGCACCAACAGGCGCGGGCGCTGTACGACGACCTGTTCATCCTCGGCGATGACGACACCGCGGCTGCAGTCGCGCCACTGCTAGCCCTGTCGACTGCACTGGGAGGCGACCCGGACGAGGCGCTGCGTTTGTTGAACGACGTGAACGCGGACCGCCTCCCATCGTTCGAGGGCATGCCGAACCACGATTTGCTACTACCGCTTGCGCAGTACGTTGATCCGGACACCAGTTTGGGCCGGGCAATCGTTTCCGTGCTGGGCGCGCTGCGGCACAACGAGGACATCCGCTACCTGGTGCGCGCCGCGACGTACATGGTGAAGGCGGGGCTGGTGCCGGAAGGCATCGCGCTCGTGCAGGAAAGCGCGTTGATGTTTCTCTCGCCACGCCGCCTGGCAGGGGAGTTGGCGCTCTTCTTCACTGCCGTGACCGAGGCGGGGGAGGGCGATCTGGTCTTCCTCGAATTTTCCACCCCGCGGTGGCAGCGGGAATTCGGGCTCGATCCGCAGAATCCGTCTGCGGCGCAGCTTGCAGAAACGTTCCGCGCTGCGGCAGCCGTTCTGCCGGAGAAGACGATCTGGGATGCGCCCGTGAAGCCCTTCTCGCGCGAGGATATTCCCGGTTCACCGCTGCTGCACCTGCCGTTCCCGCACCAGCCGGCAATCCGGTTCGCCCACCCCGGGCGGAAGCTCGACCCAGAGGTCGCGAGCTTCGTGCAGAAGTTGCCGCAGGACTGGACGCCGGAGGACGTCGAACGCGCTGCAGGAGACGACCCGCAGTTCATGGAGGCGTTCCAGCAACTGATGTCCACCAGCCCGGAGCTGAAGGTGACGGTGCCGGACGACTTCGAGCGGATTTGCTCCGACCCGCACACGAAACCCGCCGTGCGCCAGATAATCGGCATTTTGACCATTATGTTCAGCGATCAGATTGGCGGCCCGCGCACTCAGGCGGCGGTGGACGTACTTCCACTCGTGGCCAATGAGCGTCCGAAGATCGGTCAGGCACTCGCACTGACCGCGGCCGGAGATCTCCTCTTCGCCGATTACGACGACCGGCTGGGCCATGACTTCTTGGCGTTTGCCAGCGCGCTGCTCGATGAGGAGGGCATTACCGGCGAGCTGTGCCACCCCATCGCTGAGCTCAACAGCGTGTCGGGCCACCGCCTGCGCTCGCACTGGATCGCCGCGCGCCGGGTATCGCGTTTTAGGCTCCGCCCGGTTGAGGAGACCGGTGAGTTTGAAAAGAACCTGCGCCTGCGGGACCTTCAGTCGCTGGCCCGTGCGGCGCAGCGGTTAAACGATTTCGGATCCGCCGCGCGGTATTTCTCCCACGCATTGACGGAGGCCGCGGCCCTTGAAGACGCTGAGACCACCTGCCGCGCCGCAGCCGACGCGATGATCGCGCTCATCCAGATCGGGGATGCCCCCATGGCGTCCGGCATCCGGGAGAACTACGAACCGGAGGCGAAGACGGATCGGCGCGCGGAGTTCTTCTGGGCCTACGGCAGCTTGGCGGTGGCCTCGGCGCTTGTCGATAATTCCTTTGCCAAGGTGTGGCCGGAGGTGTTCGGGCTGTTCACCTCCGTGGCCGAAGACCTCAAGCAGGCAGGCGACGAGGAGATCACCGTTGACATGCTCAAGCACCTCCTGTCCGTGCAGGAAGTGCTCTTCAACAACGAAAAGAATGACGCGGCGATCGAGCTATCTGCCTGGGCCAATACCTTTGTCGCAGACGACGAGTTGGAAGCGCGGGCCTCGGTCATGCCGTCGCACGCCACCGCGCTCTCGCGCGCCGGGCGGCACACGGAGGCGGTCTCCGCGGCAGAGACCATCATCGAGTGGGGCCAAGCTCAGCGTCGGGATGACATCGTCGATCTGGGGATCGAAAGCCTCGCGATGGGCGAGCTCAACACCGGCGATCCGCGCTACACCGAGGCGCTGGCCCGCTACCGGTAGGCGCGGACATTAAATGGCGTAGATGCCGCCGGCAACGGCGCGCTCCGTCGCGGAGGGTGTCTGCTCCGACAGCGACAGGAAGTTTCGCAGGATGCGATCCATTTGCCGGTCCTCGGTGAGGAACGCGTCGTGGCCGACGGGGGAGACCACCTTGGCCATCGCCAAGAGCTCGCCCACGTTGCGGGAGAGGTGTTCCTGCTGGTGGTAGGGGTAAAGGATGTCGGTGTCCACGCCGACGACCATGGTGGGCACCCGGGACGCGGCCAGCGCCTTGTTCAGCCCGCCGCGGCCCCGGCCGATGTCGTGCCGGTTGAGTGCCTCGGTCAGCGTGACGTAGCTGCCGGCATCGAAACGCTGCGCGAGTTTTGCGCCTTGGTGCTCCAAGTAGGAGTTCACGGCGAAGCGCTGCTGCGGATCACGGCGTGGCCCCAAAGGGTTTTCGCCCTGCTGGGCCTGCGCGCCGAAGCGCTCGTCGATCTCTAACTCGCCGCGGTAGGTCAGGTGCGCCAGCCGCCGGGCCGCGGCGAGCCCTGCCAGCGGCACATCGCTAGTCGCGTAGTAGTCGCCGTTGTGCCAGGCCGGGTCGTTGGTCACCGACGAGATCTGCGCCGACTGGATGCCGATCTGCCAGCCGGACGCCCGGGCGGAAACAGCGATGACACACGCGGCGGTAACAAAATCGGGGTAGAGCAGCGTCCACTCCAAGGCCCGCGCCCCGCCCATCGAACCGCCGATCACCGCGTGCACGTGGTGGATGCCCAGTTCTTCCAACGCGCTGCGCTCAGCCGCGGCGTGATCGCGGATGTTGACCGCAGGAAACCGCGAGCCCCACGCGCGGCCGTCGTCGGGGTGCGGGGAAGACGGGCCCGTGGAACCGGAACAGCCGCCCAGCGCGTTGAAACAGATGACGCACCACTCGTTGGTATCGAGCGCCTTACCGGGGCCTACCAGCGCGCCCCACCAGTCGGCGGCGTTTGAGTCACCCGTTAAGGCATGCTCGACCAACAGCACGTTGTTCTTGCCCGCCGGGTCGCCGCGGAACTTGCCCCACCGCTGGTACGCCAGTTGCGCACCAGGGATGAAAGCGCCCGCCTCCGTCCGGAACCGGCCGAGGTCGACGTGGGCAAGTTGCCCCTCGGCAGCCAGCAGATCCGTTGGCGCATCATGGCTGGTGTCCTGCCGGGGGTTTGTGGTGCGCGCGGGAGGTGTCATGCGAGGCGGGTTCCTTTCGCTGGTCTACGGCAGTTAAATAGCGTTGAAGCCCTGCTCGAGGTCGGCGAGGATGTCGTCGATGTCCTCGATGCCGACCGACAGGCGCACCGTTGCCTGCGTGATGCCGGCGGCCTCGAGCGCGGCATCGTCAGACTGCGAGTGTGTCGTCGAGGCCGGGTGGACCACCAGGGAGCGGGTATCGCCCACGTTGGCGAGGTTGGAGTGCAGCTGGAGGGCATCGATAAACGCCCACGCCTCGTCCTTACCGCCCGCGATGTCGAAGGAGAGCACGGAACCGGTGTAGCGGTAGCCCAGCTTGTCCTTCACAGGCTTCCACGGGGAGGACTCGAGGCCGGCGTAGTTGACCTTGGCTACCTTGGCGTGGCCCTCCAAGAACTTGGCGACCTGCTGCGCGTTGGCGTTGTGCTTGTCCACGCGCAGCTGCAGCGTCTCCAGGCCGAACAGGGTGATCCACGCGTTGAACGGCGAGATGGACGCGCCGGTATCGCGCAGCACACCCGCGCGGGCCTTGAGCGCGAACGCCGGCGCGCCGAGGTCGGCGTAGACGAGGCCATGGTAGGCGGGATCCGGGTTCACGAAGTAGGGGAAAACCGGCTCGCCGTCGCGCTGGACGGTCCAGTCGAATTTGCCGCCGTCCACAATGACGCCGCCCAGCGAGGATCCGTTGCCGGAGTAGAACTTGGTGGTCGAGGCGACAACAATGTCCGCGCCGTGCTCGAGCGGGCGGGCCACCGCCGCGGTGGCGAGGGTGTTGTCCACGATGAGCGGGACCTGGTTGTCGTGCGCGACGCCGGAAACCGCCGGGATGTCCAACACGTCGGCGACTGGGTTGCCAAAGGTTTCGCCGTAGAAGGCCTTAGTGTTCGGGCGCACCGCCGCGCGCCAGGACTCCGGGTCATCGGGGTTGTCCACGTAGGAGACCTCGATGCCGAGGCGGTTTAGCGTGATGTCGAAGAGGGTGTTGGTGCCGCCGTACAGGCGCGGCGACGCCACGATGTGGTCCCCGGCGGACGCGAGGTTGATAATCGCGGCGGTCTCTGCCGCCTGGCCGGAGGAGAACGCGACGGCGGCGACGCCGCCCTCAAGCGCGACGAGGCGGGTTTCCAGTGCTTCCTGGGTCGGGTTGGTCAGGCGGGAGTAGATGGGGCCTTCATCGGCAAGCGCGAAGCGGTCCTGTGCGTGCTGCGCGTCGTTGAATACGTAGGACGTGGTCTGGTAGATGGGCACGTTGCGGGCGTTGGTCGCCCCGTCGAGCGCCTGGCCCGAGTGCAGGGCCTGGGTCGCGAGCTTCCAGTCGGTGGTTTGCGGGTTGGTCTCGGTGTTGTCGTATTTCGTCGTCATGGCAACTTAGGCTAGACCAAGCGGTTCATTATGTGCGGGCGCTTTGTTCATTCCGGTCGCATCTGCGCAGTTCAAACAGTGAATTAAAATGAATACGGTCCGGTGCTGTGTGGTGCGAAAATGGGCGCGGGTGCGCGGGCGGGTCTAGGATGGCTGGGTCCCGCATGCGAAACTTCCGTCAGGAGAAGAAATGACAAAGGCGCACGAGTCCACGGCGAACCAGTGCTCCCCGTGGCCCGCACTGTGGTCAATGATGATCGGCTTTTTCATGATCCTGGTCGACTCCACGATCGTGTCTGTCGCCATCCCGGCAATTCAGCACGGACTCGACGCTGACGTCAACCAGGTCATCTGGGTCAACAGTTCCTATCTATTGGCGTACGCGGTCCCGCTGCTTATCACCGGGCGCCTCGGCGACCGTTTCGGGCCCCGGAATATCTACCTGCTGGGGCTCCTACTGTTCACGCTGTCGTCTCTGTGGTGCGGCCTGGCGGGCAGCATTGAAATGCTCATCGTCGCCCGCGTCTTCCAGGGTTTGGGCGGCGCGCTGCTCACGCCGCAGACCATGTCGGTGATGATCCGCATCTTCTCGCCCACGCAGCGTGGCGCCGCGATGGGCGTGTGGGGCGGCGTGGCTGGCGTGGCCACCATCGTGGGCCCGCTGCTGGGCGGTTTGCTTGTCGATGCCGCCGGCTGGGAGTGGATCTTCTTCGTCAACGTCCCCGTCGGCATCATTGGCATCATTCTGGCGTGGATCTTCGTTCCCCGTCTCGAGGTCACCAACAGCCGCTTCGATGTGATCGGCGTCCTGCTCAGCGCGGTGGGGATGTTCTGCCTCATTTTCGCCATCCAGGAGGGCGACAACTTAGGTTGGGGCTGGCGCTTCTGGGCGCTGCTCATCGCCGGGCTGGTGCTGTTGGCGCTCTTCGTGGCCTGGCAGGCCCGCGTCGGCGCGACGGCGCTGGTGCCGCTGTCGCTGTTTAAGGACCGCAACTTCTCCCTCGCGTGCATCGCCATCGCCACGGTGGGCATGAGCATCTCCACGTTCGCTATCCCGTGGATGATCTACATCCAGACGGTCAAGGAGTACACCCCGACGGACGCGGCGCTACTGCTCGTGCCGTCCGGGATTATCTCCGGCGTGCTCTCGCCGCTGGTGGGCAAGCAGACGAATGTGCACTCGCCGAAGCCGTTTGCCATCGCTGGCCTTACCATCACCGGCATCAGTTTCGGGCTCATCGCATTTATCACCAACCCCGACATCAGCCCGCTGTGGTTGCTCGCCATTGCTGCCCTGTCCGGCCTGGGCAACTCGATGATGTGGGGCCCGCTGTCCATGATTGCCACCCGCAACCTGCCCGGCGAGCTCGCCGGCGCCGGCTCCAGCGTGTACAACACCGTCCGCCAGATCGGCGCCGTCATCGGCTCCGCGGGCGTTGCCGTGCTCATGTCCTCGCAGCTGGCCAAGCATCTCGTCGAGGGCGCGGGCGACAGCGCGGATGCTGGGGCCGGCGCCGGTGCGGTAGCAGGTGCTTTCG
>VNIW01000430.1_pt2 | contig 14359 bp, 12 predicted proteins | sample 7248591 | NCBI WGS metagenome assembly VNIW01 (sample SAMN12251776, study PRJNA551026) | human skin metagenome | isolation source: skin samples from patients infected with Netherton Syndrome | host: Homo sapiens | place: France:Paris | reverse complement strand
AGAATTTGCTGGCCTTGGTAGGAGCTGACGATCTGCTCGACCTGCTGGTCGGTGAGGTGCTTGCCGCGGCCGGCAAATGCCTTGACGCGGTTGAAGCAGACCTTTTCGTATTCGGCGTCGGCCGCCTCCTTGGTGTCGGCGGCCAGGACGTTAACGCCGGCAATGACGTAAGGCTCGCTGAGTGCCTCAGAAGGCTCGAAGTTGTTGCGGTAGTACGCCGTGGCGGACTCCAGGTGGGTCGGCGCGAAGTGGGAAGCGAAGGCATAAGGCAGGCCATATTTCGCTGCTAGGGATGCGCCGAACATGGATGAGCCCAGAATGTAGAGCGGCACGTGGGTGTTTACTCCGGGGATGGCCTGGACGCCTGGGACGAGGGACTTGCCGGAGAAGTAACCTTGCAGCTCGCGGACGTCTTCCGGGAAGCGCTCAGCGGCGTGGGCATCGCGGCGCAGGGCGCGGCCGAGGGTGTGCATGTCGGTGCCGGGCGCACGGCCGAGACCCAAGTCGATGCGATCGGGGTAGAGCTCAGCTAGCGTGCCGAACTGCTCGGCGATGACATAAGGGGAGTGGTTGGGCAGCATGACGCCACCTGCTCCCAGGCGGATGGTGTTGGTCTTGGCGCCGATGTGGGAAATGAGCACCGCCGGGGATGACGAGGTGATGTTCGGCATGTTGTGGTGCTCGGTGTACCAGATGCGGGAGTAGCCCAGCTTTTCGGCTTCTTGGGCTAGCTCCACGGACCTGGCCATGGACTGTGAGGCGGTCTCGCCCTCGTAAATGGTGCAAAAGTCGAGGATTGATAGCTTGGCGTGTTCAGGCACTGAAATAGGTCCTTAGTGGGCATTGATGTGCGAGTTCGTTCTCGTCTTCCAACGCTACGCCAGCACCATTTATTTCTCTCTAATTCTTTCGCTGAGCGAAGTCGATGGCAACGCCGATGAGCGCCGCAACGGCGGTTGGAACGAACCAGCCCAAGTCGACGGACTGGCCTGGGGAGGCGTTCAGTAGCGGCTCGGCAGCAGCCAGCCAGCCCTGGTTTGCCAGCACCGTCAGCGCAGACCAGACCACGGAGGTCCACAGTGCAAGCAGGAAGGCCCAGCGGAAGGCCACGGCGTTCTTGACCACCGGCTGGATAAGGGTCAAAGCGATGAGCGTGATAGCTGGTGGGTAGAGGAAGATGATGAACGGAACCGCGATAGAAAGCACTGTCTCGAGGCCCTGGAATGCGAAGGCGATAGAAAGCAGGGTGAAGACTACGGCCCAGAAGTGGTAGGTGGTCTTAGGGACCAGCTGAGCAAAGAACTCAGAGGTTGCAGTAATCAAGCCCACGGCGGTGGTCATGCAGGCGAGGATGACAATCGCGGAGAATACCGCCTGGCCCACGCCGCCCATGGTGGAGTTCGCGGCGTCGGCAAGCAGTGTTGCGCCGGACTCATAAGACTGTCCATCCTGGATGGTCTGGCCGATCCAGCCCAGGCCCAGGTAGATACAGGCGAGGAGGCCACCGGCGATGACGGCCGCTGTGATGGTGCCGCTGATGACCTGCTTGCCGGCTTTGAAACCCTTGGACTGTAGGGAGGAGACAATGACGATGGAGAACGCCAAACCTGCGATGGCATCCATGGTGTTGTAACCCTCAAACAGTCCGGTGACCATTGGTGCGGAGGCGTAATCTTCGGTCGGGGCGGCCGGGATGCGTTTAGCGCCGAACGTGGCCAAAGTGATGAGCACAAGCAGCAGGATGACCAGTGCAGGGGTCAGGAACTTGCCCAGGGTGTCGATGATGCTGTTGGGCTTCCAGGACAAAGCAAGGGCGATAAGGAAGAAGATGATGTTGTAGGTGACGTTGGCGCCGAAGCCTTCCCAGCCAAACAGCGGGGTGATGGCGGTCTCCATGGAAACCGCACCGGTGCGCGGCAAAGCGTAGAAAGCGCCGATAGCAAGGTATGCCATGGCGGAAAAGACAACGCCGAAGAACTTGCCGCCGTAGTTGCCGATATCGCGCACGGACTGGCCGGAGATGGACACTGCCACCACGGCTAGGACTGGCAACAAGACGCCTGCGGCGAGGAATCCCAGAATGGCAGGCCAGAAGTTGGTGCCGGAAGCGACGCCCACCATCGGCGGGAAAATCAGGTTTCCAGCGCCGAAGAACATGGAAAAGAGCATGAGCGAAGCCACGATGATGGTCATCGTGGGCTTCGTGTTGGAGCCAGTAACCGGGCTCGCGGCGGTATCTGTTTGTGTTGTCATTATCTTCCTCGTTTGTCTCAATCCTTGGGATGAGTTTCTCACACGACGTTAATCGGTGATGGGAAGTAAAGGCAAATTTCTAATTATCGCTCGAAAGCATTCTCGAGGCGGTTGAGTGCTTCCTCGAGGATCTCGCGGGACGTGGCGAAGTTCAGACGCGCGTGATGCGAGCCTCCAGTGCCGAAGGTTTCGCCCTCGTTGAAGGCCACCTTGGCATGCTCACGCAGCCACTTCGCCGGCTGTGGATTGTCCCCGATGGCGGTCTCGCGAAAGTCGAGCCACAGCAGGTAGGTGGCGTCCGGCTGGCTGGACTTGAGCCCTGGCACGCGCTTCGGTAGTTCTTCAACGAGCCAGTCACGGGTCTCGCGCAGGTACTCCAGCTCTTCATCCAGGAACTCCTGATCGCGGTAGGCGGCCTCGGCCGCCAAGACTCCGAGGGTGCCGGTTCCGTCCTTGGCCACACCGGTCAGGGAGTTCCACGTTGCGACGTCGTCGGCGTTGGAGAAGATGATCTGCGCGCACTTGAGGCCCGCGGTGTTCCATGCCTTGGACGTGGCGGTCACGGTAAGAGCGCGGCGTGCACCGGCCTCGCCTAGGGAGGCAACCGGAATGTGCTTGCCATTGAAGACTAGGGGAGCATGGATCTCGTCGGAGAGAATGCGCGCGTCGTACTTCTCAGCCAAGGCGACGAGTGCGGTCAGGTACTCCTCGTCGAAAACGATGCCCAGCGGGTTGTACGGGTTCGAAAGAAGAATGGACCCGGCACCTGCCTGGAATGCGCGCTCAATATCGTCGAGCTCCAGGGAGGTCTCAATCTTCTCGCGGCCGGCAGTCTCCGGCAGCTCCAGCAGCGGCGGGTAGGAAGGGACCGGCACTACGACGGCAGAGCCCGGGCGGGTGAAGTATTGCAGACCCACTAGGAGGCCGCGGACGACATCGCCGATCCAGAAGATCTGCTTCGGGTTAGGGCGCCAGCCGTAGCGGGAATCGTAGAAGTCAGCCAGTGCCTCGTTGAGGCCAGAGGTTTTGGGGGCTGGGGTGTAGCCGAATGTCTGTTGCTCCAGGGCCTTTTCCAAGACCTGCTTGACCGCAGGGGCGGTGTCAAAGTCGGATTCGGCGATCCACAGTGGGAGGACGTCTTCGCCGTACACCGTCCACTTGCGGGTACCACGGGCTTTCAACTCTTCAAGGCTTGGAAACTGCATGCTCCCAACCCTAGCGCGCAGGCTGAAAAGGGGCTGGGAAATTTATTCTTGGCCGCTAGCCTCGTAGTCCTCTTCGTCCTGGCCTGGCTCCACGAAGCCGTACTTCTTCAGGCGTTCGCGGTCGGCGCGGGAGTTGGACTGGGTAAGGCGCAGCAGCTCCGCGTAGATGCCGCCGGACTGGGCGAGCTCGGCAGGGGAGCCAATCTCGTCGATGCGGCCGTGATCGAGAGTGATGATGGTATCGACGTCCGCGATGGTGGACAGGCGGTGGGCGATGATGAGCGTGGTGCGGTCCTTCATCAGCTCATCCAGTCCTGCCTGCACGGCGCGCTCGGCCTTGGTGTCCAGCGCAGAGGTGGCCTCGTCGAGGACCAGGATAGGGGCGTCCTTGAGCATCGCGCGCGCCACCGCCACGCGCTGCTTCTGGCCGCCGGAAAGCTTGAGACCGCGTTCGCCGATGACGGTGTCGTAGCCTTTGGGGAAGGCCTGGATGAAATCGTGGGCATTGGCACGCTTGGCGACGTCGATTACCTCCTGGTCGGTGGCACCCGGCTTGCCGTAGGCGATGTTGTCACGAATAGAGCCCGAGAACAGGTAGGACTCCTGGAAGACCACACCCACCGAGGCGCGCAGGCGCGCTGCGGTGAGCTCGTCGACGGCGTGGCCCAAGACGCTGAGCTGACCCTCGGATGGCTGGTACAGGCCCAGCAGCAGGTTGACCAGAGTGGACTTGCCGCCGCCCGACTCGCCCACGAGCGCCACCTTGTGGCCTTCCTCCGCCGTGAAGGAGATGTGGTCCACCACAGGTTTGTCCTCCTCATAAGCAAAGGAGACGTCGTTGAAGGCAAAGATCGGCTCGCCCGGGGTGGGCTCCAGCGGGGCAACCGGGGTGAGGTCGAGCGCCGGGGCGTCGGAAGCCGTGGTGGCGTCGATGAGGCCTTGGTTGGCGGTGGGCTCGAACTCTTCCTCCATGACCTTGAAATAGTCCTTGGAGCCGGCGATGGCGCGCTGTGCGGTATCAACGATCCAGCTCATCATGAACACCGGCTGCTTGGCTAGGTTGACCAGCTGCAGGATCATGACCATGTCACCGATGCTGAAGTGACCTTCCAGCGTGCGCCAGAAAACGATGCCGTAAATGCCCAGGAAGATAAGGGCCATGGCCACGCCGCGGACGGTGTCCATGGAGTGCCACCAGCGCGACTGCGGCTTGGTGGTGTCCACGATGCGGCGGTAGAGCTTGCCAAAGTAGTCGAGTTCGCGGACCTCGGCCACGAAGGACTTGGTGACCTTGACCTGGCCGATGACCTCAGCGAAGCGGCCATTGGCCTCGTCGATGTCGGCGTTCTTTTTGCCCTCGTACTTCTGCCAGCGCGTGGAGGTCAGCGCAGTCAGCCACATGTAGATGGGGAAGAGGGCGGCGAGCAGGATCGCTAGCGGCCAGTAGTAGAAACCCATGATGACGAGGACGGCGATGGCCTCGATGAGCATCGTGAAGAAGTTATTGGAAAAGGACTGCACGAACTGCGTGATATTGGAGATCGAGCGGTCCAAACGCGCAATTAGGGTGCCGGTGACCTGGTTGTCGTAGTAGCCCTGGGGCACGGAGAGCAGCTTGGCAAAGTAGCGCGTGGACAGGATCTGGCGCAGGCGGGCGACCATGACGTCGCCGATGTAACCGCCGACGTTCCTGACGAGATTGCCAATCGCGTCCGCGGCGAACAGGGCGATGACCAGCCACATGACGGTACGCAGGGCGTCGCCAGCCGGCGTCCCACTGCCCAGCGAGTCAACGATGGTGTCGGTGGCTTCGCGAACCAGGAACGGCGAGACAAGCGACAACACCGCAGTGATGGTGGAGGTGAAGAGGACACCTACGTAGAAGGGCCACAGTGCGGAGGCACTGCGAGTGATGCGCAGAATGGAATTCACGGGGTTTAGCTCAATTCGGTAGGAGGCAAGGCCGCACGGCCTAACTTTCAAGCAAACGGACAGTATGCCACTCCAAGCAGATAGCGGCATAGTCAGTGCCAAGAAAAGGCATAGCTGTGCTTTGTTTGTAGAGCCGTGATCGCGGGGAATGGAGCTGTCTGCGTTAAGGTATTGAGGAAAGTTTGTTTTGTCCCACAGCAAAGAGGAATTCGTGGTGAAAAGGTCTCTGAAAATGATTGCCGGCTTGGCTGCAATCAGCACCATCACTTCGGGCTGCGCCATTCTGCAGCCAGAGGATACTGGTTTGGGCGAAAACATCGTGGTTTCCAGCTCTGAAGAGCCTCCGTACGAGCCCAAAGACGTAGACAACAAGGAAATTACCTCGGATCTCGGCGCCAAAGTTAAGGACGATGGGCTCAACGTCGAGTGGGAGCTGCAAGGCGTCTATTCCGACTCCGTGCAGGGATCTGTGGTGACCATCAAGCTGCACAACCTCAATGACCAGGCCCTACCTGTTGATGCTTTCGAGGATCCCGTCCTTGAGCGCGCTGACGGCAATGGTGGCTGGTCCAAGATTGAGCTGCTGCCTTACGACGCCGCGACCAACCCCGATGTTGCCGCCCCTGGGCTGGACCTTCCGCTGGGCGCCGGTGCTTCCACCAACTTGCAGTACCGCTTCAACGTGGCCCCGGGCAACCTGTGGAACGCCCGCTTTACCATCGGAAACGTTACTTACGTGGGAGACCTTAACCTATGACAGAACTCGTAGTCCTCGCCGGTTCCGACGGACTACCAGCCGGAACAGCTGATAAAGCGGCCGTTCACACCACGGATACCCCGCTCCACTTCGCGTTTTCTGCGTGGGTACTGCGTGAAGGCAAGGTTCTGGTCACTCGCCGTGCGTTGAGCAAGAAGACGTGGCCGGGCGTGTGGACTAACGCTTTCTGCGGTCACCCCGCCCCAGGCGAGGAGAACGCCGCTGCAGTCATCCGCCGTGCCCACTTTGAGCTTGGCCTTGCGATCTCCGAGGTCCGCGAAGTGCTGCCGGACTTTTCCTACCGCGCGGTGGATTCCTCTGGCATCGTCGAACACGAGATTTGCCCGGTCTTCCTCGTGGAGCTCGCGCCCGGAGTAGAGCCGCAGCCTAACCCAGATGAGGTCGACTCCTACGAGTGGGTCGAACCCGCCGAGCTCATCCGCGCCGCCGAGGCCACCCCGTTTGCCTTCAGCCCGTGGATGGTTGAGGAGCTGGCGGAGGCGCCGCTGCGCCAAGTGCTGCAGTAGTTCTTTGTAGTTCTTTGCATTTTTGTAATTCTTAGAGCAGACCGCCTGCGTGGGTGTCTTCGGAAAAGGCTGCCGCAACGTAGTCGAGGCTGGCGTACGCCACTCGATTTTCCTCGCTGTCGAGGTCGTACTCCCAGATAGCGTGATCGGGGCGGTACTCGGGGATGTTGGTGGTGCCAGTGCGCGCAAATTCCTGGAGCCAGCTGTTGAGGCGGTTGCCTGGCTTCTTCACTCCAAACATGGGCTTGAGCTCGTCGCAGTGCTGCGCGGGGCGCTGGCTGCCGGTGAACTCAATCATCCAGGTCTGTCCGGGGGCGTCGGCAGCCGCTTGGGCAACCCACCGGCGGATAACAGCGTCGCCCACCATGCGCCCAAGCGGACGCTGCTTATCGATGTAGTTGGCCACCTGCAGCCACGGCGCAACCGTGCCACGGGGGAAGTCAAACTTTGGAGCTAAGTAGCGCGCGATGACGTTGCGCAGCGGGGTGGAGTCTGCCTTTTGAGTGGCCGTAAGACCATAGAACTCGTCGCGTGTAGAGGCAACGACGAGCGGGACGTCGGCAAGCTCGCGAGCGTCGAAAGGCGAGGGGCCCAATGCCATGCCATACCGGTACTTCTTGGCAAATTTGGCGTAGCCCGCCTCGATCTTGTCCGCAGGCAGGGAGGACAACGACGCGCGAGTAATGGGCTCGCCCATTGCCTGGCGCAGCGTGGCTTTGCGCGACTCGAAGTCGCTGCTTGGTAACGCGGGCGACAGCGCCACCACGCGGCGGAAAGCACCCTTGTAGTGGTCGCGGCGCATCAGCCACAGGGCGGTGGTGGCGCCGGCGGACTGGCCGATGACGGTGACGTTTGTGGGGTCGCCGCCGAAGGACTCGATATTGCTCTGAATCCACTCCAGCGCCAGCTGGCAATCGTCGATGCCGCGGAAGCGGAAGGACTCATCGTCGTGGAACTGTGCGAAGCCCTGCAGGCCCACGCGGTAGCCGACCTGGACCTGGATGATGCCGGCGCGCGCATTGGCGGTGCCCTCCGCGCGGGGATCCTCATGGGTGCCGTTCTCGTAGCGGCCGCCGTGGATGTAGACCAATACCGGCGCGTCAGTGGCCTGCTGGGGCGCGGTGATTGTCAGCGCCACGGCGTCGGGACGCGGCGTGCGTGCGTCTAGGTCGCGGGCGGCGTTGAGCTTTACTGCGTTCTCAAAATCGCCCGGGATGAGGGAGTAATCCACGGAGTGGAAATAGTTGACGTCGCCCTCGGTGTAGCCGGTGATGGTGCCGGCGGGGCAGGAGACATGAACTGGCGTGCTAGACATACCCGTCAGACTACCGGGCAGCGAACTGGGCTAGAATCTCGCCTTATGGAATGGTGGACAAATCTTACTGGCGTGCTCTCGCAAGCCATGGTGCAAGCGCCCGTGTGGGTGCAGATATCCGTGCTCATCGTCATCGCCGTTCCGCTTCTGGCCATCGCGGCGTGGTGCCTGATGTTCGTCGTCGATTTCGTGGGCCGCCCCCGCTTCCGTGGGGCCGCAACGGGGCCCGAAATCCAGAAAACCAACTCCACGCGCTAAGGTAATAAATCATGTCAACGCCAGAACAACCGCGGCACGACGATCCGCGCGAAGGGCTCTGGGACCCAGAACGCACCGTCCCTGCCGCCCCGCGCAAGCGCGCCCTGCCCAAGTCACGCGTGAGTCTGACCCTGTGGGCGATGATCGCGCTCGTCGTCGTGGTGGCGCTTATCGGTTTGTTTACCTAGCGCTGGCCTCAGCCACGCGCTGGAACAGCTCGTTGCCCGCTAGGTCCTCGATGAGGATGGGGGTCCCGGCGGCGTCGCAAAGCGGAATGCACCAGTTAGGGTAGAGGTCCTTCGTGGTGCCTGGCTGGTTCTGCGCGCGCACGTCACCCACCATGTCCACCAGGCTCGTGCACGTCAGCGCGGAGGGGGTTCCCGCGACGTACTTGTGCAAAGCCACCACCAGATCCGCCTCACTGCCGCGGTCGCTGCGCTCTGCCGTGCGGAAGTCGCGCTGCGGCAGGAGACCGGCCGCCGCCACCTGGTCCAACACGCGGGCCTGCCACTCGCGGTCGTCGGCCTCTTCCTCCACCACAGAGCGAGTGAGCACGCCCAAGCGAGCGCGCAGCGAGATGTGATCGCCGCGCAGGTAAGCCAAGGTCGGCGGAAGATCGTGCGTGCCCACAGAGGAAAGCGCTAGGCGGCGGTACTCCTGCTGCGGAAGCGGAGACTCGTTGTCCTCGGAGCGCTCGAACCACACGATGGAGGTGCCCAGCACGCCGGTCTCAGCCAGCGCATCCTGTACCCATGGCTCCAGCGTGCCTAGGTCCTCGCCCACGAGCACCGCGCCGGCACGCTCTGCCTCGAGGGCGAGAACACCGAGCATGGCCTCATGGTCGTAATAGACGTAGGTGCCGTTGAGTGGCGAGGTCATACGCGGAATCCAGAACAGGCGGAACAAGCCCAAGATGTGGTCCACGCGCACGCCACCGGAGTGACGCAGGATGGTCTGCAGCATCTCGCGCCACGGGCGGTAGCCAGACTCCGCCAAGCGCACCGGGTGCCACGGCGGCTGGGACCAGTCCTGGCCCTGCTGGTTGTAGTCATCCGGGGGAGCGCCCACGGAGCTCTGTGGCACGAGGTACTCAGCGAGGTTGATGGCATCCGCGCCGCCAGGGTGCACGCCCACGGCAAGGTCGGTGACCAAGCCGATGCGCATTCCCGCCTCCTTGGCGCGGCGCTGCGCGGCGGCCAGCTGCTCGTCGCACAGGAACTGCAGCCAAGCGTAGAACTGGGCAAGGTCGCTGGCTTCTTCCTCGATGGCATGGCGCTGGCCGGTGCGGCGCGCCAACTCCTGCTCCGCGCACCATAGAGCGAAAGCGCTTAAACCCTCGCCCTCGCTGCGCTGGTACTCCGCGAACTCGTTCTGGCGCTGCGGGGTGAAGTTGAGGGAGAAGAGCTCCTTGAGTACCTGCAGCTTGGCCTCGAAAATTGTGTCGCGCTCGATTTCGTCGGCGCTGCGGTTGCGCTCGCGGAACTCGGCGGCGAGCTCGCGGACGTCGTCCTGCAGGACCGGGTCTAGCTGCGACAGCTCCGGGATGTCCTCGATGTGGAGGTAGAGCGGATTGATGAAGCGGCGGGTGGTGGGCAGGTACGGCGAATCCTCCACTGGCGGCAGTGGCTCTGCGGCATGCAGAGGGTTGATGAGCAGGAAGTCGGAATACGGTGCCAAGGTCTCCGCGAGGCTGCCCAGGTCGTGGAAGTCACCGATCCCCCAGGACTGCGCAGAGCGCACCGAATACAGTTGCGCCATGACGCCGGCTGCCGGCTTGTCCAGGTAGGGGTCCGCGGTGGTCAGCCGCGCCGGGGTGATGATGAGCGGGCAAGAGTAGGACCCGATCTCCGGGGAGGACATGTGGATCTCGTGGAAGCCCAGCGGCAGATCACCTGGGATGTGAAAGGTGGCCTCGCCCCAGTGGGTACCGGCGACGTTGGCAGTTGGCGCGTCGTTGGGGTCCTGGTAGACCTCGCGCGTGCCGCCTTCTTCGAGCTCAATGTGGATATCCACCGGTTGGCCGGCATGCACGTGGACGTCGAACTGCTTCTCGACGCCCTGCTTGCTCACCACGCACGGGGGTAGCGGGCGGGAGGAGCGCTCGAGGTAGTCCTCGTAGAGCAGTGAAGTCAGGCGAGACTCGTCGGCGCGGTCCTCTACGCTGACGCCCAAAGCGCGCAGGGTATAGGTAATAGTTTCATCCGTTACATGAATGGGGTAGCCGGATTGGGAGGAATACGAGCTGGCAACGCCATGGCGCTGAGCTAGTTCTTCGAGCAGTTCACGGGTAGTCACAACGCCACATTCTGCCATGGCTTAACAGCGCGTGCCTGGGGATCGGTTGGTAGAGTGGGCTGGAATTACCTAGCTGTGCGAAAGGACACCCGTGACACTGCAAGAAGCGCACACTCCTGCGAAGTTTGAAATCGAAGACGGCGAAACCTGTCTGACCCGCATGATGGCCACGGCGAAGGCGCGCCCACACGGCGTGATGTTTACCCGCCCGGCCAGCTATGAGTGGGTTAACGTCACTGCCAAGCAGTTCGTCGAAGAGGTCTACGCAGTGGCAAAGGGCCTTATCGCCGCCGGCGTGGAGCAGGGGGATCGCGTGGTCTTGCTGTCGAACACCCGTTACGAGTGGTCGCTGCTGGATTTCGCTATCTGGGCTGCTGGTGCGGCTTCGGTGCCGATCTACCCGTCTTCTTCACTGTCCCAGATCCAGTGGATCGTGGAGGACTCCGGCGCTGTCCTGGCCATCACCGAGTCTCGCGAGCACTCCGAGCTGGTGGCGCACCTGAAGCTGCAGGATGACGGCAAGCCGGCGCTGAAGAATTCGCCTTCGCAGCTGCGCCGCATCTTGGAGATCAACTCCTCGGCCATCGATACCTTGATGTTTGAGGGCCGCGAGCTTTCTAACGACGTCGTCGATGCGCGCATTGCTGCCACCAAGACCGACGACCTTGCCTCGCTGGTTTACACATCCGGTACCACCGGCCGCCCGAAGGGCTGCATGCTGACCCACCGCAACTGGCTGGCTGAGACCTTGGGTCTGCTGACCAACCCGATTGGCGGCATTGCAGTTCCAGGCAACCACGTTCTGACCTTCCTGCCGCTGGCACACGTGCTGGCACGTGCAGTATCCCTGGCCGTTGCCATGAGCGGTGCTTCGCAGAATCACTGGTCTGATTTCAGCACCATCACCATCGAGTTCCAGCGCTCCCGCCCGAACCTGATTCTGGGCGTGCCGCGCGTGTTTGAAAAGGTGCGCAACGGAGCCGCTGCCAAGGCTAAAGACGGCGGAGCCGTCAAGGGGGCCATCTTCCGCGAGTCGGAGAAAGTGGCCATCGAGTACTCGCGTGCGTTGGACACAGCGGAGGGGCCAGACCGCGTGCTGCGTGCAAAGCACAAGCTCTTTGACCGACTGGTGTACTCCACCATCCGTGAAGCGATGGGCGGCGAGGTAAAGTACTGCATCACCGGTGGTTCGGCGATGAGCCATGACCTGCTGCACTGGTTCCGCGGAATCGGCGTGACGATTTATGAGGGCTACGGCCTAACCGAGGTTGCCGCGGCGGCAGCCGTGGACTTTGAAAACCAAAAGATCGGCACCGTGGGCCCACCGCTGGAGGGAACCACCATTCGCGTCAATGATGAAGGCGAAATCCTCATCAAGGGTGACATCGTGTTTAAGGGCTACTGGAACAATCCGGAGGCCACCGCAGAGGCTCTCGAGGACGACTGGTACAACACCGGTGACTTGGGTGAAATCATGGACTCTGGGCACGTGGTGATTACGGGCCGCAAGAAAGACCTCATCGTGACGGCGGGCGGCAAGAACGTCTCGCCTGGCCCAATGGAAGACATGCTGCGTGCGCACCCGCTTATTTCCCAGGCAATGGTGGTGGGTGACGGCAAGCCGTTCATTGGCGTGCTGCTGACCCTGGACGAGGACGCGTTGAAGCGGTGGAAGGCTGAGCACAACATCCCGGCCAACCGCACGATGAAGGAAGTGGCTACCGACGCCACCCTGCGCGCCGAGATTCAGGACGCCATTAACCAGGTCAACACCACCGTTTCTCATGCGGAGGCCATCAAGAAGTTCTTCATCTTGGAGTCTGACCTGACTGAGGAAGACAACGAGCTGACCCCGACCATGAAGGTCAAGCGTTACGTGGTGGCGCAGCGTTATGCGGGTGCCATTGACCAGATCTACTCCAGCGAGAAATAGCTGAGGTTCCTACCGCTTGCCGGTCCCGCAAAAATCACGCCTGTGAATTTCTTCGGAGTGTCGCGCAGATCCTTCACAGGATCTGGAATAAAGTCAGCACTCGTTACAGAAAGTCTCAACCTCAACTAGAGGTTAGTTTGCGGAAAGGACCGGCATGCACAAAATCGCCGCCGAACTACGTCACCGCGAGCTGACCCAAGAGATTTACAACATCGGCGACGAAGTAGTTGAGTACATCGAGCACCTCATCGAAGCGATTGAGGACTGGGACGATGAACTTGCACTCGACTGTTTGGCAGAACTCGGCGACATCGTCGAGGACGCCCGCGTCGATTCCGGCCGCTGCGTAGGTGAGCTCATCGGGCTGCGCCACGCGCTGGTCTCCGGAGTCCGCTCCGGCACCATTTCCGCTGCCGCTTCCGGCAACAACGACATCGCCGAGCCAGAGCAGCTCACCGCGCGCAGCCTCGACGCGCAGTTCTCCATCGATTCTCCGACCATCGTGGTCTCTGAACTGGCAGCCACCCTGCGCGGCCGCACCGAAGCCGTGGCAGCTTACCTGCGCGAGCTAGTGGACTACGTGCTTGATCAAACCGACGCAGTGGCCCGCAACCTCGACATGGTCTCCCTGCCGCACCTCTACAAGCGTGCCGGCCAGTCCGCGCTCATCGCGGTTCAGGCTTGGCGCCACACGGTTGTGGAGGCCCACCCGGCTTATGTCCGTACGATGCGCGGCCGCAACTCGCCGCCTTTCCTCGAGGAGCGTGCTCGCATCAACGCGGTAGTCGCCCGCGTGCGTGCCAAACGTGAGGCCGCCCGCCAGGCTGCGACCACCGCGTAGGCCGCGTAGACAGTGCCAGAAATAGACTTCCTTGTTGCCAACACACAAGGAGACAGCAACACCGCCGAATCCCTCTTTCGGCGGTGTTTGTCTTTTCTCCTTCCTTTAGGCGACCTGAGCTTTCGCACGCAGCACCATACGCAGCGCTTTGAGCAAAGACTCAGGCTCGGCCAGCAGTTGCTCCGGCGTAAACTGCAGCACCCGGAAACCCAGCGCGCGTAGGTACTCCGTGCGCTGGGCGCGTCGCTGGAAGACGCCGTGGTGTGCGACCTCGATGATGATCTTGCCCCCGACGAGCAGCTCCGCCTCGATTCCTGGGGCCACGTGCGTGCGTGGAACTGCGGCAATGCCTGCGTCAAGGATAAGAGCGCGGGCTGATGATTCATAGGGGGAGCGGGGCAGGCTGCTGGCGGCGTCGATGACGCGGCGTACGACTGCTGCGCCATGCACGCGGCCGAGGCTCGCTAGGGCGTCGCGCAGCGCTTGCTTCGTGGTGCCCATGCGCAGGGCTGAATCTGCTGCGATCAGGCCGGGGTGGAAGCCGTGGTAGCGAGCGACGTCAACGACCGCGCGTTCCATCGTGACCACCCGCGCGCCGTCAATGCTAAGTGGCGTTCCCACTGTGGTCTTGCGGTAGTGGCGGCCAGGAGCATTGCGGTTGTGGCGGGGCAAACTGCGCCCGGGCAGCGCGAGTTCGACGGGCTCCTTGGCGGAGTCGGTGGGCAAGAGCCAGAGGTCGTGGAGACGGGCGGCGGACTTACTAATGAGGACTGCGGAATAGGAGCTGCGCGCGACGGCGATGCACTCGAGGCGCTTGCGTTCGCAGGCGCTGAGCGCGAGGTAGGCGTCTCGGTCGACGGCCATGCGGGGTGCTAGTTGTAGGAGTGAGCCGGTCTTGACTTCTTCGTGGACGTGGGGCTTGGTGCGGTGAAGTGTTTCTAAAAGCGTCATGGGCTTAGCTTCGCGTGCGTTCTGGCGCTGGCGCTAGACCCAGTTTCTAAAGCTGTGGATAACTTGTTGTGTACGTCAACAAAAGGCGGCTT
>VNIW01000509.1_pt1 | contig 14463 bp, 10 predicted proteins | sample 7248591 | NCBI WGS metagenome assembly VNIW01 (sample SAMN12251776, study PRJNA551026) | human skin metagenome | isolation source: skin samples from patients infected with Netherton Syndrome | host: Homo sapiens | place: France:Paris | reverse complement strand
CTAGGTACATTGGGATTATATGATATGTCACCATCTTTATAATCATTAATATCTTTAAAGTCACCGTATTGTACAAAAAACTTAAAGTTTTCGATTTCTTTTCTTAATTTATCATCAGCTATCGGTTTGGTTGGGATAATTCGATTATGTTCCATTTTCACTGGATATTTTGTATCTTTACTTTGTGCATACCCTTTACTATCTTCCCACAATTCTCTAACAATAAAATTACCTTTCGTTGTTCTAGTATTACGATTTATATAGAGCACCATACTTCTAGATTCCATTTTTTTATCCTTCAGCTCAACTACCATCTCAGAATCAACAATCCAAGTCCCTTTATCTCCTTTTTCAAACTCTTGATCTCGAAATCCTTCTTTATCATAAAAATCATCGAGATTCTTGGTTGGATATAAACTCAATGTTTTGTTGAAATTTTCTTTAATTTGTTTATCTTCTTTCATACCACACGCGCTAATAAAAACAGCTAATAATACTAAATACAGCCAGAGCCTCAACCTTTTTGAATGAATCATCATTTCACACCCCCATTTTTATTTTTGATGCAAAGTTAAGTTCAAATTCCAATATTAATAATACTAGAGGGAATTTTATGATTAAATCCTCTTGGCTTTTAATTGTTAGTTGTATTTTTCACATATCAACATCACAAATTATTTAAAAAGCGCAAATATCTTTATAATTTTTATTGGCCTAACCAACTAATTAATTAAGATAAATTGCGCTTATATTTAAAATAATAACACTGAAACTCAATGTCTTTACTTATTAAAATTGATGTTTAAATACATCTTTACTAACATTCATTTTTCGGTTTACATTAATTTGTTATATAGCGATATATATCATCTCTTACAGCTTTATCGAGTGCTAAATCCATCGTTACTACGTTTGAACCATTCGGCATTTTATCTTGCTTCTCTGAACCTTCTATATATCCAGCAGTTCCTAAATAATAAAAATATATACCATCATCATCTTTTTTCTGTACAAAAATATACATTTTAATTCCTTTTGCTCTATGGGACAAAATTTTCTGAACTTCTTTTGATTTTAGCGTTCTATTAGATTTAGTAAACCATTTTAATTCATCTTGACTTAAAAATTCATCTTCATATTTTGTGCTATCACTTATATCCTCATGCTTATCATAAGTGATAAATATTGGCATTTCTTGGCTTCTTATCATGTATCCCATGATTACAGACGAACCATTTTTATTCCAATTAAATATTTTGCTAAAATCTTCTCTTGAATATTTATTATATAAAATCAGTCCATTTTTACCTTTTTGGTATTTTTCATTGTTATACTTTGATAATTCAATAAGATCTTCTAAAAATATTTTAAATGTTTGATTACTTAGAGCATTAGTAAATGCATCGCTTAGTCTTATCATTCTTTCATTACATTCTATAATGGGACTTCCATAGATTTTTTCAATTCCTGCGTTGTAAAATGAAAAATCTAAAATTCTTAATGAAGTATCTATATCATCTTCTGTTATATCCTTAACTTCGTTCAACATTTTATTTTTTAATTCATCATATGTTAATTCATTTTTTAAAAGTTCTTCTAAAACTAAACTATCGATTCTTTTCAATCCAGGTGCTATTTGTCTTGAAAAGAAAACCAGATTTTTAGATTCATTTTCCGTCAATAATGTATCTATTTTGTTATATCTCACTAAGAACTCGTAATAATTACTAAATTTAGAAAATATAACGCTTGGATCTATAGAATGTTGTTGTATGAAATCCATTAGTAACGGCATGTGTCCCAATCTATTTTCAACTTCTTCATAAGCTTTTAATATTAATTTATTTTGATTTAATGATACTGCATCCAATGAATTGTAAATCTGTTTTTTAGCAACTTCTTCAAAATTAATTGTAGATACTCCATTAATCGAATCGTTATTCGTTAAAAACTTCTTATAATTATCTTTATTTTGCGATTGATCCCCAGAAAGCGCAATCGGAATTAAATAATTTGTCTTATAATTACCAATAAAATCAATTACTGTAACATACTCTTTATTTGAACTTTTTCTTAATCCTCTACCAAGTTGCTGAATGAATATAATACTAGACTCTGTTGGTCTCAACATTACAACTTGATTGACTTCTGGAATATCAATACCTTCGTTAAAAAGATCTACAGTTATAATATAGTTAATCTTACCTTCTTTTAATTTTTCTATTACAATTTGGCGATAATTAACACTATCATCTCCTGTTAAAGCAACACTTTTAATCCCTTTTGAACTTAGTTTATCCGCTAAATCATAAGCTTCTTTTTTGCTACTTACAAAAATTAATCCTTGTAAAATTTCACCTGAATATCCATAGTAATCTGTCTTTTGAATAATATAATTAACTCTTTCATCAGAAGTTAAATATCTCAGTTTAGTTACATCATCTTCTTTAATACCTTGATGTACATAATCAGTCACACCAAAATAATGAAATGGACATAAAATATCACTTTCTAATGCTGCTTGTAACCTTATTTCATACGCAATATTATAATCAAACAGTTCAAATATACTTAATTCATCTGATCTTTCTGGTGTTGCAGTCATTCCCAGCATGAACTTAGGTTTGAAGTAGTTAAATACTCGTTGATAAGTAGATGCAGCAGAACGATGTGCTTCATCAAAAACAATATAATCAAATTCATTTTCATCAAATTGCTTAAAATTATCATCTCTAGATAATGTTTGAATGGTTGCAAATAAATATTTGGCATCGACATCTCTATGTTTTCCTGTCAACAATCCAAAATCACTATCATTTTTTATAGGTAATACTTTTTTAAATTCTTCCTTAGCTCTATTTAAAATCCCCTCATTATGAACAATAAATAAAAATTTATTAGGGTTTACTTCTCTAACATCTAATGCACATAAAATCGTTTTACCTGTACCAGTTGCAGATATTATTAACGCCTTATCTTTGGCTTTATCCCTAATAGCTTTTAATGACCTTAATGCTTCTGCTTGCATTAAATTGGGTACAATTTCCACTGATTTTTTCACCTTATCAGCTAGCAGCATTTGAGTTTGTTCAACCTCCGCTAATTTTTCTAAGGAGCGGTACTCAAATGATTCTTTATATGATTTAATCCATTGCTGAGTCAGTGGGGTACTCTTTTGCCATAACAATTCAAATTCATTTTTTACACTATCAACTAAATCGCCATTTTTCATAGTAGACAGTAAAACATTATGCTCATAATTAACCTTTAACGCATTAGATGTTAAATTAGAGCTTCCTATTACCATAGAACTATAATCCTTATGTTCAAAAATATATCCTTTGGCATGGAATCCAGCAATATCAGTTAATCTTACCTCTACATTTTTTAATTTAAGTAATTCTCCATACATTTTAGGACTATTAAATCCTAAGTAATTAGATGTTAATATTTTCCCTTTAACACCCTTATTGCTTAAATCTAATAGTTGAGCCTTTAAGCTGGCTAATCCGCTTTCTGTTATAAAAGCTACAGAAAAATAGAACGTTTCACATTTTTGAAGTTCATCTATAATTGTTGAAAGGACTTTTTCATTTTTATTATTTACTAAAAGCTTCGGTGTATAATTCCCTTTATGAGAAATATCTTTGTCTATAAAACCTTTTTTTAAAGATTGATTGAAATCATTTAGTAATCTACTCATATTATCCCTCAGTCATAATTTTATTAACGGCTGGTATATCCGCTGGGGCCCAATTTAATTTATCAAGTTCGTTTATTGACAACCATTCAATACTCTTATGTTCAGTTAAAGTTGGTAACTCTTTGTTTAAAGTACATTTGTATGTTGTTAACTTAACAATGCCAAAATCATATTCATGTTCTGTAGTTATGACTTTGTCTCCAACAATTAGATCACATTTCATTTCTTCTCTAATTTCTCTGATCAAAGCTTCTTTTTCAGTTTCATTCTTTTCAATCTTACCGCCAGGAAATTCCCACATTAAAGGTAGACTCATTTCTTCACTTCTCTGTGCACAAAGAATTTTGTTATCAGAAAAAATAATAGCTCCTACTACATTGATTACTTTTTTCATAAGACTCACCCTTCAATTTAAAATCATCTTAATTGTTATTCTATCAAAAATTACAAAACTATATATAAATCAATATTAAAAATTAATATTTTACAATTTCCTGCATGATATATCACTCTTACATCTACTCCATGCATTTTCATACACATCTATTATATAATACTTGTGAAAAGTATTGTCTTGGGGCTGTGTTTTTTTACTTTTGGGGCGTATTTCTTTATAATTCATTACATAAATGTAAGGGCTTTAGTTTTCATGTTTTATTAAGTCTAACTGAGATTTTGAAAGGATGTTTAGCAACAATGGATAAAGAATTATGGATAGAACGAGCTAATGATAGTTTAGTTAAACATTTTTATGAGCAGCAATCTGACATTGAACAGCGAGAAGGTTTTGAAAGTAAATTAACATTTGGTACTGCGGGTATACGCGGAAAATTCGGTCTTGGTGAAGGTCGACTTAATAAGTTTACTATTGAAAAATTGGCATTAGGTTTAGCGCGTTATTTAAATGCCCAAACAAACAGTCCAACAATAGTCATTCATTATGATATTAGACATCTTTCAACTGAATTCGCCCAAATAATTGCTAATGTATTAGCAAACCATCAAATAACAGTTTATTTACCTGATACATATAAAACGACACCGGAATTATCGTTCGCGGTGCGCAATCTTAATACTACTGCTGGCATTATGATTACAGCAAGTCATAATCCGAAAGACTATAACGGCATCAAAGTATATGGTTCTGATGGTGCGCAATTATCGACTGATGCATCTGAGCTTGCAAGTCGTTATATCGAAGAAGTTGGCGATCCATTACAGATTGATATACCTATTTCAAAACAAAATACATCTTATATCAAGTCTTTTCCGAAATCTGTAACTGATGACTATATGAAACACATTCAAAATATGATTGGCTATATTCCTAAATCTGATTTACAAGTTGTGTTCACTAGTTTACATGGTACAAGTGTTCCGATTGTACCTGAGTTATTACAATCTTTGAATTTCAATCAATTTAATCTTGTAGAAGCACAATGTAAACCTGATCCGAATTTCAGCTCAGTTCAAAGTGCTAATCCTGAAGATCATCGCGCTTTTGATCAAGCAGTCGAACTTGCAAATAAAAGTCATGCAGACTTATTAATATCAACTGACCCTGATGCGGATCGTCTTGGCATTGCTGAACGTGATGCACATGGTCATATCACATATTTTAATGGCAACCAAATTGGTGCGTTGTTACTTAATTATCGTATTCAACAAACGTCTCAATTACGTCATCGCTTAATGATTCAATCTATTGTAAGTAGTGAGTTAACAAAGTCATTAGCACGCTATAATAATGTTGAATACAAAGAGGTGCTTACGGGCTTTAAATTTATTGCTCAGGAAATAAGACAACTGGACGATCATCAAAATATGATTTTCGCCTTTGAAGAGAGTTACGGTTTTCTATCAGAGCCTTTTGTACGTGATAAAGATGCCGTACAAATTGTGCCACTCATTATAAAATACGCTTCTGAGTTAAAATTATATGGCAAAACATTGAAAGATGAATTAGAACAGATTTATCAAACTGTTGGTAGACATGAGGATACATTATTCTCGCATACGCTAGAAGGATTAGAAGGGAAAAAGAAAATTAATGCAATAATGACCAAATTCCGTTCAAATCCACCGCAAGAGATTCAAGGACTGAAAGTGAAAGCAATTGAAGATTATTTAACTAGCGAGGTTTATCATTTGGATAAAGATACAACGTCACAGATTAATTCTCCTAAATCAAATGTTATTCGTGTCTTATTTGACGAAGGATTTATCGCTTTACGTCCTTCTGGTACTGAACCTAAAATTAAATTATATGTGTCGTTAAAATGTCGGAATTTTGATGATGTAGCTCAAAAAATTAATGCGATGATTTTTAGCTAATTAAAAATTTTATACATCGAAATATTACATTTCATTTTATACTTATCAGCCCTTTTGAAACTAGAATCCTTATGTTTTCGCGTTTTGAAGGGGCTAATTTGTAATAATTTTTCAAAAGTATATTAGAAAATTAATTTTCATGTATTTTTCATATTAAGCGGTAATAATATAATAATTAATACCGCGACCTATTTAATTGTTTTCGCGATGAAAAAGGTTTAGAATTACAAAAATAACTATTTTAAATTTAGTTACAAATATATTTTAGAAAGGATGTGAAATAATGAAAGGCTCTAAACAAATACTTTTGATTATGGGCATTATATCTCTTATTGTTTTATTTATTTTTACACTATTCATCATGGCGCAATATGCAAAACATTATGAACAAAAATCCGACAGTTCCAACGCACATACTTTAAATTCATCATCAGCCATAATTAAGCAACATACTATGTCGAATTTAGCGTCTCTAGATTTATACGCTCCTGTTCGTAACATTACTTCTAGTCGTGATATTCATCCCATTTATTTCATGACAAAAGATTAAAACTTCCTTTTTCATAACCCCATTCATTCAACTAATAAATTAAAAATTGATAAAAACGTACTGTTTTTTAGAAACATACATATATAAGAAACGCATCCATTACTAAAAGACAGTACATTATATTCTATCGGGAAGGTGCAACAATGACCGTCAACATCGTGTTTTCTATCGTGTTCTGTATCAGTATGGTTATATTAGGCATTTATGTCGCAATAACTAAAGATTTCACACTAATCTCTTTTATAAATCAAACGACCATTGCAGATAAACACAAGAACCAAATTGCATATATATTTACGCTATGTATCAGTTTGAGTGCAGTATTTTTGATGTCTTCAATTCTAAGCTTTGAATATGATTTTATTGCATTAGCATTCTTATTTTTAACGATAGCATTATTACTTATCGCATTATTCTACGTTTGCTTTTATAAAATTACAAAATACCCGTAAATGTTTGTGATAGTGTGTTGGTTAGATTTATTGATGCGCTGTCAGTAAGTAATTGTTTGCGAAAAAAATACAACCTTGTACGAATACAAAGTTGCATTAATATAGAATCATTTATGCTTTTTAATATCACAAAATAAATTGATTAAACTAGCTAAAATAGTCAAAATTGGAATCAAGATTACATAAATATCATAACCTCTAGATATTAGTATACATAATATAATTAGCGACCCTATTATAATTGCTAAATTATAAGCCAAACTAATTTTATATTTCATTTCAATTCCCACCTTAATAGCATTGATTAAAATTCTATTATGTTTACATAGACTTCTTAACAAACCTTAACCCAGCTAAGCTAAGCATTGAAATAATTGCACCTCCTGATATAAATATATTACTTAAGCTTAGTAAAGGTATAATTAAACTTATCAGTCCTAAAGATAATGTATCCGCTGCGTAATTCGATGTAGATGAGATACTAAATACTTTCCCCATCAAATGATTTGGCGTTTTTATTTGAATGGCAACTGATCTTGTTAGTCCCTCTATAGATTGTCCAAGTCCCACTAATGTTGCACCTATATATAGTATCGCCACACTTGGAAACACATTAATTATCGATAAGCCAATCCCCCAAACTAAAACACCAATACTAAATTTAAAGATTAATCGTTTTTCTGACAGTAAACCCATAATCAATGACATTAATAAAGACGCTATACCTAAACATGATGTAGCTAGTCCATATACACCAACGCCCTCTTTTAATATATTGGAAATAAACAATGGTAATGCAACACGCCAAAGACCAGTATTAATCAATATGCAAGCAAATTGGATGATGATGATAAATGGAATTTCTTTAGATTTTTTCAAGAATTCCCAAGTTTCAGAAAAATCTTCTTTTGAGTGTCTATCAATCATGTTGTTATTTGTATATTTTAAAAGTGCATTAAAAATAAATCCTAAAAATAGCAATATACTGCAAATAAAAAAGACGCCAACATTACCAACTAGTATTACAATGACACCAATTAAAGCAGGTAAAATAATATTTGAGCCTCTTTGCAAACTATCGATTAACGCATTACTTGTTGCTAAATGCTCCTCATCAATAATTTCAGGAAGAATTGCCCTAAACGCAGGATCCGTATAGCAGTTAATAATGGTGATAGCTGTAGATATGGTTAGAAGCGTCAGATAATTTAAATTTGATGTTATTGCAAGTAAAGGAATAATTATTATAATCAAACTTAGTATAAGATCAGATAGATAAAGTATTTTCTTTTTATTATGTTTATCAGAATATGCGCCACCGAAAATACCAAATATAATAAATGGTAGTGTTTGACTCATAACCATCATTGATAATTTTAAAGATGATTGGTTTGTCAATTCAACAGTAAACCAAATTATTTGTAACGAAAACAGCACAAAGCAACTCCGACGTAAGAAATTACCAATCAATAAATATGTAAAGTTTCTATTTTTCAAAACTTCTAAGTACAACATATTTATCACCTCTCATAAAAATAATTGAATGCATCCACCAGCTTTTTTAGACCTTCTTCTAAACTCTCTTTATCCAAAGCGCAATTAATTCTAATATAATTTAGTCAGTTAAATATCAATTATTTCGAAATTTACATACTACTTGAAACACCATACATAACCCCCAAAATGACTACTCAGAGGTTATATTCTACTAATTATGATTATATTAAATATGAAAATATTATCAAAAAATCAAATTTATAACAAAAATACACCCCTTAAAGTTAGGTCTTTCAATCCAACTTTTGGGGTGTATATCATTTTCACCATATTCTAGGTTGTTTTTAACAAACTAAATATAGTGAATGCAAATCAAGTATTATTTAAATAATGAATTATTTTAATTTTTTCTTCTACGTGCCAATAACATTAATCCAGCAATTCCAATTATACTACTAAAGATCAATCCTTTTTGTGTGCTTTCTGCACCTGTTTTTGGTAATTCTGCTCGTTTTTTCTCTTGATTAGCTACTGATTTTTTAGCAATTTTAGATTTTTTAACTTTATCATTTTTATCCATTGAATGAACTGGTTCATTTGGTTTTGCTCTGTCTTTCGATAATCCTGGATTGTCAGGATTTACTGGGCCACTTGGATGAGTTGGTCTGCTCGGCTTCTCTGGGTTTTCAGGTCCTTTTGGATCTTTTGGTTTCTCGCCACCAAACTCTACAATCTTATCTACTGGTTGTTTTGTGATCTCTTCTGTTGGTTGACCCTCACCAACTTTTTCACCTGTTAATGGGTTCACTGTGATTGGTGTTGTGATTGTCTTACTTCCTGGTTGTCCTTCTTGTTTCACTCGCTCTTCACCAGGTTGTAACTTCGGATTAAATTCACGTTTTGTTTCAAACGGTATCTCTACTGTTTTTGTTTCTGGTGTACCCGTTTTTGGTCCGTGTTTAATCACATCATCCACTGGCTCTTCGATCACTTTTCCTGTGTCTGGATTCTTAATTCCTGGTTTACCTGGTACTTTTTCCGTTTGATCTGTTGGTAAGTTTGGATCGAAGATATCTTTATGACCTTGCGGTATTTTCTCGCCACCAAACTCTACAATCTTATCTACTGGTTGTTTTGTGATCTCTTCTGTTGGTTGACCCTCACCAACTTTTTCACCTGTTAATGGGTTCACTGTGATTGGTGTTGTGATTGTCTTACTTCCTGGTTGTCCTTCTTGTTTCACTCGCTCTTCACCAGGTTGTAACTTCGGATTAAATTCACGTTTTGTTTCAAACGGTATCTCTACTGTTTTTGTTTCTGGTGTACCCGTTTTTGGTCCGTGTTTAATCACATCATCCACTGGCTCTTCGATCACTTTTCCTGTGTCTGGATTCTTAATTCCTGGTTTACCTGGTACTTTTTCCGTTTGATCTGTTGGTAAGTTTGGATCGAAGATATCTTTATGACCTTGCGGTATTTTCTCGCCACCAAACTCTACAATCTTATCTACTGGTTGTTTTGTGATCTCTTCTGTTGGTTGACCCTCACCAACTTTTTCACCTGTTAATGGGTTCACTGTGATTGGTGTTGTGATTGTCTTACTTCCTGGTTGTCCTTCTTGTTTCACTCGCTCTTCACCAGGTTGTAACTTCGGATTAAATTCACGTTTTGTTTCAAACGGTATCTCTACTGTTTTTGTTTCTGGTGTACCCGTTTTTGGTCCGTGTTTAATCACATCATCCACTGGCTCTTCGATCACTTTTCCTGTGTCTGGATTCTTAATTCCTGGTTTACCTGGTACTTTTTCCGTTTGATCTGTTGGTAAGTTTGGATCGAAGATATCTTTATGACCTTGCGGTATTTTCTCGCCACCAAACTCTACAATCTTATCTACTGGTTGTTTTGTGATCTCTTCTGTTGGTTGACCCTCACCAACTTTTTCACCTGTTAATGGGTTCACTGTGATTGGTGTTGTGATTGTCTTACTTCCTGGTTGTCCTTCTTGTTTCACTCGCTCTTCACCAGGTTGTAACTTCGGATTAAATTCACGTTTTGTTTCAAACGGTATCTCTACTGTTTTTGTTTCTGGTGTACCCGTTTTTGGTCCGTGTTTAATCACATCATCCACTGGCTCTTCGATCACTTTTCCTGTGTCTGGATTCTTAATTCCTGGTTTACCTGGTACTTTTTCCGTTTGATCTGTTGGTAAGTTTGGATCGAAGATATCTTTATGACCTTGCGGTATTTTCTCGCCACCAAACTCTACAATCTTATCTACTGGTTGTTTTGTGATCTCTTCTGTTGGTTGACCCTCACCAACTTTTTCACCTGTTAATGGGTTCACTGTGATTGGTGTTGTGATTGTCTTACTTCCTGGTTGTCCTTCTTGTTTCACTCGCTCTTCACCAGGTTGTAACTTCGGATTAAATTCACGTTTTGTCTCGAACGGTATCTCTACTGTTTTTGTTTCTGTTTTATTAACTAGATTAGGCGTTAGTTTAAATGTTGAGTTATTTAAATCTGTTCTCATCCAACCATTTGCATATACACCTTGAGATGTTCCCTGTCTTTGACTAGAAGTAATTAAAAAGTTATATGCTTCAGATTTATCCAATCCCAAATCTGATATATTAGCTTCCCAAATTTTACCAGCATATTCGGCTCTCATTATCCCCGATTTTTCATTGTACGCTAATTTTAAATTATTAAGTAATTGACCATGGAATTTTCCATCTGTTGTATCAATAGAATTATCTGCATATTGGAATGAATTATCCGCTTTACCTCTTGTTGGTATGTTTGTTCCAACCTTTGCTGTAGTTCCATCAGCACCTGTTTTTACAAACGTACCATACCCTTTAAATCCTTGTCCTGCCTGTTTCTCTTCTTTATCCATGGGATCTTTAAAATTATACCCTGTATCAATTTTAAATCCTGCTGAATTTTCCATTCCTTTGGGACCTAATATACCTCCCTTTTGTAAATATTCGTTACCGTCACCTTTACTAAATAAGAACCCCCATCCATCAGCGCCAGTTGTTACCGATTGATGATTATTAGCTACTCTAATGTTAAACTCAAAGTCATTTTTAAAAGAAACTTTATTCTTTAATTGTAATGCTCCTGTCAATTCGTTTTTTCCAATACTTTTATTATTGAAACGAGTGACTTCAGATACCTTTAGATCCTCTGGATTGCTTTGTATATCAACACTTCCGTAACCTTCAAAATGTTCTTTACCTTGAATTGTAATTGGGGTAGATTCAACTACATTTTTAGAATCTCTTGTAATATCAAAAGAGCCTTCATCAACAGAACGAGCTTTTCTAACCTTAGGTGTCTCTGCGTTATGAGTGACTGACGATTTCGGCTGAACTTCAGCAACATCAGCTACTTCTTTTGGTGTATCCTCCTTTTTTGATATATCTTCAGCTTTTACTGATGGTTCATGTTCGATTGTGTCTTTGTTTGAAGTTACTTCAGATTTAGCTTCTACACCCTGTGGTGCAGTGTCTTTGTTTGTTACTTCTTCAATCTTCACTTCTTTTGATTGGACATTATCTTTTAATGTAGTTGGATTCTCAATATTGTTTTCAGCTGCTTCTGCCTCTTGTTGAGTTCCCAAATACATTAGTGAGCCAATTAAAATAGATGCTGTTCCAACTGTAAATTTTCTTATTGAATATTTATTCAATTTATTTGATAGAAAATCTACTCTTTTATTTACCGGTCCTTTCTTATCTCTCATTTGCATACTCCTTTTTCCATATTTTCCACTTTACTTACAGTGAATTTACATGTAATTTTACAAATACAATAGGAGTTGCACAATGGAATATAACACTTATCTTTATAAAATTATTTTATATATTGAAACACTTAAAACAATCTACAAATAAAATTATTATTTTTAGTTTTCAATGAATAATTCATTCTTATCTGTTGGAAAAACCCATCAACTCAATAGCATTGAATTTCTAAAATAAAAAATACCTTAACGCATTTAAAAATACATTTAACTGCACCAAGATATTAAAATCTCGAAACATACTTTATGTTTCATTAATATTTATTTCACTCAAAAGATTTTTAATATAATTGTGTTGTTTTACAGAAACAACAATGATTACATTTCTACTATCATGTGGGTCTCTACATTTATTCAAGTAACCCTTTTTTGATAATTCTTTTACGCTTTTAACAATTCTAGATTGGTCTATACCGATATAACTTATAATGTCTCTCATAAAATATTTACCTTCATCATTTTTAAATACATCTAAATATGCTAATACTAAATAATTATCTAATGTAAGACAAAAATATTTTTTTAAATATTTACGCAGCTCATATGTAGTTAATACTCTTTTCATTAATTTAATATTGCTCTTGCTTTTCAAATCATTCATCAAGTCTTCATCCCTTACTTTTAATTGTCACGTCAAATAATATTTGTCTTTAACTAGTAATAACTCCAAATATATTTAGTTTGTGGTGCTAGCTATAAACACAAATGAATCATAACACTATATTTTGATTTTGTTCAATTGTTTTTATTTTTGGATAATAAATGAATTTGTCATTTGTTATTCCGTGATTTTTAGTTATTTATATTTTATATATATTATATATAAAAATATTTAGGTTAACATGTCTTCAAAAGAGATTGCTTTTATATTACTTTAAATAATATAAAGTATTGGGACATCAGAAAATAGTAGGAGAATGTAAGGTGGACTATCAAACTTTCGAAAAGGTCAATAAATTCATAAATGTAGAAGCGTACATATTTTTTCTCACTCAAGAGTTAAAGCAACAATATAAATTATCATTAAAAGAATTGTTGATATTAGCATATTTTTATTACAAAAATGAACACAGTATTTCACTAAAAGAAATCATTGGTGACATACTTTACAAACAATCTGATGTTGTAAAGAACATTAAGTCACTATCTAAAAAAGGATTTATAAATAAGTCTAGAAACGAAGCAGATGAACGCCGTATTTTTGTTTCAGTTACTCCAATACAACGTAAAAAGATTGCTTGTGTTATTAATGAGTTAGATAAAATAATTAAAGGATTTAATAAGGAAAGAGACTACATAAAATATCAATGGGCTCCAAAATATAGCAAAGAATTTTTTATACTTTTTATGAACATTATGTACTCAAAAGATTTTTTAAAATATCGATTTAATTTAACATTTCTTGATTTATCTATCTTATATGTAATATCATCTCGAAAAAATGAGATACTAAATTTAAAAGATTTGTTTGAAAGTATTAGATTTATGTATCCTCAAATTGTTAGGTCAGTTAATAGATTAAATAATAAAGGTATGCTAATCAAAGAACGATCCCTTGCAGATGAAAGGATTGTGTTAATCAAAATAAATAAAATACAATATAACACTATTAAAAGCATATTCACAGATACTTCCAAGATTCTCAAACCAAGAAAATTTTTCTTTTAAATTTAAACAGATTTACCTCTTGATAAAATAAATAAGCAATCATAATACTTCTCAATTTAGTATAAATAAAAATACATAATTAACTTTCTTTTGTTTTTATATTATTTCAATACCCTACTATATATCACAACACATAAATTAAGCATGACACTCATTCAATTTAGTTCACAATTTCGTGTTCCAATTTTATTGAGTATCATGCTTTTTAATGTTATAACCCTAATTCTTTAATAAATCGTGTTAATTCTTCTCGCATACTGTCATCTTTCAATGCATATTCTATCGTTGTTTTAACGAAGCCTAATTTTTCTCCAACGTCATAACGTTCGCCTTCGAAGTCATATGCATACACTTGGTTATCATTATTCATACGTTCAATCGCATCTGTTAACTGAATTTCGTTACCTGCGCCTTCTTTTTGCGTTTTTAAATAATCGAAAATTTCAGGCGT
>VNIW01000507.1_pt1 | contig 14566 bp, 27 predicted proteins | sample 7248591 | NCBI WGS metagenome assembly VNIW01 (sample SAMN12251776, study PRJNA551026) | human skin metagenome | isolation source: skin samples from patients infected with Netherton Syndrome | host: Homo sapiens | place: France:Paris | reverse complement strand
CAACGGGGTTTGATAGGTCGGCTAAGGTTGGTTGTTGGTTTTTGGCTTGCTTTTCGCACTCGATGAAATATTTACGAGCGGTTTTGCCTTGCTCATTGTTTTCAACCATGCAAAGCTCTTTGCCCATTTCAATGCTGATAAAGTAGTCAATCGGCTGAAAGCCAGTATTTATGCCATCCCCCGATTTGGTGACACGAATAAAATCTACATTTTCAATAAAGTCATACTTAAAAATACGTTCTTTTATCCAAGTCGAAAAATCACGACCTACCTCTAAGTAAGAATGAAGTTCACGAGCGTTGACCGCTTGTTTTAGTTCGCCTTGCTGTTGTATTACTGGTAAATTCATAGTAGAATTACTCCGTTGGTTGTTTTGTTTGAAGCCCTGCTAGTTGCTGCTAGTAGGGTTTTTTGTTGCCTATCCGTATTACAAAATATTCTCGTATTACGGTTTTTTGCGTAATACGCAAAAGGCTTATAGGTATAAGCCAATAACTTGCCGCGCCTTCGCACCGCCAGTCATATTCATCATTCCTTCATTGATTCGCTCGTTGACCAAAAACTTAATCATTTGCTCAAGCGTTTCAAATCCATGAATTTCCATCAAAGTTTCTAAATGCTTGGTTGTTTCATCGTCCAAGTCCTTCACGTCAAATTCTTTTTTACTCATGACATTCCCCAAAAAGTTACGTTAGTTAATGCGCTAAACGTAATCTGTTTAGTTCATATCGGTTTCTGATACAGTGCCCTTGTGAGCCAAGATTAAATCCATGCGTGAGCGGATGCCTTCTTCAACGAGCATACGAACGGTTTTGCTAAAGTCATTACCTTCCCAATTTGCGATTGCCGAAATCATCTGTTCTTGGTATTCATCAAAGCGAATCGGCTTGGGCTGCTTAACTAATTTGCGGTCTTGGTAGTGGTGGGTCATTTGTTGTACTCCTTAGTTTGTTTCGGTTAGTGGTTTAGGGTTTTTAACTAGAAACAAATCTTTATGGTCTAGTTTTATCTGTGCAGGAATCCCACGCTTAGTCCAGTTAAAAACGCACTGATAACTAAGCGAAAGATGCTTAGACAAAGCAGCTACTCCGCCTAATTTTTCAATAAGTTCTTTGTCGTTCATGGTGAATCCTAGTTTAAACAAAATGATGAATACAATATAAACATAATGTTTAATTAAGTCAATATTTTGTTTAACAATTCTGTTTAAATATTTGATTTAATACACTAAAACATAAACAAGGTGTTTAAAATGGCAGTCACTCACCCAACAATGGCAAGAATTTTCGAGAAAACAGGCAAATCACCGTCAGAGATTGCAGCAGCAATTAACGCCTCACCGCAAAATGTGACAAACTGGTCAAAGCGTGGTATTTCTAAAGAAGCTGCTGTCAAGATAAGCCAAGAATTTGGAATAAGCGTAGATTGGATATTGACGGGCAATGATGCAGTGCCGCCTATTGATGGGCAGACGCTAGAGAGTATGCAAATTCGCCCTGTTGTTGACGAAGAAGAATCAGAGCTTGAAGATGATGAATTTGAATATCCGCACTATAACGAGGTTTACGTTACTGGCGGCGATAAAGAGCTGTTGGTTTTAGAGAGTAGCACCGAACCTTCAAAGATGAAAAAGTCGATTGCTCGTAAAGCAGGCGCAAGTATGAGCCACACATTCAGCTACAATCTTGATGGTGATAGTATGTCGCCCAAGATTATGGATAAAGCGTGTGTGACTGCTGACGCCAGTAAGAAGGTTGTTAAAGATGGCAAAATCTATGTATTTAGACATGGTGTTATGCGTAGGACTAAGTACCTATACAATCGACCCGATGGCGGTTTATTAATTAGAAGTGAAAATAAAGAGGAATACCCTGACGAAATAGTCCCCAAAGATGAAATGGAATGTATTGAGATTATCGGATGGGTTTATCATTGGTGCAATATGGAGGTGTGGTGATGAAAAAGATAATTTTATTAATCTGTTTAATTGTCTCTAGCCAAGTGATGGCGACACCGCATCCAACTGGTTATGAAAGAAAATATGATAGATTTAGGAATTATACGCTTTACTCTTATTCGACTAATCAAGCGATAACTCCGTTCTTTTCATTTAAAATCATTAATAGTCTAGATAAAAACACATCAGATAGCTTTATGACTGGCGTCATGTTTTACCATAATAGGTCAGGGGTGCATGATTATTGTTATGACGCTGAATGGTTGGTTGATGGGCAAGCTGTTGAACCAATGTTATCAAGTCAAAAACATGAAGGCTATGATATTTATTTATCAACATTTGATATTGACCAAGTATTAAAGATGGCTAATGCCAAGAAAGTCGAATACAGAATTTGTGATTTGGAATTTAGTTTATCTAAGAAGGATATACAAGGGATTGACTATACTATTAAACAATATATAGCTCATTTAGGTGAAAAATAATATGCACCCCTACCAATATCACCACCTAATACACGCCCTTAAATTCGCATACCCTGTTAGCCAGTGGCGCAACGGTTGGTGTGTTTATCAGCAAGGTGTATTTGATTAAACGGATTTAAGAGAACATAACAATGAATAAAGTTAAAAATGCAGAGAAATGGAAGGGCAATGAAGATTTAAGCCATTTTAATGAAAATTTCATTTTTGAAGTTGCTTATCAGTTGCAACGATGTGAAATCTTAATCAAGAACGGCATTTTAGAAAAGCATGATGATGATTTATTCTTTTCTGCCCTAACTGAATTTTTGGTATTAGTACGTAGCTTAATTTGGAAATATAACAAACTTACAGATAGCAATAAAACAGAGTTGCAAGATAAAATCGTCTTATTCCGTGATGCGTTGTGCCACACCGACCATAAAAACAACAGAGATGGCAAGGTGCAATTTCGTATAGTTGCGTTGCCTGTTGATGATAATGAAGAGATTGCTATTAAAGTGACTAACAATCCAGCTAATTTAATTGTAAGGGCGCATAGTGATGATGTTGTGGTTTTCTTAGGCGGCAGTAAGCTATCGGTTAAAAAAGAATTGATAGCCACTTGCCAAACACTACTTAATTACTTTTGGGGCAATCTGCCAGATGAGTACTCTTTTTGGCAATTATCTCAGCAACATATTCATCAATCAACTCACTAGCGGAAATGACATAAGTCCATGTGCCATAAGCATCTAAAATCTCATGGAACTCTGCCATAAACTGCATTTTTCTTTCATCAATATCTAGGTTATGGTTTTTAACTTTATAATCTATTTCATCCCACTTTGGGGGCTTTTCACCACGCTCCCTTAATGCCAAAATTTGCAGATACTCACTATTCACAGAACTTGCCATATACCACCCTTTTGTCTTATTAGCTTTCTTTTGGAAAGCCTGAAAATGGAATATGATTCCTTTTCGATGAAAAACGAAGCACACAATCCGCCAAATCGGTTGTACTCTGTGTTCGCGAAAGAAGTCCGCCTTGCCGCGTTTCTTGAATTAAAAAGCTTTTTAACGCTATCTTTATCTCAGATTGATGAGGAGATTGCAAAGCTTCAACAATGACAGACTTTACCACTTCTTTTAACTCTGCATTTTCAGTCATAACCCACCTTTAGTTACAAAAAATCATAAAATAATCTTACCACATAACCCGCTCAACTGCGGGTTTTTATTGCCTTAAAATAAACATTTTGATTATAAATTCGATATTTTTACACGATTTGTTTAAAATAGTGCTTGCAATGATTAAACATTATGTTTAATATAAACACATCAAAACGAAATACGCAAAGTGACGAACTAGCGGAACTCAATAAAACTCTAAGACAAACTTAGATTAGTTATCTAAGGCATAGATAGTTAAACACTTATAGGTAATTTGCGAGTTATCTATGCGAGTTTATCTCAAATCCAAGACAACAAAAAAGCCCTTCTCGACTGGACATCTGAAAGGGCTTTACTCAACAAGGAGTTAAAACAGTATGACATACACCGACCTAAAAATCTATAGACACTACGACAACAACATTGATGTTGTAGAGCATGACTGCGACTACCTAGCAACAGGCAATGTTTACCTAGCAGATGACAGCATTGATGACTGCTACATCAACTTCGAATTTGAAGCCATCATCAAAATGGATTACGAGAACGACATTGACGATATCGAGTTAGAAATCATGTTGATTGAGATGGAAAACCTAAGCAGCGAATTTTTGCAGCATAAAGCCTATTTCAAAAAACAGATTGAAAACTGGTTAAACGACAACTGCAAAGCAAAAATCCAACAACTACAAAAAGCAAGCTATGAATTTTAAGGGGTAAGCAATGGAAACTATCGAATTTAAAAACCCGCATTTCGGCATGAGCTTAAAAGTGGTAGCAGATACAAGCTACCACACAGGCGAATACAGTGAGTACAGCATCTTAAACACGGCTTACTTAAAGATTGGCGAGCAAATTGTTGAGATTACTGACCATGAAATGCTAGTTGAAATCATGGCTAATCAAGGTTGGTTTGAAAGTATCGAGCAAATTGCAGAGTACGAAAAGGAAGCCTACGCATGAAACGCACAGAACTAGCAATACTCGTCATCTACACGATACTGTTTTTTGGATTCATATCGCTGGGCTTTAAGCTCGGCGATTATGGCTATGACCCAGTTATCAGTCCAACCGACAAATTAATAATGGATATAAAAGGCGGTGGAAAGTGACAAACAAGCCCACCCCATGGCAAACACCGCTAAACGCTGAAGCCAAAAAGCAACTAAGCAAGCTATTTAGCGAAACTGAATTTAACAATATTTTTAAGGATGGTAAACATGACAGCACTGTACGAAATGACAGGCGAATTAATCAATCAACTGTCAAGCATACAAGAACGCCTTGAGAGTGGTTTGGAAGTACATCAAGACGAAATTGATATGGTTATCAATCTCAAAGATGACACCGAAAATAAGGCAATCAATGTAGCTAAGTTTATAAAAAATCTTTTGTCTGATAGCGACCAGTTTGAAGCCGAAATCAAACGGATGCAAGCCAAGAAAAAGGCAACGGATAACCTGGCAAGTAAGCTAAAAACCTACTTATTAGAAAATATGCAAGTTTTGGGTATTGATAAGTTGGGTGATAGGGTTTTTTCGGTAAGCATCCGCAATAACCCTTTAAGCGTAAATGTTGCTGACGCTGTGCTACTACCAAAAGAATACCAAGTGGTTAAGGTAGAGCCAAACAAAAAAGCCTTACTTGATGCTTATAAAAACAATGAAAATTTCAACATTAATGGCGTGGCTTTCACTAGAACGCAATCACTCAAAATAGGATAAATAAAATGGCAATTCCAGTATTTGTACTAGGTCATAGCGGTAGCGGTAAATCATTTAGCTTACATAATTTTGACCCAAATGATGTAGGAATCATTAATGTGGTTGGCAAGCCCCTACCTTTTCGCAACGGTAAAAACTTTACCGCAAATATCCAAACAGATAACCCACATCAAATCTGTGATTTGTTGGTGAAATCCACCAAGCCAATCATGGTTATTGATGACTTTCAATACATCATGGCTAATGAGTTTATGCGAGAGAGCAATACCAAAGGCTTTGATAAGTTTACTCAAATTGGTCGCCACGCTTGGGATATTTTCAATGTTATGAATTATCACATGAAGCCATATCAGCGTGTTTATGTACTAGCTCACACTGATGTGAACGAAAGCGGCGTGACTAAGATGAAAACAGTAGGTCGATTGCTTGATGAAAAAATCACACCCGAGGGTTTAGTAACGATTGTTTTGCAAACGCACATCGAGAACGGGCAAAACTATTTTATGACCCAAAACAACGGCTCAAATACGGTTAAAACACCTTTTGAAATGTTTGATGACCGATTGATACCAAACGACTTAAACGCTGTAGATGATGCGATATGTGAATACTACGGCTTATCAAAAACCCTAACCGAAACCCAACCAGCGCCCGAAGTGGCAGCATAAGGAGTAATACCATGTTTCAACCAGTTAAATTTGACCAAGCCGAAGCAGTAAAAGCCAATGGTGGCAACAGCCAATTCTTTGATGGTAATACTGAGCAACTAGTCAAGATTGTCCGAGCTGAATTTGTTAAGTCAAAAAACACAGGGGCAACAGGGATTGAATTTGATGTGACCAATAAAGATGGCTTAAAAGGCTACTTTACGATTTGGCACTTGAAAGGCGATGGCTCAGTGAATGAATTTAGCTACCGCCAATTACAGTCATTAATGGGTGCAACAGGCGCAACCGACCTTACGCCTACCCAAGTGAATGTACCCAAGTATGATTTTACAAGCAAAGAAACGGTTAATACGCCATGTATTAATGCAGTTGAGCTACTAGGTAAATTCTTTGTCGGTTTGTTTATCAAAAGGTTTGAGTTATACAACGGTGAAATTAAAACTAAAACAGAGTTGTTTGGATGCTTTAACCAACAACGCCAGTCACCGCGTGAGTTTTTTGCTAATCAGCCGCCACAAGACATTGACCGTTCATTGGTAGCCATGATTGAAACATCAGAAAAGAGTCATGCTGAAGCCAAAAGCAAAAAGAATGAAAATTCATACGGTGGGTGGAATAACGATACAACTGATGGTATTCCAAATCAGTTTATGAGCAATACCACTTATCAAAAAACACAGGCAGCACCACAGCCACAATTCCAAAACAATATGCAAGGTGAGCCAAAACCAAGCACGGTAGATTCGGAAATTCCATTTTAAGGAGTAGCTATGATTTATTGTAAAAAGTGTGAAACCAATAAAGAAGCTGGCGAATTTTATTCGTCAGTGATTTCAAAAGATGGTTTAACTGGCGAATGTAAAGAGTGTACTAAAAAACGTGTTAGAGAAAATCGAGCTGCAAATGCAGAGCATTACAAAGCGTTTGATAAAGCTAGGGGTAATCTACCGCATAGAGTACAGGCTAGGCTTGAATATGCCCAAACACCGCAGGGCAAAGAAAGGCACACATTAGCAAAACAAAATTATAGAAAAAATCACCCAACAAGGCGTAAGGCTGTTAATGCAGTAAACAATGCGGTGCGGAATGGGGTGTTGGTAAAACCTAACAACTGCCAAAGTTGCGGAATTGAAGCTAAACGCATAGAAGGTCATCACTGTGACTATAACAAGCCGCTTGATGTTATGTGGCTTTGCGATTCTTGTCACAAAGAATGGCATAGAAACAATACACCGATTTATGCAGATGATGAAGTTGCATAAATTCCCTTTAACGCGCTCAACGGTCAATTAGCGCATTTGATTTAACTAACTAAAAAAGGAAAATACTATGTTCACATTAAAATCAAAAGAATCACGTGAAGCAATTAAACGTGACTGCCCTATTAAATGCAGTGCTGTGTATATCGCAATCGACAAAAAAACAAATGAGCTGTTTTTTGTGGCAATGCACAAACCCAGTAAAGAGCCTGCAAAATGGTACAAGGTAACGCCTTATATGGTAAATGGTTTAGTGCGAGTTTATGAAGTTTTAGACGAATACACAGATGATTTTGTGTATTCAAACTTCACGATTGCAAAACCTTAATAATCAACAAAGGCGGCTTGCTTGCAGGTCGCTAAGGATATGAGATGAAACTAGATGATTTTTTAAAGTGCAAGAAAGTGCGATGCGTCAAGGCTTATGACGATTGCCTGAAAATTGGCAAAGAATACAATGTTATTGATGTTAATGTGGAAATCAAGATAAAAGATGACGAAGGCGGATTTCTTTACTGGGAATCTGACTCTTTCGAGCCGGTTATTGATGATATGTCGAAATCAGCAGAAAACCCACTGCAAGGCGCGGAATTAACGCCTGAGTTTGAAGTGGTAGAGCCCAAGTTTAAGGTTGGGGATAAGGTTTATATACCAAATATTAAAAATATATGCACTATCAGAGATGATGGAAAAGTAATAACAAGCAACGGTCAGTATTACTGCGATTTATCAGATAGTTATGATTTATGTTTTGTATTAGCCACCCCCGAAAACCACGCAATACTCTCAAAACTCTATCCGCATATTGAGTTTGAGCAGCCGCCTAAAGAGTTGACGGGTAGCGACCTATGCCGTGCCATGCTTGAAAAAGGTTGGAATTTAGTGCCTTGCGTTGTAAGCGACACGAGCGACAATGAAGCATTATTGAACGATGACTGTCAATTAATCGATGAATGGTATAACGGCTATTTTGAGTGCAATGGCAATCGTTTTAAGTATGCCGTCCCCTTTGACCCACGCACAGGCGAACCCCTAACCGAATCCATCCTAAACAATTAACCTACTACCCAAGCTATGAGTGGGGCGAATAACCGTAAGCCCTACGATACGGGGCAACCCACAGATTAAGGATAAAGATTATGAATAACGTAGATACCGAATACTTAGCAACGCTAGAACAGATTTTAAAAAAAGGCAATGAAAAAACAGACCGCACAGGCACAGGCACAAAGTCGCTTTTTGGCTTGCAAATGCGCTTTGAGTTGTCAAAAGGCTTCCCATTACTGACCACCAAACAAGTGCATTTTAAAAGTGTAATGGTTGAATTGTTGTGGTTTTTGACAGGCTCAACGCTAACACGATTTTTAAAAGAAAATAACTGCTCGATTTGGGATGAATGGGAGTGTGAAATTCCATCAAACGCCCGTTTTGCTCGACTAAAAGGCGGCAAAACAGTTGGTAAGATGTATGGATACCAATGGCGAAATTGGGAAGGTGAAATCACAAGAACAGACCAAATCAGCCGTCTGATTAACAGCTTAAAAAACAATCCCGATAGCCGCCGCCACTTAGTGAGCGCGTGGAATGTAGATAATTTACCGATTGAAAATTTATCTTTTCAAGAAAATGTGGATTACGGAAACATGGTACTTGCGCCTTGTCACTATGCGTTTCAGTGCTATGTCAATGATGGCAAATTATCAATGCTAATCAATCAACGGTCAGCCGATATGTTTTTGGGCGTGCCGTTTAATATTGCATCATACGCCTTGCTTACGCACCTACTAGCCCAAGTTTGCGGTTATGAAGTGGGCGAACTAATTTGGAATGGTGGTGATTGCCATATCTACAACAACCACGTTGAGCAATGCCAAGAGCAATTACAGCGAGCCAAAGACGGTAAGATTCACCCATTACCTACCCTATGGCTAAACCCCGATATTGACGATATCGACAAGTTTACCGTTGATGATATTAAAATCCAAAACTATCAACACGAGCCAAAAATCAAAGCAGAGGTTGCAGTATGACAATTTATCAAGCACCACAGTTTGAATGGCAAGAGCCAAAATCTGATAGCGTTTTAGACTGTAACAGCAAACACCCAGTCTATCATCCTGATGTTATCTGTTTTTGGCATAACCAAATTAACAGCTACTTTATCCGCAAAAATCCCGATGAAAAATCGCCTAAGCCGTTTGTTGTGGCTTATGGTGGGCGCGAACTAAAAGAAATGGCAAGCGTGGCAGACGCTAAAGAGTGGGTCGAGCAAATACACTACCCTAGTGCATTGATTAAAGCAGGGTTTAAGCCAGTTGACCAAGAAGCGCTTGAGCCAACCGTGTACCGTCTTGATTATTTTGACGGCGAATATCGTTGGGATTTAGTCCATAGCTACGATAGAGAGGAATTAGAAAAGCTAATCGAAGATGCAACTGAATATCACAAAACCATTAAAGACCTTGATTTTGATGACGATGAAGCGGTTGATTCGTGGCTTGAAAAACATCCTTTAAATGATTTTAATGGCGACCAAATTAATGATTTGCTTGATATCGACGATTACGAGCCATTATCAGAGTATCTAAGCATTAACTTTTTCAACGTCAGCGGGGTGAGCGAATGACCCAACTATCAAACGTGCTAATGCAGCCGAACCCAACGGACGCGGTTGAGCGTCTAACGCTGGTTGAGAAGTTAGAGCAAGAAATCGAAAGCCTAGAAAATTCTTTTGGGCAGTTTGCAATCGTAGATGATGAAATCACCATGGTGCATACCGCTACTATTGCAGGTTTAAAAATGGCTATTAACATCGTTAAGCAGCATGAAGCAGAAAGCGAGGTGCAAGATGACTAACGACCAAATCAAAGAACTAGCATTATCCGACAGTAATATAAATAGCATTATCGAATCTCAATTACTGAATCATGGCAATTTCAAGAAAAAACTACAGTCAGATGGCGAATATAGGCTTAATGATTATGTGATACCTGATATCAAAGCGATTGTAATGTATTTTGCGAAAATCGCTTATGAAGAAGGCAAACGAGAGGGTGTGAGTAATTATAGATATTCGCTAGAAATGGCAATTAAACAGGATTTTTATGGGAATATGTATGATGACTAAAACCTTAACACAAGACGTATTCAAAGGCGCACCTGAATGGGCTAATTTTTTAGTAGTAAATGCGTACGGTATAGGATTTTTTACTGACGTATCGCCGTATCTTGCAACATGGCGAGCACCCAATGGATGGGTGCAATCAAGCTTTAGCAAAGGTTTGATTGCATTTGCGGGTAAGTTTGATGTTGATGATTGGCAAAAATTTAAGTTAAAGCGATTGATAGGGAGTGAGTGATGATTGAAAATCCAGTGATTGAAGATGAGCGTTTTTTAACATTGTCAGAAGTTGAACACATGACAGGCTTTAAAAAAACATTTATCTATGAGCAAGGCGAAAAAGGCAATTTCCCCAAACGCATCCGAATCGGACAATCTGCTAGATGGGCGCGTTCAGAAATTGTAAAATGGATGAAAACCCAAAAAGAAACCCAGCCAATCTAGGCTGGGTTTTTTCTTTTACGGTACGCTATACAGTATTCACACCTACAAAATAACATAAAATACAATAAAAACAAGTATTTATAAAAACCATTAATCTTTACGGCGCATATGTAGCAAACAATCCGTAACTTTCCGCACACTTCCGCTAACGTCTTTATTCTGCTAGTATTGCGCTAATTTCATTTCCGCAAATATCCGCATTATTCCGCAAATATCCGTATCCTATTGCGGTACGCGTTGCGGTATAGAGTTTACTATGCCTAGAATAACAAGACCACTAACAAACACTGAAGTTGAAAAAGCAAAATACAAAGACAAGGTATTTAAGCTATTTGATGGTCAAGGCTTAATTTTAAAGGTTGCACAAACAAGCAAAACATGGCAATTTGAATACACACGCCCCTACACTAAAAAACGTAACGTGCTATCAATAGGTAGTTATCCATCGGTAACACTGGCACAGGCAAGGGCTAAACGCGATGAATACCGCGCTTTATTGGCTCAAAACATTGACCCTATGCAACACCGTGATGATGCGGTTAAGCAAGCGACTATTGATGTGAGTAGCACCTTTGAGAAATTATCCGATGAATGGCTATCAAAACAAAATTACGCAAAAAGCAGCTACAACAACGCCATCATGCACCTGCGCTATGCTAGACAGTCTTTCGGCAAAAAGGCGGTAAAAGATATTACTGTTCATGACGTAATAGGGTGTTGCCGTCAATTTGAGACACAAGGGAAACTTAGCACTTCTCAAGCTGTTAAAGTTAAAACTAGCCAAGTGCTAGATTATGCGATTGGCTTAGGCTTGCTTGATAGAAATGTTGTGAATGATATCGGCTTAAAAGTCTTAAAATCGCCAGTCCATGACAACCGCCCAGCCATCACCAATAAAAAGCAATTTATTGAAATGATGGGTAAGGTGTGGAACTCAGACAACCTATTTTACGAAACCAAACGCGCAATTTGGTTGTTAGCCATGCTATTTACTCGACCAAGCGAAATTCTTGAAATGAAAATTTCCGACATTGATTTTGACGAACAAACATGGCGATATACACCAAAGAAAACCGCCAATAGCACCAAAGTTGATGTAATCGTACCATTACCGCACCAAGCTATAGCTATCATCAAGGAAATTATTGCTAAAAACAACCCAAATATTTATGTCTTTGAAACCACCAAGCGAAAAAGTGCTACACCAATGGATAGGTCAGCCATGAGTAAATTTTTTCCGTTGATTGGCTATAAGGGCAAACATTGTCCGCATGGCTTTCGAGCCAGTGCAAAAACCATACTCGAAGAAGAATTTGAATATGACCCGCGTTACGTTGAAATGCAACTCGGACACGTTGTTAAAGATAGCAATGGCACGGCTTATAATCGTGCAAAATTCATCAAACAGCGTGCCGAAATGCTGCAAGTATGGGCTGATTGGTTGGATAGTGCAAGGATACGCCAAAAAAATCTACAAGAAACTGTGTGAATTTTACTTTGCAATCAGACAATCCAAAAACTTAACCGCGTAACCTGCAATCAATTTATCACAGTCCGTGCCATTGATGATTTTACGCGCATTGACAAACTCTTGAGTTGTCCCTGTTTTGATACAGCGTGGCAGTGACATTCCAGTAAACGCACCTGTTAGCATACCTGTAATCAAGATATTAGCTGCATTTTTTGGCTCAAGTGCCAAGTCAGGATTGTTTGCCAAGTCCACATTAATCATTTTGCCTAGCTTGATATAGTTATCAAGCCATGTTAATTGGCACGGTCCGCGCCCATAGTACAAATGCGGGTATTCGCTTTGCAGATATACCGCGCCACTGCCATTGCGATATCCAAACTTCTGACCTTTTGAATTGGTAAACCACTGACCATACTTGCGAGTTTTACCCTTGCCATACTCTGCGACAGATTGCATGGTTTTAGCTGTCTCATGCCACACAGTAGCTAAGATATAAGCTGCAAACAATGGATTTTTAGCCGATTGATTGGCGTTAATAGCTGCCATGATTGCATTAAAGCCATCTACCTGAGACTGATTAAAGCCGCCAAAAGCATAGCGAAGTTTGTCCCACGAATAGTCTAGTTTTAAGTTGCTGTTATCAAGTGCTGATTGGGATTGATTACCCCATATGCCATCAGCCGTTACACCTAGCGAGCGTTGTATTTCTTTAACTGACATTTTGCTACTCCATAAAAAAACCGCCTTATTTGGCGGTGTGGTTTTTGATAATGATGTTAATCGTAATGATGAGTATCAGACATCGCACAATTACTGTCCAAACTACGGGCTTAAACCCTATAAAATCCGCCAGCACGAGCAACAGATAAATTGCAACAAATAAAACAAAATTAAGCACATTGATGCGCTTTGTAGTGCAGACTCTGCGCGATAGCAGTGCGTAAGTGCAAATAATTAAGCCCGCGTAAGGCACGGCATCATTGATAAAGTCCATCATTTAGCACCCCCAAAAAAGGTTGCAATGCTTTTAAACTTACTGATTAAAAACTGCTTAACCGTGTCTTTAACCGCATCTAACAACTCTTTATCGCCAAGTAGCTCAAAAATTAAATGCAGTAAAATTGTGCCAGCTAAGCCGCCGAAAAATGCAGTTATCATTAAAAATAGCACGCTTGGCGTGCTCACTGCTACGGGCAAAATCAAAAATGTGATGACAAGCCCAGCGAGCATGGCAGTTGCGACTTTTGACCACTGACTACTATCCAATTTTTTAACAAAATCGACGCGCAGTGACAGTAGTGCGCCCATAAAACAAAGCACGATTGATGCTATCAAGAAATACTTGTACTCGATTTGCAGTCCCAAATATTCGTGTGGCGTTGATAGCTGTATCGCTATACTGACGCCGCTTACCACTGTACTAGCCGCAGCTAATACAGCAGACTGCGCAATTTTTATTGCGATGAGATTTTGCGGCATTTACGCCCCCTTAAGTAAAAAACCTAGCTTATGCTAGGTTTGTCGTTCCACTGATTGTTGTACCAATACCATGTTTCATGGAAAGATGGCGGTGATTGTAGTGTGTAGTTAAGATTTTCTATCTCTACAGCCAACATCAAACTATCTATATCGCCAACTCGTTGATTTTTAATTGAACAATCATCATTTAATACGTAAATAGATATGCTTGACATATTAGCGTTTTAACCCCGTAACTTTAAAGAAATACCCTTGAGAACCAATTTTAGCCCCTTTACTAGTAACCTTGATATGTATTTTAGAAATATCTGTACCTGTAGCAACTGAGAAAGGGAAAAACATACTTGGGTAGTAACCAAACGTACCTGACAAATTCCAAGAACCTTTTACCACATCATTTACATAACACTCCACAAGAAAACTACCTGAACCTTCAGGGTTACAACTAATTAAACTAAATTCAATTGCCACTACCACTCCACCTGTATAGAGATAAATAGCATCTGTATTTGCACTTGTTTTAGCATCAAAAAAAGTTGTCTGTGTAACTGCTGATGTTACAGTTACAGCCTGTCCTCTGAGATTAAGCGTGTCAATTTCTGCAGTTCCGATATTAACGCTCTTAATCTCACCTTGACCAATTTTTGCACTCGTAATAGTTGCGTCCGCTATTTTAGCAACATCAATCGAGCCGTCATGGATGTAGGCTGACTTGATGTAACTCCCTGCGGGTACGACCGTGCCATTGATGGTTTGGCTAGACGTTAGCACCATAAATGGGCTGTCACCTTTACCTGTGCCACTTGGCG
>VNIW01000503.1_pt1 | contig 14691 bp, 17 predicted proteins | sample 7248591 | NCBI WGS metagenome assembly VNIW01 (sample SAMN12251776, study PRJNA551026) | human skin metagenome | isolation source: skin samples from patients infected with Netherton Syndrome | host: Homo sapiens | place: France:Paris | reverse complement strand
GGCATTTCCACAGGCTGTAAGAGAGAAAAGTCCTCCTCCCAATAGGAAATAAAGGAACAATTTCTTCATCGCTATCCCCTTAAATGCCCAGGCCAATGCGTAGGATGTACTGCTACTACAACTTCGTAGTATGAGTTCGCAATAAAGACGCAATCATTTCTAATCCAGTATTCATTAGAGTAGACATTTCTACATACTGTTCGAAGATTATCTCTAAACTGTCGATTGCAGTTCGCAAATCCAGATGATGCTCCTCCAGATTCTCTTACATCGAAGAGGCAGATATCATGCCGAGCACATGCACCTCTAAAATCTGCAGAGGTCCCTTCAGGGTAGTAATAAAAATCTGGTGACTTAGTGCAGTAGTCACGCAAATTTCCGGCATTCGGATCGTAGTTATATCGACCAGGAATAGTCACTCCACCATTATCCGAGCCCGCCTGCAATGAAGGCATATTCTCGACATATGCGGCAAAATCCTGCTTCATCTGTAGGCTCAGAAAACTTAAGAGCAGGCTGCTCACAGGTTTTCCGTCTACAACACCATCACCGGCATCCCTAATAGTCTGTGTAAGATTAAGCTGTCCTTTTTCAAAATCTTGAACAGTCTCCCCCACAGAATTTACATAGATATCGCCCACTGGATATCCATATTTTCCCTTTTCATATCCCGAATCAGCCCATACATACTGAGCTAATCCGCTAACAAAGTGGGATCCATGTTGTGGTGTCCAGTAGATCATTCCGTGCTCGAATACGTTGTAGCGTCCGATTCCGTCCGGGGTGGTTAGCTCATTACTGATAGGGTATCCGAGTTCGCCGTTTTGGGCTCCCATTGATTGCCATTTGTCATAGATTGCACCTTGAATACTGGCCTGTGAGGGAAGTATTGGGGAATTGTGGGTATAAATGTGCCCACCTTGAAAATCTTGTTTGAACCATTGATTCCCCAAAGCCATGTCACTGGTCGTGGGATAGCCTAAGAAGCCTCTTTCCCAACCATGTTCTGCCCAGATTTTTGCTGCTGGAAGGCTGACAGTGTGAGCACCCGTCTTGGGGTGCCAGTAGATGTATCCGTTGACAAATTCAGAGCGCTTTCCAATCCCGTCTGGATTGGTTAGTTCATTGGATTTTGGCAAAAGAAGAAAACTGGTGGGACCACCAATACTGTCGTATTTCTCCTTGATTAGACCGCAGACTTCATACTTAATCGGCCAATACACGCTACAACCTGGACGAGCGTTCAAAGTCGGAGCGTCCGGATCTGCAAGCTGCGCTTCCCGAATTTCTGCTTTATCGGCTTCTGTTTTATCAACACCGGCAGGAATCCCTTCCCGGTCAGAGCGCATCTGCCCAGGAACAACTTCGCTGTTTGGATTAGCGGTTGGATGCCACTCTTCTAAACCTTGTGGGTTAAGTTCTTCCTCCGTAGCTCGATTAACCTGATAGCCTTCGGCTCCCGGAGGTGTTAGGATGCCCCATTGCGCAAATGGTCCATCAACTACTTGAGCCGAAACTGCATCGCTATCGACACCTGGGTCTTGAGATGTTTCAAGTGTCGGTTGCGACTGGTCGAGGTGAGATGAGCCAGAAAAGGATGATTGGGCTACTGCAATACCTGGTGTGGCACTAAACAGGAGACTTGTTGAGATAACCGCAAGTATTTTGCGCGAGAGAACTTTCATGATGGTCCTTGAAGTGAGAGTTAAAGAGAGGTCTTCTACTGAATCACCCTATAGACTGATGAAAGACCGTGCCGGTTAAGTGAAAAAGTTCTCATCTCTCAAGTCGTGGGGTAACCATGAAAATAGCTAAAACCAGTCTTATAATCCTCACCTGCGCATTTACCGCACTGGGTTCTTCTCCTGCTGTAGCCCAAGAATCCAATGGCGATTTCGCTTCTCTACAAGCAAGTAGCACAGTACCGGTAAACGATAACCGGATTGCTGCTTTATGGTCAGCAATCCCAAGCCTGGATAATCCACAAGAACCCCGCATTCGACGCGACTGCACCGCAAGCTATCTAGGAGATAGCTTCTGGCTCACAGCACATCACTGCGTATCTAACGCACCGTTTATGGACGGTTTTCTCCGTCAATCAGATGGCGAAGTAGCAGGTATCGCTGCTATCTATACCAAATCATCAAACGATGATGTTGCCTTAATTAAGGTAGGCGAAGGAATCCATGCAGATACCTTTACTCTCGCTAATGAGCCGTTAACCATTGGAGATCAAGCCGTACTTACCGGGTACGCGCAACCCCATGATTATGCCTCTTCAGCGTTGACAGTCATTTCTGAAAAAGTTAACTCCCTGAATTTCGGGAACGTTACATACACCGACCTTTTCAAAGGAACATCCTCAACTGCTTCACGTTCCTGTGGCGGAGACTCAGGAGCCCCTATCTACAAAGACAACATCCTCTACGCAGTACATACCGCCGGCGGATTCAACCCCGAATGCAACGATGGGAAAGATCGCCCCATGTGGCACACCAACATTGTCTCAAGGATCCCCTGGATTAAAGAAACGATGCAAAGCAATTCGAGTTTCACAGACCAGGAAAAAGCCAAATCAAACACGGGCCTAAAACACGCAGCTACCCTTTTCCCAGATGTGAGCAACCCGAAAAATCCGCACAATGATTCCTCCCCAGAAAAGAGCTCACTTAGTCTCTCTTCTCTATCAAGCACACAGCAGTAGCAAATTATTAGCGACCAGAAAACCAGATCCCCTATCTTCTCCAAGGTTTCTTCAAGTGAGGTTTTAATATAACTGCCTAGCTGCCGCAGCTCTACAGTCTGTGACCATGCGAGAGATTATTCACGATGCCGTAGAAGCAGAGCTAAAAAGTATAAAAAACTAGCTCCCGTATTTACGGGTGCTGTATTTACAGCTATGCAGGTTCCTTGTTCATCGGCGTTATTTAACCCGCCGCGAACATCGTTTACTGAATTAGCTCAGAGACCAACGCTTCATAATCCGGCATATCATCGGGAATACGGCAGCACTGAGCGTCCTCGCTATAACCTATGGAAGCGTTCGCTTCACGGGTCGCTTTAACTCCTACCTTGTTCAGCATTTCTTCATACATAGGTTCATCCCACCTCGGACCACAGCCGAATAGTATGGCGGGCGCATTGATGACCGAAAGGGTTCGACGTGTTGGTTTAACAGACATCGACGAGCCGTTGAAAGGGACAGCCACGCGGTCAACGATGCTATCTAGCTCTCGTAGCTTCTGCTCCTGACGCGCATTGGTGTCGACGATAACGACTGCATCATCGCCAAGAGATTCCTCAAGCTGTTGAATATTGGCGCGAAGCTCGTCGCCAAGCTCAGCTATTTCATGAGCTTGTAGCATCGCGCCAATTGGAAACTCATGAACCTCAATGGGGCTGACATTGCCGTTTTGATGCGCAAGCTTGAGCCAGTGTGCTGACCCTCCGTCCCATGAGGTGTCTGCGATAGCGACGTTTTTGCCCATCCGGCTATATGCTTCTGCCAATAGCGCGGTGGTGGTGCTGCGCATGAGGCCGCCTTTAAGGTTTGCCACTGAGATAATCATTTCTACCTTCCCGTGTGTTATGGATTCTCCCAAAATGATACTTATAGTCTGTCGACTCTAAGGGTTCACCGCTCGATTCTGGATAGGTGGTTGAAGATCAGCGCCTATTGCAGGAAGTAGGCAACCGAGTCCGGTCTGCTCGCAAGAAAAGGGGGTTGTCGCAAGAAAGTCTTGCCCACCTTTCAGGACTCCATCGGACATATGTCAGTTCCATTGAGCGCGGGGAGCGGAATCTCTCGGTGCTTAATTTGCTCACCCTGGCAACAGTTCTAGACGTAGACGCTGCCACAATCGTTGCTGGTCTCAAGCGAGCGCCAAAGAATAACGTCTAGATCATCGCCAGCCCGCTAGTTGCAATACCCAATTTTTATGACTTTTATCGCGCCACCAGAAGTAAGAACCGTATAACTGTAGACCTGTATCCCGTAAATGCAGGTCTACAGTTCGCCTGGTAGTGGCATGTTTTATACCGTTCTACTAGCTGGTTTAGAGTTCCATCCCATCAGATGAATCATCGCTAAGCCCAAATCAGGAGAGCTACTCATGTCATAGCTATCGTCATATCCGAGGTAGCTATCAGCTGATGAGGAAAAGGAATCTGGTTGATCTTCAGCAAATGAACTCGTCCCGTTTTCTGTCAAAACAGCATGGAGTCCAAGAAGCCCATTCTGTCTTCCAGCTCGCCATCGCGCTCACACAGTCTCTCCACGGTGTCCTTCTGCGCCTCGAGTTTGGCTGCAAGTACGTCATGCTGCTGGCTTATTTCTTCATAAGCCTGCTGCGCTCGCTCGAGTTCCTGGGTAAGCTCGTCCACCTTCGCCTGATCGGATGCTCCGTGAAGAAGTTCCTTAAACAAGCCGCGTGATTGCTGCGTCGACTGCGCTCACGAAAGGCTGCGTTCCGCATTGTCATAGATGCGTTGCGCATCCCTCATGCAAGGAGCCAAGTCTCGGTCTTGCTCTTTTAGCATGACGAGCTTGGACTTTTCTTGCCCTAGCCGCGACGCTATAGCTGTACTCGGTGGATTTTTCCTCGACAGGTGTTTAACTTCTAAAATTGTGGGATACGCATGTATGCATATGTGTATATGTATACATGCGTATATGATGAGTTCTTTTACCCTGACCTCTATCTACGATAGTTATCCGCATAGCATGGCATACACACATACGCATGTCGCTACCTGGATAAAATACTCTTAAAGCTATTCTCGCTTTATGACTCGAGTAGTTTCCGTGATTCAGTCGAAGGGCGGGACGGGGAAGACCACACTTTCGGTGATGCTCGCAGAGGCAATTCGGAAGATGGGTTATGCGGTTGCGGTCGCAGACGGCGATCCCCAGCAATCTGCCGCCCGATGGGCAAGCAAAGTAGAAGACTTTCCATTTCCTATCGAATCTGTCCGCAGTTCAAGTGATTTCCCCGGAGTCGTTAGGAGAGGGAATAACCCGGACTTTCTTATAGTTGACACCCCTCCAGGTGGTTTAGCTTTCATTACCGAAAGTGCCGAAGCTGCCGATCTGGTCCTTCTTCCAACTGGTGTTTCTCCAATGGATATTGACCGGACTCAGGTAACGCTTTCTTGGCTAATAGAAATGGGGATACCGACAGCAGTCGTTCTGTCGAATGTAGATAAGAGAGAAAAACTTCTAGACGAAGTCCATGCCGAGCTGGAAGGTGATGAAACCGCTGCCCTTGCTGAGACAGTCATCCCAACAAGGGCAGCGACACGTCGCGCTTTCGGAACAAAGCCAAAAAGTACGAAAGTTTGGGCTTCTTTAGCTCAAGAAGTAGTCGCAGCATTTGAGGATTAAGGGGTAAACAATGGCAATTCCAAAAGCTAAACATAAGACACAGAAAGGATTATCTGAAAATAGTTCAGAATCCTCTCCTTCAACAAAGATGTTCGCTCAAGCCAATGATAAAGCGACACGCCTTCAACTGTATGTCCGCGATCGGCAACTGATTAAGGAGCTCAAACTCGCTTCAGTAGAAGAAGAGAAGAGCATATCCCAACTTTTTGAAGAGTGGGCCACACAGTGGCTCGAAGGAAGAAGCTAACCATTAGTATGCATATACTCATATACGCATATGCATACATGCGTATATGAGTATATCTTTTTCCGCGCTTTGACCTCTCCGCTTTCTAGAGCTCTGGGCCAGTATCGTGTTGCTGCTCTTCTAGGTCTGGGGCGTAGTCGGTATTATCGTAGTCCTCGTTATCGTCGGATGCGTCCTCGTAGCTATCGTCGGATTCGCCGAGTCCGAGTCCTGCCAGGAAGTCCAGGCTTGCCTGGGCTCCTTCTTCCAGCTCGTCGTCGTCCTCGATTGCATCATGAACCGGGGCGTTGCCGTTGTCGACAACATGCCTGTACTTGCTCAACGGGTCTACATCGTCGGCAATATTGTGCTCAATCTCATCGGACAGGTAGTCGGTGTCCTGATAGCCCTCGACATCATCGAGGGCAGTAGACGCGTCTGCTGCATCGTGCTGGTTTTCGTCATGCCGCTGCTGAGCCTTATCGGCAAGGGCAAGATACTGCTGTTCTTGCTCGCGGTAGACCTCTGGGTCATCGAACTCGGCCTGCTCCTGGTTTTCCGTCGCGTTGGTATCAACCGTGTCTGCCGTATCCTCATAGGTGTTAAGGTCAGCGTTGTCGTTGTGTTCTGGCTGGGTAAACGCCGTGGTGGAAAGTTGCGCGTGCTGGACTGCGTGTGGGTTATGGCGGCGCAGCCACTCGTCAAGTTCCATGTCGGTGCGTGAGGTAATAGGCGGGAGCTGGTTACGATGCCCGGTATCCAGCCGGTCAAACTCTAGGTCGAGTCGGTAGCGGATAAGCCGGGCAATGTCTTCGGCGTTGTCGGTATCAACCGTGGCGTGTTGCATGGCTGCTCGCGGGTCGATTCCGGCATCAATCATCTTCGTCCACGCATGGCGAATAGGTTTAGTGCCCTCGTCGGATTCTTCTAGCTGCTGTATCTGGTGTGCTGGCAGGGTGTCGATCCAGTCGGGTAGGTAGGCGTCGATGAAGTCAGTAATGGCGTCATCGCGGCCAAGGTTCCACAGGCGGGTGATGCGCTCGGGGCTGGTTTGTTCGTCGATAACTTCGCGGACAATATCGTGGGCGGCGCGTGGGTTGGTGTCTTTGGATACGACGTAGTTAAAGACGTCTTGTGCTCCAGGCGCGTTTGCGTTGCCGATGTAGTGGTAGTGACCATCTTCGGCATCCGGGTCAAGGATATGTTCGGTGACGGCATAGACGTGGTTGGCAAGCTTGCCACGGGTCAGTGCCACATACATGCCTGCGCGGTCAACGGACTGGTCGATTACCGCGCGGGTGACATCGACGGTTGTGCCCTGGGCGCGATAGACGGTGGCCGCGTAACCGAGTTGAACGTTCTCGCGCACATAGTCTGCCGGGAGGTGTTTGATATGACCTTTATCGTCGGTGGCGATAATGCTTCCATCGTCGCGAATATCAGCCAAAGTCAGTAGTTCACCGTTAGTCACCCGCGTGGTTGCCCCGGTGTTCTGGTCGCTGAAAACGCGGTTTTGGCGCGTGAGGATAGTATCTCCCAGACCAGCGCTCTCGCCGCGCGCGATAGTAATAGTCTCCTCATCGTTGACCTCGCCGCAGGCAATACGGTGGGAGCGAATCATAGTGTTCAGCGCCACCACGTCTTTGTTGGTGGCTGCAATAAGCAGGCTGTTATGGCCGTTGGCAACATCGGAAAGGTAGTCGCTTACGGCACTTTCCAGCATGCTAGAGCGCCCACCGCCGTGAACCCAGCCGCGCTGATTGTAGAAGTCGAACGTGGAGGTATCACCCTCGCGCAGGCGCAAGCTGGCGGCAGATTGCTCACTGTCACCGCCGAAGCGAATGACTTCGGAGAGCTGGTTATCGGCGCGCTCGTTTTCTTTGACCATCGCACCAAAAAGCCCGCCGTTTTCGACCGCGCCGAGCTGTTTGTGGTCGCCGACAAAGCGCACCACTGCGCCGGCGTCTTCGGCGATTTCAATCAGTGAGCCGATGTTGGGGGTAGAGACCATGCCTGCCTCGTCGACCAAAATCATATCGCCGGGATTAATCTCGACCGGCAAATCTTTCACGCTATAACCATCCTTGTTGGGGTGGTTTCCGCGCCAGGTAAAGGTCAGTTTATCGACGGTCAGTGCCTGGGTTCCGAGGTCTTGGGAGAGCACGTCGGCGGCTTGTGCCGAGGGTGCTAGGCCGATGACTTTGTTGCCTTTTTGTGCCCATACGTCAGCAACCAAGCGCAGCGATGCGGTCTTACCGGTACCGGCTGGGCCGACACCAGTAGCAGCGAGTGTGCCGCAGGTAAGCAGGTAGCGTGCCATTGCTTCCTGGCCGGAGTTGAGCCTAAAACCGGCCTGCTTTTCGTGAGCATCAAGAGCTGAATCAATAGCTGCTGAGTCGGCAAATTCGGCTACTGGTTCATCTAGTGCGGCGAGTGTTTTAGCTTCGGTATCCAAGATTTCTTGGGTGGTAAAAAACTGCGAATCGGCGAAATTATCGCGCGAGAATCCACGCTGGGTTTTAAGCCGTTCAGGCAAGTCCAGCATCTCAAAATCGTTAAGCGCAATGGCTTGTTCTTCCACAATTAGCTCGGTCATGGAGTCGTGGATGATGTTGCGTTCAGTCACCGATTCGAAGCGATAGGCCTGAAGTTTTTGCGCCACAGCCGTTGAAATATGGGACTTGCGGAAGTAGGAGCGACGCCGCTGCAATGTCTCTAGCGCGTCGTGCATGACGGCATCAGAATGGGTGTCTACGTCAAATAGTGGTCGGGAGTTTTCGGTGTTCTCGCCATGGGCATTAGTTACTGCGGCAAGGTGATTCGCACCGTCATCGAGGGCTAAAACTTCCCTGCGCCATGCCTCGCGCAGCTCGTAGAGAGTCTCTGGTTCGCGCTTGGCATCGCGGGTTTCCAAGATTGCTTTTTGCCACAACTGGTTCATTTCCTGCACGCTCGGGCTGGCCTGACGCTGGGCAATATGCTCTTCGACCAAGCGCTCATACACCGGCAAAGCGTTAGCCCGACGCTTGGAAAAAGTGTCCAAAAGTTCCTCGGAAATACCGTCAATTTCCCACGTCGGTTCCTTACCAGAATCGCGCTGACGCGCGCTAAATTCCACGCCAAGATCGTTAGTAAGCAACGTCGTAAGGATGGAGTTATAGCGGTGGGAAATCGTCTGATTGAACTTCATCAACGTGTAACCATCAATCGACAACCAGCGCCCATCCTCGGACTGAACCTTGTTGGAAACAAGCACATGCGAGTGCAAATCTGGGTCACCTGCACGGGTGTCATAGTGCTTAAATTCGGACGCAATAAGCCCTTTAGTTTTGACTTGTTCTGCGCCAGCTTTGCCCGAGCGAGTAAACAAAGCGTTGTCTTCCGTCCACTCTAAAGCCTCAGCAACAGCGCGGTGATGAAGCTCCTCGATGCGACGGGAAGTGTCTTCATCGGCGAGTGCCCAGAGCACAGAAATCGACTTGGAAGGCGAAAAAGTAAGGTCAAAACCAGCCACAGATTGACGCACTTCGTCTTTTAAACCGTTGACCCAATTAACGACCTCACGGCCTGATTCTGGCTCGCGTCCGAACTCCTCAATGAAGAAATCAGTGCCAATTTCTTGAGCCATGTCAGAGCGCTGCTCACGGGTTAGCAGTGTCTTTTCACGCTGGCGATGCTTACGTTCTGCGTCGCGCAGTGCCACCAAAACCGGGATGTCATTGGTGTAATTGGCAAACGGCCTACCCAACTGAATGTCTTTGACTTTCGCGCCGTCACGCATGAGATTATCCGCGTCTGGATGCAAGCCTTCGCCGTAGAGTGCGGCCATGTTTTCTTCCGAAATTTCCGCGCCAACGTGAATATCTTCGTTGTTAAAACCGTCTAGGCCGCGTCCAATCCAACGCCCTGGCGGGGTGCCTTTCGCGGCGTAGTACTTGCTCAAACTTGGCTCATCGGTTGGCCCGTCGTTGGTAGCCACAGAGCGCAAGAGGTACTCGTACCCCGTTCCGCTGTGGACTACTCGCAGGCTCATCATGCAGCCCATGCTACCAGCCAAAACCCGATTAACACTAAGAGTGCATAAGGTGTGTGTCTTTTCAGGCGCTTGCGCCTGGTGAGCGAAGCTCACGTCTGGGCGTTAGCCCAGGTGCGATGAGACGAGGCAAAAACGTCGTTTTTGTCCATCGCACAAGCGCTTCCCGCAAGGGGGCGCTTGTGTCAGGCTTGCCCGTGGTGTGTGCTGCTGGCATGCTGGAAGCATGGTCAAAGCAAACAAGTCCCTGAAAAGCCGTCAGGCGTTGCGCGCGCATTTTGAAGAAGAACAGCAAAAGCTGCGTGACCGCAAGAAGAAGCTCAACTCCCTGTTGTCCCTTATCGATCAGCGTGAGAATCTCAACGAGAAGATTGGTCACGCCTCGCAGGCAGTCATCGATCTAGGCGAGCCTAAAGAACTCGTGCGCGAACTCGTCGGTGTAAGCCAGCGGAATTTCAACGACATGCTCAAGACTGCTAAGGAGTCCTCCCCTAGTGCGGAGGACTCCTCTGGCGACGATGAGTCGCATACTGGCGATGGTGAGCGCAACGACGAAGCCGCCAGCGCCACTGAGGGCGCTGGCGGCGATGAGAATGGTGGCCAGTAGTCAGTAGAGAGAAAGTCAGTCTTCGGCGTTAGCGGCTGCGGCTACTGGTGCTCGTTCGGGTCGTAATACTCGCCAGGGTTGGCGGGCGCGTCTTCGTACGTGTTGGAGTAGGGCGAGTCGTTAGTCTCGTCCGTTGCGCGCTCGTAGTGGTCGGCCATAGATCCAATCATCACGCCGAGGAAGGTGAGGAAGAACCAGATGATGACCCAGGCGATGATTCCGCCTAACGCTCTGATGATTCCTGCCACCAGTCCTGCACGTCGTATCTGGGCGATGAGCATCCAGACCGGAATGGCGAAGAGTGCTAACTGCCACCAGTCGGAAAAGTCGTTGATGGAATTGATAAATGGCAGTGTGTCCATGGGTTGTCCTTCCTTCCTCTCTGTGGTGCGTGCTGCCTATGGTGTCATAGCCTGTGGACGTGTGAGGGTGTCATGAAAGACTTTGACGATATTCCTTTCGAAGAGCTTGCACACCTTAAGCCGGTAGTGGAGTCTTCGGCTTCGCAGTCTCGCACTAAACGTGTTCATGATCCTGAGCTTCCTTTCGACGATAAGACTGTTAAGACGTTCTTTGAGCATGTGGTGAAGTCGCCGCAGGGTTGTTGGCTGTGGGTTGGTTCTATTTCGTCTCCTGATGGCTATGGACGGTTTACTTGGCAGCGCGGTAACCGTCAGCGCACGGTCTCCGCGCATCGGTTCGCGTTGCTGTGTGAGGGTGTGGTCTTCGCTCCTGGTGAAGTAGCCGAGCATGAATGCAATGAGCCGCTATGTGTGCGCACGGGGCCAGGACATGTGCGTAAGACTACGCAGCGCGAGAACTTGGCTTATGCCGTCGAGCTTGGCAGGCACGCGGGAAACCGCGTGGCCGTTACCGCGTTGTCTTCACGTGTAGAACGCTCGCGACGTGTGCGTGACGCGCTTGCTGACGGTTGGGACGAAGATAAGTACCGGGTGGCTATTTTCGGCGTCTCTGATGACCAACAAACACTGTTTTAGCTATCACGGTTGTCAGCTCGCGCCGCCACGCTTTATGCGCGGCGGCGCTTGGCTTGTGTCAGGTAGTGCTACAGGCTAACCGTTGCTACGTGCTGTTCGGGTAGGCAGTAGAACTCGCGAGTGGTGCCGCGTTCAATCCAATACGATTCGGAGTCGTTGGCGGCCCATTCTTCCAAGATGTCGCGCGCCTGCTGTGGGGTTGGGTTCAGCGCGTGCAAGAGCGCAGAGATTTCTGTTCCGCTAAACACGGAAGCAACCCCGCTATCCGACAGTGTTTCAAGCGCGATAGTGTGCGCGCGGTCGGCAGTGGTTGGGTAGTCAATGGAGCTCATGGTGTTCCTTTGCGTCGTGGGTTTTGTGTGATGGTGCGCGTGATGGTGTGGAGAATGCGCGCCCCTCCCCTAGCGGTTTGTTAGCTCGTAACGGTCGGCAGTCCAAGCACGGAACCGCGTCCCTCGAATAGGTCGCGGGCAGAGCGTCCGCCGCGTGCTAGTGCGTGGGTGAATCTATGCGGGGTGGCAATTTCGTAGATGCGGATCATCGTCTTTGCCAAGGAGTGATCGGGCACGGCACGCCGGGCCATTGCGAGGTAGTGCGGGATGGTCTTGTGTTCGGTGGTGTGGAAGGCTGCCAGGCACCACGCGTTAGCGCGTACGTGCGCGCTGTCTGCTCGGCTGGCGATGGTTTCCCAAGCCTGCCCCTCAAGTTTGTTGGGAGTGCGGTCGAAGAACAGGTCTCGGCATTCAACGTGTGCGACGTATTCGGCCAGCTGCTCCAGTGCCGGCTGGTTGAAATTGGTGGTGGTTACTTCGCCGCGTGCAATGCGGTCGAGGTAGTGCTCATAGCTTTTGGTGAGTTCGGTTGCCATGGTTGGCGATTCCTTTCAATCGGTGTCAAGCGATATAGCTGGGGTTTTCCCTTGTTGCTATACTTATAGCTTACCCAATTGCAATACTTATAGCAGGTGGTATAGCGACTATTTTGCGCTTTTACTGCCCCTGTTGGCTAACGCTTTAAAGGTCGATGTTTTGGTAGCGGTTCCAGGCTTGGCGCTGCCCTATTCCATGCTCGACCATAATATTCATAAGTTCGTCTTCGGGGGCGGTTTCGGCGGCGTAGCGCAGTTGCTGTGCCATGTATGCGAATTGTCGCCGGTAGGATGCGCCGACGACTTGGCGGGCGTATTCGCCAATATGAAGGTCGTTGGCCCCGAGCGTGAGTAGGCCGACAATGGTGAAGTTTATAAGGTCGGCGGGTGCCGTAGCGCCCCCGTGTGCTTGAAGGTGACTGCGTACCGTGGCCGCGTCGATGGGGCGGTTATCGTCAAGGAGTTGAGCCATTGCGGTAAAGATGCGGGCGAAGATGGGGCTTTCGAAGTCTCCGGGATGCAGTGCGGCAGCAATGCGCTGTAGTTGTTGCTTGTCCCCTGCGTGCATCATGCCGCTAAGGAGACAGGCTTCGGAGCTGGAAAGTGTTACTTCCACATTGAGGTTGATTGTGGCGGTGTCCATGGTGGCATCTTTCGCAAGGTCGTAGAGGAATGTTCTATACCGCCTGCAATACGTATAGCTAGCGGTATAGCTATACGTATTGCTAGTGGTTAGTTGATAGCGATGCTGGCAATGTAGTGCGGGCTGTTGTCGGTTGGCCGTTGGGTGAAGTAGTACTTTCGCCCGTTGGCCATTGCGGTGTAGGCGTCGCTGTCGGCGCTAACCCAGGCGTCGAGGACGGTGTGGGCGTGTTGCGTGCTGGCGTTGGTGGCGTTGAGGAGGGCGGCGATTTCTTCTCCGCTGGCGGCGTGGGCGAGGTGGTTCCACAGGCTTTCGTCGAATGCTTCGCTGGCGTTGACGTTGTAGATGATTGCGTCGTTCATTTCGTAGCTTTCTTGGTGTTTGTGAGGGTTTCCAGCTCCGAACGTACCCGCACGCCCTGGCGCGCGGGTACGAACTGTTTAGGCGTGGACTTCTTCCATGGCGGGCAGGAGTCGGCCTAGCAGGTGGGCAACTTCGTCCATAGTCAGGCCGATGGTACTGCCGTACTCGTCGGTTTTCGCGACAACTGCGTCACCGTGGTAGTGCTGGTAAATGGTGCCGACTTCGTTGCGGATAGCTGTAGTCAGCAGGTGGTTGACGTCTTCGGTAAATAGTCCTTCGTCGTTGACCCAGAAGTCAAAGTGTGGGGCGCTTACTACGTCAATGTTGCCGCGTACGGATGCGCAGAGGTAGTCATAGGTGGACTGGTTGTTGACGATGGGGTCGGCTAGTTCGATGGTGACTGCCCCGGTGGTTTCAATGAGAATAAAGTAGGTTGCCATGGTTGGCGATTCCTTTCAATCGGTGTCAAGCGATATAGCTGGGGTTTTCCCCTTGTTGCTATACTTATAGCTTACCTTATTGCAATACTTATAGCAAGTGGTATAGCAACCTTTTTGGGGGAATTTTTAAACCCCACCGGCGTGGGCTGGTGGGGTGTGGTGGTTTAGATTTCGATGATGGTTGCGACGATGGTCATGAAGTCGCCGCCGGGGATAAATACGTAGTCGCCTGCCTGTGGCAGCTTGAGCTTGGTTAGCTCGTCCCAGATTTCTGTGGCGTTGGCGTTGGATACGGGGATGAGTCCGAAGAAGTCTTTTACTTCGTCGCGAATGTCGGCTAGTGGGTGTGCGGTGTCGATGGTGGCGTGTTCTGCGATGTAGCCGAAGTGGCGGGTGCAGTATGCGTGGTAGCGGGCGGTTGCTTCGTCGCGGGTAAGTGTTGCGGTTGCCATGGTTGGCGATTCCTTTCAATCGGTGTCAAGCGATATAGCTGGGGTTTTCCCCTTGTTGCTATACTTATAGCTTACCTTATTGCAATACTTATAGCAAGTGGTTTAGCGGGTTTTGTTTGGGGGTTTTATTTCTTCTACCTGCGGTTTCGTGTCGGTTCTGCGGTGGGTTCGGCAGGAGACGGTGACGCACGGCTGCCTTGTCCCGCTCCCCGTATTCTTTTCCCTTTCGGCGGGAAGGCACAAAGAAGCGAACAGGCCAGACCGCCAGAGGTCATAAGGATCGTGGAATAAATAGCGCAGGGGCGCAGTCCCCGGAGCGGTTTATGCCGCGAAAGCCGTTGGCCGACAAGGGGTGGACTGTACGCTGCGACTGGCTTCCCACAGGGAAAAGAATCCACTCGCTTGCAGTACTGCGCGTGGTTTCCGTAGGGATGCTGGACGCTATGGCGTATGCGGGTGCGACTGCGGGGTATTTTCCACGGGAGTTACGCACGCGTACCCCGTGGGACGGTTAGGCAATGATGGTGCGCGTAAATTCCCGCAGCGAAGCGAGGAAATTGGAGCGGTGGGGCGGTGCGGTGTGTGGGATGCGTTGTAGCCAGCTATACCGGTTGCTATTTTTATTGCTATATCGCTAGCAATAGGTATTGCTATGGGTTTTGTTTGCCCTGGTTATTG
>VNIW01000502.1_pt1 | contig 14742 bp, 18 predicted proteins | sample 7248591 | NCBI WGS metagenome assembly VNIW01 (sample SAMN12251776, study PRJNA551026) | human skin metagenome | isolation source: skin samples from patients infected with Netherton Syndrome | host: Homo sapiens | place: France:Paris | reverse complement strand
GCTTCCGCACGCAGACCCATGCGCCAGCCGTGTTCCTTTCTCCCCGGCACAGGGTACCCGGGGTCGTCCCCTACCCCCTACCCCCCCTTAAAGTCAACTCACGAATAAAAAGAGGATAAAACCCATGAGTGACGCGCTATTCAAGATTGAACGCCCTAAGGGACGGCATGCAGCTATGCTCGAGACTGCTATCGACGCTGCTCGAGAGTCTGGACTGCTCGAGGCGGTAGATGAGGGGCTGCTCTCTATCGCGCGGGCTAACGCGCTCGCCCTGGATGAAGCGGAGGCCTCGCCTAAGCCGTATTATCCGATTGCTCAACTGACGGGCCCCTATCGTGAGGTGCTCGAGGCGCTGCAAATGACACCTGAGACTCGAGAGGCTAAGGCTAATGACGAACTCACCCTCGCATTGCGTGAGCTATCCACGCCCGCGGTTCGGAACGCCTAGACCTACCGGCCCTACGTGGGGCCCGGCTATCTGTAAAATCATGGATTGGTTGGGTACCCCTGCTATGCCCTGGCAGGAATACGCCGCGGACGTGATTGGCGAAATAGACCCGCGTACTGGCCTCCCCCGGTGGCCGATGGTGATTATTTCCGTTCCACGCCAAGCGGGAAAGACTACGCTAGTCCTCGCCGCGTGTATTCATCGTATGCTCACAGGCGAGAAGCGCCGCGTGTGGTCTACTGCCCAGACTGGACTCAAGGCGCGTAAAAAGTGGCTCGAGCAGGTGGAAATTATCGACTCTGGTAACTTTCCACTCGCTGAGCTATTCAAGTCCAAAAAATCTCAGGGTAGCGAGCAGTTATCCATTCCCCGCCTGGGCTCGCATTTCTCGCCTCATCCGCCCTCAGAGGACTCTCTGCATGGTGAGCAGTCTGACCTCAATTTCATTGATGAGGGCTGGGTATTCGATGAGGCTCAGGCTCAGGCCCTCATGCAGGCTATCGTGCCCACTCAAACCACGCGCCCCGGTGCTCAAACAATCATAGTTAGCACGATGGGCACCGCCTCGAGCACCTGGTTTCATGGTCTGGTGGATAAGGCGAAATTGCCCGGCTCAAAGATTGCTCTGCTCGAGTGGGGAATTGGACCGGATGATGATCCATCTGACCTCGAGACAGTCGCTCATCATCACCCCGCCTATGGTCATACTCTCAACATGCACGCGCTCGAGGCCGCCCGTGAACAGCTCGCCCCGGCTGAGTTTGCCCGCGCTTATGGCAATAGAGCTACTGGCGCTCGAGAGAGGTTTATTCCACTCGAGGCCTGGGAGTCTGCCCAGTCTGAAAAGATGATTCCCGATGACGCGCCCGTTACTTTTGGCGCGGCCGTGTCGATGGACCGAACAGAGGTAGCTATAGCCGCCGCCGCGTTTGGTGAGGATGGAATACCTATAATTGAAATGGTCGATGTCCGCCCTGGCACGGGTTGGGCACTTAAACGCCTCGAGTCTCTCTGTGAGAGGCATGACGCGCCCCCGCCGCTAGTAGACCGCATAGGCCCTAGCAGTACATTGGTAGACCAACTCACACAGGCAGACCTCGAGCCGCCTAAGTTCTACGCCCGGGACCTTGCTACAGCATGCGCGGACCTCATGGACCGTATTACACGCGTCGATGAAGATGGGGTAATCTCGCCAGATGTGCATATTCGCCCTGATGAGTCTCTAGATATTGCCGCGGAGCTCGCAGAGCAAAGACGCATGGGAGACGCCTGGGCATGGGACCGCAAACGCCCGGCCGGCTCTATCGCCTCTCTCGAGGCAGCAACGCTCGCACTGTACGCCCTAATTCACCGCCCGGCCCCGCCCGTGTCACCCGCTATCTACTAAGGATTAACGTGGAACCATATCTAAGAATTGATGAAAGCGCTTTTTGCACACTCGCAATATGCGACAAATGTGGCTGGCGAGCCGTCATGGGAGCGCCCGCTACCGCCTGGAAACAACTAGCCCTACATGCTAAGGCCTCCCACGATGACCGACACGCCGCGGACGCGGCCCGGCATGCTATGTGGTGGCACAAATCGCGCTCAGTTCGACGCGCCTAGACTCGCCGGAGCTTAATAGGCCGTATGGGAATTATTAGCCGTATTCGCAACGCCCTTAACGCCCCGGCGCTCTATCACCCGAACGCGATAGCGAGCCCTCTATCCACGGGTGATATTCTCGCCCCGGTATTCGCAGGGCTAGACCTCCCCGTTATGGATGGAGCAGTAACTCGAGATATGGCTATGGCAGTCCCCGCCCTCTCTCGAGCTCGCAGCCTCATCTGCTCTACGATTGCAGGTGTTCCGCTGGTATCGGTCGATGAAAATAACGATGATGACGGACGAACGCCTGACTATATTCAATCCACGCTAGGGGACGTGCCACCATATCACCGCATGCTCTGGACTGTAGACGATTTATTCTTTTACGGATGGTCTCTCTGGGCAGTAGAGCGCGATAGCCGCGGCCGCGTCCTGGACGCCGCCCGCGTACCCTATGAGCTCTGGTCGCTAGACGCTGAGGGGAACGTCCTGGTCGATGGTGAGCTCGCACGCGCTGAGGATGTGTGCCTCATTCCTGGTATCTCTGAGGGTATCCTCACGACCGGCCGCGCCACTATTGCTCAGGCTCATCAGCTACTACGCGCCGCCGCTCGAGCCGCGGAAAACCCCTCAGCACAGGTAGAGCTACATCAGACTAATGAGGCCCCGATGAAAGAAGAGGATGTAGAACGCCTAATCTCTCGCTGGGCTCGAGCTCGAGCAGGTGAAAACGGTGGAGTGGCTTTTACGAACGCCGGTATTGAAGTGAAAGAGCACGGGGCCTCGAGCGAGCACCTGCTAATTGAGGGACGTAACGCCGCCGCGGTTGATATTGCCCGTCACGCTAACCTCCCCGCTACTATGGTAGACGCTACTCTCTCAGGCTCGAGCCTCTCATACCAGAACACAGCCGCCCGCATGAGCGAACTAGTCACTTTCGGACTCTCGCCGCTAATGAACGCAGTAGCCGCCCGCCTCTCTCAAAATGATATGAGCCCGGATGGCATTCGCCTAGCTTTTGACATGGACAAGACATTCGAAGACCTTTCCCGTGTATATTCAGCAACATCTCAGGAGGATGATTTAAATGAGCCAAGTAATTGATTGGTCTCAACGTTTCCAGTTTGGGCAGCCCCGCCCCACTGCAAAGATTCGGAATATCTTTATTCACACGACCGAGAACCCGTTTAACTCTCGAGCAGAGGATGTTGCAAACTATCAAATCTCGAGCGAGTCGGGCTCATACCACGTGCTAGTGGACCAAAGCAAGCGCCTCATCTGTAATACAGATGATTGGCTCACCTGGTCCACAGGTAATTACGGCAACGACGTAGGATTACATCTCTCATTCGTGGCATATGCCGCCTCTACTCGAGCTCAGTGGCTCGAGCAAGAAGAAAAGCACGGTACAATCAGCCGCGCCGCTGAGCAGGTCGCCGCCTGGGCAAAGAAATACAGTATTCCGCTAGTAGAGGTTGACGGGGCTGGACTACGCGCGGGACGCCGCGGGGTATCGACCCATAACGCGGCCCGCGTGTGGGGAAACACGGACCACACAGACCCCGGCTCAGGTTTCCCTATGGATGTACTACTCGCTAAGGCCTCTCAACCCACCACACCACCAAAGAAAGAGACAGATATGTTCAATGACAAAGACCGGGAACTGCTCAATCGCGTACACCATGAGCTAACGCACCGATTCGACAGCCGCGCGGACCTGGACGCGAAGAAGCCTAACCCGTTCAACGATACCGCTATCGGATACGCCCTCGAGGCAGATAAAAAGCTCGAGCTTGCACCTGGCACTAAGCTCAGTGAAGCATTCGAGCACGTACTCGCAGAGCTCGCAGAGGTAAAGTCCCTACTGCAAAAGCGAGTGGACTAATGACCGCGCTCGCTATAGTCATGTGCCTAGTCTGCTCTATCGCCGGGGGCCTCGCCGCTGGGGCGATAGGGGCCCTCATCGTTCTAGATTCGTTCGCCCGCCATGCCCCCGGTAATTCTAGAGAGCATGAGTACCGAGCCACCACCACCAAGCCAAGTTAGTCACCCGTGGCGAGCTGTTCTACGAACATCAATTACCGCTCTAATAGCACTATTGCCGCTATTACCGCAAATTGCGGACGCGGTAAATATTGATGAGATTCCAGAGGTAGCAAAGTTTCTCGCAATTACCGTAGCAGTGCAGCGAGTGCTCACTCTCCCCGGAGTAGAGAACTGGCTGAGGCAATACGCCCCTTGGCTCGCCGCTGAGGGGTACACATACCACGGCTCACACAGAGCAGAGGATAGAAGCAATGAAAATTAAGGGCCTCATTATTCCATACGGAGCACCCGGCCGCACTAGCGGAGGTATTCTCACGATTCACGCCGGGGCGGTAACAGTACCCGCGGACATTGGCCGCGTGAAGCTGCTCAGGGACCACTCTACTGAGCCGGGCTGGACGCCGGTAGGAAAAGCCGTAGATATGGAAGAGACCAAAGACGGCCTCGAGATGACTTTTGAAATTGGCGACACTGAGGACGGACGGACCGCAATAGCCGATATTGAGGCCGGTATCCGAGACGCCCTGAGTGTAGAAATTATTGATACTGAGGTGAGGGGAAATGAGCTCACTAGCGGTATCCTCACCGCCGTGGCCCTAGTCCCTATCCCCGCTTTTGAGGACGCCCGCATTTCAGAAATAGAGGCTGCTCAACGTGTAGATGAAGATGAGCGAGTGAGTGTGGTATTTAGCCCCGATTCGCCGCCACTAGCCGCCTCGCAAGAAACTCAGAATAACCACCCCGAACAGGAAGAGGACACAATGGAGAAAAAGCGCACTATTCGCAAGACGATCGAGGAAGAAAAGGACGGCATGCCCGCCTCGAGCGAGTCTGGCGACACGTCTAACGATGAAGAGGACGAAGAGGACGAAGAGGACGAAGAAGAAGAGCGCAAAGACTCTCAGGTGAACGCCGCGCGCGCCCCACGCGGACTCATGGTAAAGCAGAGCGCGCCGCTGACTTTCTCTCAGGCAGTAGAGACTATTCAGCGCATGCGGACTGGACAGGCTGGCGCGGAAATGACCGCCGCCCTGGCAGACATTACCCGCTCTGCTAACCCGGCCGTATCCGCCCCTCAGTGGTTGGGCCAAATGTGGGATGGTGCTGACTATGAGCGCGAAATTGTCCCCACTTTTACTCAGGCCACCCTCACTCGCATGAAGGCGGTAGGCTGGCGATTCACCCAAAAGCCTGAGGTGGATGACTACGCTGGCGACAAGGCAGAGATTCCTACTAATACCGTGGCTACGGAGCCGGTAGAGGTTAACGCTAAGCGCCTCGCCGCTGGTCACGATATTGACCGCGCCTATTTTGACTTTAACGAGCGCGAATTTCTCGAGGCATTCTTTAACGCCCGCGTGGTGGACTACAAGCTCAAGACTGACGAGCGCGCCGCCAAGTTTGCGGTTGACTCTGCTAAGGCCGCCCCGGCCGTCACCACTGGCACGGAGCCGGACCTGCTGCACGCCGCTGCACGCGCCCGCCTCATCATTAAGCAACGGACTCGAGTAGAGCCCACGACCTACCTGGTTAACCCCGCGTCTATGTTCGGGCTGTTCCAGATTACTCAGCTGGATAACCCGGCATATCTGGACCTGCTGGGAGTCCGCCCCGAGCGTTTCCTCGCTACGGACCTCGTGCCAGAGGGGAAGGTAGTAGCCTACGCTAAGCCGGCCATGACCTGGTTTGAGCTACCGGGCTCGCCGATTCGTGTGGACGCGGAACGCATTGACCACGGTGGTAAGGATTCCGGTATTTTCGGATACTACGCCGCAATCTTGAATAACGCTCAAGGTGTGGTCTCTATCCCGTTCAATACCGCCCCGGCCGCCCCGGTCGCTAACAATAGTGAGGGCTAATCATGGCTGACATCATCGCCGCCGATGAGGTATTACACGCCATGCAGCTAGGGGAGCGCGAGCGCCCCGAAGTTGAGGATGTGGTTACAGCGGTTAACGCCCTCATCAAGTCCTATAAGGGGGACCGTGAAGAATGGCCCGCCTATTGGCGACAGGGTGCGAAGATGTTAGCTCAACGTGTCTATCGCCGCCGGGATAGCCCGGCCGGTGTAGAGGCAATGGGCGAGCTGGGCCCGGTCTATGTCTCTCGCAATGATCCGGACCTAGCCCAGCTGCTCGAGCTGGGCAGGTATGCTAAGCCGGTGGTTGGATGATTAAGGATAAACTAGACCATATAGTCACAGTGACAGAAGCGGCCGGTATATCAGCTACCCTAGACCCGCCGCGGATTACCCCGCCCGGGGCCTGGATATGCGCCCGCCGCCTAGACACTGAGACGCTACCGGGATTCTTTACCACAGTTGCGGATATTTACCTAATCACCCGTGATACTGGTATCATCCCCGCCCTCGAGACGCTCGACGGCATGCTCGAGGCGCTCATTGACGCTATCCACGACGATGACGCCCTCGAGATTGTAGGCAGTGCCCTAGATGAGTCCGTAACCCTACCGCATGGCGCGGCCCCACTGCCCGCCTATCGACTATCCGTCAACATCACATAACTAGGAGAAAAAATCATGGTTGCACGCGCCCCACGCGCTCAGAAGTTAGGCCCTGGCGAGCTGAAAATCGGAGGCGATGAGCTCGACATTTCGTGCCAGATGACAGAGGTAAAAATCACCTGGGATATCGACGAAGATGACGCCGTCCCCGTGCTATGTGGTGGTTCCATGCCCGGCGACACCACCTACCAAGCAAAGCTCGAGGGCGAGGCATATCAGGACCTCACCAAAGGCGGAATTGTAGAATACACGTGGAAGAATAGGGGCGAAATCAAGTCTGTAACATTTACCCCTACCACTGGCACCGCAAAGATTACCGGCTCTGTAGTTATTCAGCCGCTCGAGCTGGGTGGCGAGGTAGGAAAAAAGAATACCTCTGATATTGAGTTCAGCTTTGCAGGGGACCCGGTATTCACCCCTAACGAGCCTGGCAAGTAGAGCTCATGGTTTATCAGGGACTGAAAATTGAGGGTGGACGCCAGTTGCGCCGTACCCTCAGGGAGGCCGGTAGTGACCTACAGGACCTGAAAGACGCTAACGCCGCCGCGGCAGGTATCGTATCGGGAAAAGCGAAAAGCTGGGCCCCTACACGTACCGGCCGCTTAATGGCTAGTGTACGCTCATCCGGTACAAAAACCGCTGGCATAGTGCGAGCGGGTAATAATCGCAAATCAAGAAATGGTGTGCCCTATGCACAGCCGATTCACTGGGGCTGGAAATCACGCAATATCAAGGCTAACCCCTTTCTTTCCTACTCTGCTCAGGCTACTGAGCCGACCTGGATTAGGCTTTATGAGTCGCTAGTAAATAGGGCACTTTCAAAAATCAAAGGAAAATAACGTATGTCTCTGAAATTAGATGTAACGCTCGCTAATGGCGAAAAGCATGAGGCCACTATCCTCAACCCGGACCGAGTTCGCTGGGACATGGCCGCCACCCGTAACGATTGGCCGACTTTTGAAAAGGCCCCGTTTCTGGGCATGACCTACCTCGCTTGGGCGAGCCTCAAGCGAGAGAATAAGTATTCCGGTACCTGGGATGAGTTTAAGGAAAGTGACTGCCTCGAGGTAGAGTCGCGCGATGAAGAGCTCGAGGATGTAGACGCGGGAAAATAATACCTGAGGGCACTCTCACCCGTGCCCTTATTGAAGTTTCTTACGCCTGGAAAATTAGCCCGGCTGAGGTGCTCGCCCTGGACGATGATATTCAGGCCACCATGTTCGACATTCTGAGAGAGGTTAGCAAACAGTATGGCAAGTAAAACCGCGATTCTCTCAGTCCGCATTATTTCCGACGCTAAAAAAGCGGTAGCAGGATTCAAGGAGGCCGCGGGCGGGCTAGACGGGCTAGAGAAGAAGCTGAATAAAGTACAGCCCGCCGCAACCGTGGCCGCCGGCGCGGTCATCGCTATGGGCAAACAGGCTATTGATAGCGCCTCTAAACTACAGCAGTCCACGGGTGCCGTGGAGGCTGTATTTAAGGGACAGGCCGGGGCGATTAAGTCTCTAGCCGCGGACGCGGCCGGGGCTGTAGGTCTATCCGCTAATCAGTATCAAGAGTTCGCCTCTGTGATTGGTTCGCAGCTCAAAAACCTGGGCACTGCTCAAGAGGACCTAGTCCCCACCACTGACAAACTGATTACAATGGGAGCGGACCTCGCCTCAATGTTCGGAGGCACTACCGCGGACGCAGTAGAGGCCCTATCCGCTGCATTTCGTGGGGAATACGACCCCGTGGAGCGGTATGGCATTTCGATTAAGAAAAGCGACATTAACGCTCGCCTCGCAGCTAAGGGAATGGACGGCCTCGAGGGTGAGGCGCTGAAAACCGCTGAGACTCAAGAACTACTCGCCATGCTCACAGAGCAATCAGCGGACGCTATGGGCAATTTCCAGCGAGAGACAGACACAGCCGCGGGCTCAGCGCAAATCGCCGCCGCTAACTGGGAAAACGCTAAGGCCTCGCTAGGTGAGGCATTTCTGCCTATCGTGACTCAGGCCGCTGAGAAGCTCGCTGGCATGTCTAGCGCCGTGAAAGAGCACCCGCAGCTATTCACCGCTATGGCCGGGGCTATCGTAGGAGCGGCCGGAGCTATTAATCTCGCCCTGCTCGCTATCAAGGGCTATCGCGCCGTATCTAGTATCGTGACTGGAATTAAGGCCGCATGGGTGGGGCTTAATACGTCTATGGCCGTAATTCGTGGGCAGATGATTCTAGGCAATATCACCGCCGCCGCCCGGTCCGCTACCGCGTGGGCAATGGCAGCCGCTCGAGCCGCCGCCGCGTGGGTAGCTAACGTCGCTCGCATGATAGCGGCCTGGGCACTCGCCGCCGCTCAGTCTGCTATCCACGGGGCCCGCGCTGGTCTCCAGTGGGCACTAGGAGCCGCCCGCGCCGCTACCGCATGGGTAGTTAATCTCGCCCGCATTGGTATCGCCTGGACGCTCACCACGGCCCGCGTAGTAGCTCAGCTCGCTATTCAAAGTGGCGCGATGATGGCCGCCCGCGCCGCTACTCTCGCAATGGCCGCGGGGCAGGCTATCCTTAACGCGGTCATGTCTGCTAATCCTATTGCTATCGTGGTGCTCGCCGTGGCCGCCCTGGTCGCCGCCCTGGTGCTCGCCTATCAAAAATCTGAGACATTCCGCAACGCGGTACAGGCCGCGGGGCGATTCGCTAAGGCCGCTTTTGACATTGCTAAGAACGCGGTAATAGGCGTGATACATAAGATTGGTGAGGTTATTGGCCGTGTAGGTGGAGTAGGTGGGGCATTCAGCTCTGCTATGAATATCGCTAAGGGTGCGGTAGAGATACTCACATGGCCTATACGTCAACTGATTGGCTTTATTGAGCAGGTTATTGGTGCAATTAGCCGTATTCACTTCCCCAGCCCGCCCGGCTGGATGAAGAGACTCACAGGTACCGCGGTACAATTCTCAGCCGGCGGTGGTGCCATGCTCACCGCCGCGGGGCCCGCCTCATTTAGTCCTATTGGTGGGGTGCTCTCGCCCTCGAGCTCGCCCGCGCCCGTCAACGTGGATAACAGGACAATAATCAATGTTGACGGCTCAGGAATTGTAGACCCTCGAGCAGTAGCAGAGCAGATTAGAGACGCACTAAAATCGGATGGTCGCCGCCGTGGTGGACGTCTGGCGTCTGGGGGAGGTGCAGCATGGCTATAACGCCTAAGCCGTCTGTGTATATTAACGGCCGCCGCGTAGCATGCTCTACTTACGCTCTGGACCGGGAGCCCGTGGCGATTCGTGGATATGAGATTAAGTGGGGACGCGCTGATTACCATGATTCGGACGCTGAGCCCGCCTCAATTCGTCTACATATTGCAGACTCCACGGGCACATGGGCTGAGCTCATCCGAACATCTCAGGCTATCGGACAGACTCTCGAGGTCCGCCTCGAGGGCACTAGCGATAAGACAGATGAGACTCAAACATGGGTACAGTTCAGGGGTCGCGTCTCGCATGCTATCGCCCGCCCGATGAATAACACGGGCCCTCAAGGCGAGCAACGCTGGGAGATTACCCTGGACGGAGCGGACCGTACCGCGGACATGGGCTCTCGCACCGTCACAGAGGGCTCATGGCCTCAAGAGCAACTACTCACTCGAGCTATCCGCATTCGTGATTATGGAAAATCAGCCGGTAGTGGTATCGACAATATCTACTTTTACCCCGGCTATCTCGAGTCTAGGTGTGGACCTCTGGATACTCAGCACGCCACACCTCTCGCCCTCATGGGGGACATGTATCGCTCTATGGGTAATGACTCATGGGCATACGACCCTGACGGTAACTCTGTTAGGCAGGTCATCCGCTTAGCTCAGCCGCTCTACATGCACTTAGGTACTTTCGATGACACTCATGGCGCGGTTATTCCCGTGGTCAATGATATTACGGTTGACGGGGTGAAATATGAGGGTATCGGGCTAGGTGCATGCGAGCTCGCTAGCGAGCCTCAAATTGAGGCTGACGTATCGACGGGCATCAATAGGTTAGAGTGCCAGTGGAAAGACTACTCTACAGGATTCAAAGACTGGACCACTGTAAAGCAACAGGTACCCGCGGGCGGTTCTGTTCACACGATGACCTGGAGTTCATGGTTCGACGCTGGCGAGGTCATCGACCCTACGCTCGCTAACGTATGGAACAGAGTACGCCAAGAGGGAGCCCGCCCGCGCCACCCTGAAATGGAATTACACCACCAAAAGACATTTCCCACTTTCAGACATGCTCATTGGTGGTTACATACCTGGGAGAATACGCGGCCCGCGTATCTATCGGGCTCATTGCCGTGGCTATGGCTCATGGGAGGCTCTACAGACTATCCGCCAGTAGTCGCGCCTATCGGTGGCACTACGTCCTATGATCCACGATACGGGTGGACTGTAAGCATGACAGTCCACTGGATACAGAACACCTCGAAAGACACATCCTCAGTACGCTGGTCCGACCTACCACAAATCAAGTTCCAACTTAACACCGACACGGTGCCCTGGTGGTGGAAGATTGCCGGACTGCCTGAGCCGCCTAAGACAGTCGGAGCGCGTACACCTGAAAGGGACATCACGTGGGGAGAGGTATCAGAGGGCAATGGCTACCGATTCGGAGACTCTGTTACATGGGGTGACATGCGGAACGTTCCCACAAACGGAGCTCAGATTATTGACCACCTATAGGAGAAAACATGCCTCAATACACACAGAATTATAAGATTCCGTATCCGGTCGATGGGGACCCGGTTTATCAGGGTGCTGCTCAGATGAAAGCACTCGCTGAGAAAGTGGACTCCACGATGATAGGAGTCTCTGGAAAGCCGGGGCCTCAAGGCCCTACCGGCCCGGCCGGGCCCCAAGGTACTCGAGGCCCCGCGGGCCCTACCGGCCCGGCCGGAGCTCAGGGCCCTACAGGCGAGCCCGGCCCTAAGGGTGACACTGGAGACCGGGGCCCTAAGGGTGACACTGGCCCCGCGGGCCCTGAGGGACCTAAGGGCCCTAAGGGTGACACTGGCCCTAAGGGTGACACTGGAGACCGGGGCCCTAAGGGTGAAGCAGGAACAGGATTTACACTTAAGGGAACTAAGGCCACTAAGAACGACCTACCTACTGGCGCGAAAGCTGGAGACGCCTATCTCGTAGCGGGTGACGTTATGGTGTGGTCTGGTAGCGCATGGGAAAACGTGGGGCAGATTCAAGGCCCGGCCGGTCCTGAGGGCCCTAAGGGTGCTCAGGGCGAGCCCGGCCCCACAGGACCTAAAGGTTCTACTGGTGCTCGAGGATTAACCGGCCCGGCCGGCCCTGAGGGCCCTAAGGGTGCTCAGGGCGAGCCCGGCCCCACAGGACCCGCGGGCCCCGCTGGCGCTACCGGGCCTAAAGGTGATACAGGCCACCGCGGCCCGGCTGGCGCTACCGGGCCTAAAGGTGATACAGGCGACCGCGGCCCGGCTGGCGCTACCGGGCCGGCCGGTCCTGAAGCCCCAAAGTATTATGGCATTTTGCGCTGGTCTGGTAGCTGGTATAACCCCCCGTCAAATCAGTTCACGCGCCTGAGGGCTAACTCTAACGGCCGCCTATATGTGTATTTCGACCGCGGACAAGTAGCTCAACAAAATGGCGACGATCCGTGCCTAGTCGCCCCGGTCGCTGGGCTCTATCTGCTCAGCGCTAAACAGACATGGGGCAATGGTGGGGCAGTCAAAGCTATGGGCCTGGGAGGTTCTACCACTGACGGCATGAAAGATATTGCCCTCTGGCAGGATGTAGTTAATTCATCTTTTGGTATGGTGAGTGCTCTAGTGTGGCTCGAGCAAGGCACAACGCTCTATCCTTGGACGTTTAACTCTGCTAATACTGGCATGAGCCCCGTGGACCGTGGCGTGACATCCGAGTATTCTATGTGTCTCATGGCTGCTAAGTAGTTCAGCTCTGCTCGCCCCGGCCGCCCTGAAAAGTTGTGCAGCCGGGGCTATTGGTGTATGGGTTAGATATGGCTAAAAGAGACAAACGCCTGAAAGGGCTCAAGACTACCTACCTAATAGAGCTAGTATTAGCTCACATCCGCCTATCTAACAGATATATTCGTGAGCTCGAGGCTCGAGGAGTCAACATACGCAAACTCGCTGAGAACAGCCGCGGGACTTATATCAAGGGTGACGAAAATCTACGCCGCGCCATGTACGAAAAGCCCGCATACAAAGAAGCCTCTAAAGAAGCCTACGCCGCCGCGGACGCCCGCCTGGAAAGGCTGGGAGCATGACCGCGCGCCATATTGCGGACCTCGAGACGGACGAACTAATCAGCCGCCTATTCGCATATTCCAACCTCCACGGGCGATGCGTTAGAGTGCTAAGAGACCGTGGGTTATACAATGGTGACATATTAAGAAAGTCACACAACTCATTCAAAGACGGTAGACACTCTATTACTGAGGATGATTCCTCTGCTATGGAGTGGATTCGATTCATCGTGAGTGAGTCATTCCAGCCCGTGTTTGCGGACCCGGCAGAGGAGCTCGAGCGCCTCAAGCGATACCTGATTACCGCGTCTCTAGTCGCCGCGGAGTCTGGGGCCCTGGACGATGAGCAATAGCGACAACTGCCCATACTGTAGAGAGCGCATACCACACAAACGCACGCCTATTCATTGTGACGTGTGTGGCCGCGTATTCGCCGCCTATCATGTGCCAGCGGAGAATAACGGAACGAGAGAATGTGCTGATTGCCGTGCAAAAAGAGTAGGGGAGTTGCTTTTCTGAATAGAGTGGTATATCTTTCATCGTGTAGGGCCTACCGGATGGGTAGCGTTTCCACGTTGGCTACAGCCTTTCGAATACGGTAGGTCCTACACCCCTAGAGATTGATGAGGGCTAATAGCGCACTGTTCTACCGCGTAACCCCCAAGCTATTAGCCCTCATGGGTCGCTAGGAAAGACAATAACTAGATGACTCATTAGCCTACGTCGGGCTCAAAGTAGACGGACCCCAGCTTATGGTGAGAGTACTGGATACCAACAACCTCACGCGCTAACAGAGCTTTCGCTGAATACTCAAAGAGTTGGAACTAGCGCACCGACTCTACCTCTACCGATTAGCTACCGGCAGAGGTTCAGCACTAAGAGGCCGCTTGTGTGAAAAGTCACAAGGGCTTGTTAGTCATGGGATGACGTTGGAAAGCGGACAAAACTGGGAAATTTCCACTGGGGGGTCATCAAGAAAATAATTCCCCTTAGGGGATTCCTATAAGTAGCTACCCTAACCCCCGCGGACCTAGCAAAGGATGTTAACCATGACCGCCCCACTAACTAGCTTGCAGGACATAGCAGAAAGATATGAGACTGCTCAGTGCGTGAAGTACGGACGCCCTACCGACTGGGATGTTGAGGGTGTGGGCTCATGGTGGGGTTGCATGCCCTCGAGGCCGCCGCGCTACGTAACTCAGCTCATGGCCTCTGCTCTGTGTGAAGATTGCCCACTACTGAGGATGTGTGCAGCGGACGCGCTCAGGGAGCGCCCTACAGGAGTCATACGGGCGGGACTGCCCGTCACGCGGGGCGATAAGCCGCCCTCATGGCAGGAGGCTATCTGGCGATCCGTGGCAGCCGGCGGGGACCTCAGGCGCTCAATCAACGGGCTATCAGGTGATTGGGACCCGGCCGCCGCCGTTGCATGGATTGACCGCTATAGGCCGTGGAGTCGTGGGGACCTCGCCCGGCTACCCCGGAGGGCCCGCCTCATAGGGGCCCGGGATAAAGGCCCCCGGGGTACCCGCGGGGCCCGGGGCAGGGGGCGAGCCTAGTGGCTGAGGGGTGGAGCGGACGCCGTGCTCAGAGATTGGTCAAAGCGACTATCGCTCGCTATGGCGATGTATGTCATCTGTGTGGCAGACGTGGAGCAACATCAGCGGACCACGTAATTCCACGCGCTCATGGTGGAGATGATTCGCTAGATAACTTGCGTCCTGCTCATGTATCGTGTAATAGCTCTCGAGGTAAGATGAGCCTGGATGAATGGAGAGCAAAACATCCGCTGAGAGTTAACCGAGTTGCACCGAGTCGCAATTGGTGATAATAAGAAAATCAGGTCTGACTTTTTTAAAAAACGGGCTACGGGACACCCCATGCGCCAGC
>VNIW01000498.1_pt1 | contig 14776 bp, 9 predicted proteins | sample 7248591 | NCBI WGS metagenome assembly VNIW01 (sample SAMN12251776, study PRJNA551026) | human skin metagenome | isolation source: skin samples from patients infected with Netherton Syndrome | host: Homo sapiens | place: France:Paris | reverse complement strand
GCAATCTCGCGGTTGGTGAACAGTGGTGGCTTCTTCATAAGAAGTCCTTTCTAGTAGGTACGGGAAATAACGACCATTGGTTTTGCGTCATAGTCAATATAGACACAAGGCTTGTCGTCACTGGTGAGTGTGGAGGAAATATGAACGTCCAGCATGTCGTCCGAACACCATCCGATGTCGTCTGAGATACTAGTGTTGTCCAATCCAAGCAAGTCATAGAACTCACTCAGACTAATCGCCATCTCTTGGATGAGTCGACGATTAATATCGTTCTCTGCGCGTCGGATCGCCTCTACGCTACTGTAAAAATAGCGTCCTGACACGGCATCCATACACAGAACCATACCTTGACCCGTGTTGATGACTCCACCAGGCTCTGGCACGGGAGTATTCGCAACGACATCAGCCGCAATATCGTCACGAACACCCTCTTCCTTCTTCTCGCCAATAGTCTCAGCTACCTTCTTGCGGTAGTTAGAATATGCGTGCTCCGTCATCGTGTACATTGCAGTAGCGGCTGCGGTTTGCTGTACACCAGTCCGATGCAACGTCAAAATACATCCCAAAGTGGCTACGAACGACACGCCTGCTGGAATATACAGGCGCCATACGAGATCGAACTTCTCTTGAGTATCCAACTCAGTTCGAGGTTCTTTTGTTTCGATCGTATCCCACGCGAGATCATTCTCTTTCTCTGCAATGAGCTGAGACGCCTTGAGTGTTGCGTCAGCGGTAAAATATGTAGTGGTCACGAGGCCTGCGATAGCCCCGGTCGTCATTACCTTTGTCCCGTGCGCAGCCCAGAACCGTTTGAAGTTTCCTGACAAAGCCATAGTCCTTATCCTTTTGTCTGATTGAGGTGGCGTTCTTACACATTACTTCTTCCGAAAAAATACAAACAGTGCGACTCGGATTGCTACAGCCCAAAAGGCGTACTTTCCATAAGTCTTCACACTTGCTCGGAAACCTCGCACGAATACTTTCGCGTAGAATAGCGAATCGTCGAGGCGCTTCTTGAAATCTGCCATTGTTCTTGTCCTTTCTTCTCGGCAGAAAAATATAGAGGGCGTAATCTTTTGCATCGATTACTCGAAACCGGGGGCTGGTTTCTTCCTCTCACTATACAGAGTGTATTTTTTGCGTTTTCCGCCACTTTTCGACGTTTTTGGCCTATACTCTAGGTACCCCTATTAACGTCACTGTGACGACTAAACCAAAAAATATAGGACCCGTGTGGGCCCTATACTTAGGTTAAGAATCTTTTTGCTTGTGGAATTGGTACGCGGACATCGCTTCAAAGTACAAAATATCGCACTCGTCCTCGAGCTTCTTTTGAATGCGGGCGATAAAAGCTTTGACCTTGTTGAAACGCTCAATCTTCTTACGGAAGCGAATCATTTTGTTCACGAGCTGATACTCGCCGTTCTTCGCGAGAGACGCGGTGACGGTTTCGAAGTTCTTGTTTACTTCAAACGGATCCATGATGAGTTCCTTTCAGTTGATGGATTCCTTCATTATATGAGATGTATTTTATGCGTCCTTACAAGTCCAGCCAACTTAAAAAATATAGGAGATGCCCCCTGTGCGGGAGCAGTCCTATACTTTTAGTTCCTTCGTTGTTGATCGGAGCGAAGATTCTACTTCACTTTCATCAACAGATTCATGGCCTTGGAGGTAACCACGTTCAGCTTCTCATAGTTGACGATGAGCGCGATTCCGGCCAGATTTCCTGCAACAGTCAGAGCGGTGTCAGGGGATATAGTCCTTCGCGGCTTGTTAGCGTTTTGGCGAATGGCGTACAGCCTCTGCAGTCGATCCAACAGTTCCAGGTATTCATCTGAATCGGATTCGTACTCAGCCATCTCAATGAAAATAGTTTCAATGGCTGCCTCAAGACGTTCGTCCGTCTTTGAATAGTTCTTGTTAAACACTTCGTGTCCTTTCGACTTGACTACAGGTTCATTATAGTACATGTATTCCTTGCGTCACTTAACGTCGACACGAAAATAAATCAAAGACTCTTGCTCGAGTTCCTCAGGTGTAAGATCAAGCTCCAGCTTAATATCGCGATCTCCTGTCTCCTTCTTACGGATCTTGACAACGCCGGCTTTCTCTTGCTTATTGTCATAGCAGGCTAGCACGAAAATAATCGCGAACAGGAGAACCAAAGGCCCGAGCCAGAGGGTTGGATAGAGCATGTCGCCATTAACAAAATCGGAAACCACAAGGAATCCGATATACACAAGCCCCATGAAACTTAAAAATACAATTTGTTTAGCCATTTAACTTCTTTCTACTAAATCTTTCAGAGGGTTGTATTCAACAAGTTCTGGGTACTCGACATACCCGGATTCGTCGAATGTCCGTACGTATCCGTCGATACGCATGTCAACGTTATCATCCCACGAAGAACGAACCGTGACAATATCGCCAAGGTCGTAGTCGTCTTTGTACTTCGCCTTGGAGTTTGGGCTTACCTCGAATGTGTAGCGCTTGGTTTCTTGCGCTAGATTGTAATATTGCGTAGCCCGCTGCTGCGAGACTTGTTTCTGATAATTTCGAATTTGGATGTTGTTAATTTTCTCGTGCACAGTCTTGACAGCGCCCAAAACATCGTTCAGAATAGGGATTGGAATATCGTAAATCGCAACTTCATTGGCCTTGATGAGATCTTTCGGTTCTGTTTCTGGAATATCAACCATCTTCATCCTATGGACATAGTCACCACGATAACTTAGGTCACCATGACCTTTTCCAACCATTTTACTGAACGCGCAAACATTGTTTGCATACTGCGTGATGTCCCAATCGTATTGTTCGTTTGTAATATCACCTCGAAAATGCGCAAACATCGGGTTGTTCTTATTGGTTCGAATCTTACCCGGACGAGAATCCAGCAAAGCCGGGTTTTCATCGAGCTTGTCAGGACGACGTATGTGGAATGCCACACCGTATGACATTGCCAGGTCATGCGCTGCCGCATAAACTGATCCACGAGGAACGTTATACGCGTCAATAACCGGGCCATGCTGGACATCGTTCAAATATCGAAACGGGAAAGCAACCGTGTAATTAAAACCCCAATCAGACGCGTCAATGCGCCCCTGGGTAATTAAGGACACGATCAACTCCCCCGGATACTGGTTATAGAACGTCAGGGTGTCATCCTCCACACCGTTATGGATGTCGTCGACAAGAATTCGGTTCTCCAAAAACGTTTCCGCAGTCCTACCCTTGACAGTTAGCTGCGGGATGTTGTTTTCGTCCGTACGAATCGAAAACTTGTCGACAATCATCATGGAATTATCGAGACTATTCCCCAAAAACGTTCCGGGTGGGATCTGCTTCATGACAGTCTTAATGTCTGGCGTCGTCAAGGTAAATTCTCCTGCGTCAGAGAACCGGTCTACCCAATGAACTGACTCCAGGTTGCGAATCAACTCCGTAGGTAAGAGGGTGGTAGACGAAAGTTTGTAAATATCCATCTAAACACCCCAATACCTCGGACGGAATCGCAAAGAGGCGTTTTCCGCGTTACTCTTAGACCCGGCGTGAATGATGTTCTTACCAGGCGCCAAATATACCCACGCAAACTGCTCCATCATAACCTTGTCATACACATGTCGGTAATACGACGATGACGTTGTATAGTTATGACGAATATCTCGCCCTTTCTCTGTACTATCGAAGGTGAAACCGGACTTCGATGGCGTTGGCGAAATAGAATCGAGCTGAGAGACTTGAACCCTCTGACCGGTAGTGTCCGATAACACACCAAAATATGTCACAGACTCTGCTGTAACGGTGTTCAGGACAAACCCGACTGGGGCCCCTGGGTTGAATACCTCGAACCTCATAAGCTCACCTGCTTTGGGGGTTTTAGCGGTGACCTCTTTGACATTAACCGACTCAAAATATGGCGAAGCACATTGTAGAGTCAATTGCATGACCGGTTCCTTGGTGTAAAGATCGGCCTCGACGTTAGAAATATAACATTCGACACTTGCAACGTCTACAGACCCAACCAAAGTCAACGTAGTCGACTCATTAGGGTTCTGTCCCGCAAGAATATGCTGATAGATCTCGTCACGAAGGTACTCCGGCGTATGCCCCTTGGAGCGGTCTGGGTTGAGAATAAACTCTAGCGTCACTTCTCGCTCGTTAGCACGACTCCCTGTGTGGAATGAACCAGAAAGGAGCGTCTTTTGCAAGTTAACTGTAACACTAGGGCTTGACAGACCTGTAGTACCTTTGAGAATATACTCGTCTCGCTTGGAAGGAGACTTATAGTTAAAAGTATTCTCATTAGTCATGGTGTTGAGCTTAATCTGCTTTAAACCAATCATGGGTTAAACCCACCTCCTCGCAACTTAAAGAAATTAAGCTGGTTGTTCGTCTTACGATAAATATCATCCAGAGACAGCGCCTTAGGCGAGTGGTTGTTCTGGGTGAATCGGATGATCGGCTGAGCCGCGCTAGCCAGAGACTCGTTAATCGAAGCCTTAGTCTTGTTGAAACGACTCATCGTTGCAAGAGCGCCCGAGCGAACGTTGGATGCTGAACCAAAAATATCGTTAAGTTCATTAACCTGACTCAAGTCCATAACCGGCTTGATAACCGGGCTGGAAATATAGTCAATGTCCGCCTTGATACCGTCAAACACCTCGTCGACATTAAACAATTCGCGATACGCGTTTTCAATCTCAACTACAGTGCCCTTAGCATGATCATGCGCGACGCCCATAGCACTCTCCAAACCAAAGAAGGCCGGACCCCAAATAGAGTTCTTATCCCCGATTTGGTTAGCAATTGACGTCAGTGTCCCTGGAACCTCTCCCGCAAAGAACTTAGCCTGATCGGAGATTCCATCAAAGAATCCGTCTACAGGCGGATGCGACAGCGGGGATGCTTCAATGCGCTTTTCGACGACGTTGAATGCATCAGATATAGTCTTCGACATAGAGCCGACAGAAATGCTAAGAGACTTCTGTGCGTGGGTCAGACCCTGATCTAGTCCCTTGACAATGCGAGAATGAATCGGGTCCAAAGCACGTGTGGAATCAACAATCTTATCGAAAACCTTATCCAAGCCGTCAACGCCACCGTTGAGCTTATCTGCCACTGAAGAAATAGCACCCGGAATATCCTTCATAAAGGACTTGGTTTGGGTGGAAAAATCGTGGAAGAAACCAGCCACCGGGGTTCCGGCAAGCGGCGAGTTCTCCAAACGAGCCTCGACGTCATCAAGCGCTGAAAATATAACATTCGTCATAGAATCAACCGAAGAAAGCAACGCGTTCTCTTCTCGCACGATGCCGAGCCTGAGACCTCGGATGACTGAATCACGCATCTCTGTCGCAACCTGAGAAGGCGACGGAAGATTCAAGATAGTCGACTTCAAATTGTCGATATGGGCAGTCATGTCGCGTTCGAAGTCGGTCAGAATATCGTTTACTTCTCTGCCAAACGACCTAACCCGCCCCGGAATACTCTCAAAGAAATCTAGTACTTGATTCTTGAAGAGCTGCGATTTATCCGAAACACTATAGAAGAGCCCGACCACTTGATCCTCGAGGGATTTAGCGCTGTCGGACAGATCATCGAAGAAATCGTAGGTTTGAGCCTTGAGACTCTTAACCCTTCCGGAAACATTATCGAAGAACTCATCTACGAATCCTGAAGCCCGGCCGTCGAGAGACTTGATCTTTCCAGCTACATCATCCAAGAAACCATAAGCTTGGTTCTTAAGAGCCTTGGCCCTTACAGAAATATCCTTTAAGCGATCTTCCAAGAAACCATAAGCTTGGTTCTCTAAGGACTTAGCCTTGTCTGAAATATAGCCGAATACATCCGACGCTTTCCGCTCGAAGAACTTTGCCTTTCCGGTAATATCGTCAAAGAAGCCTGACGTTTCCCCAACAAAGAACTTAGCCCGATCTGAGAGATCGTCTAAGAACCCAGAGGCTTGGTCATCGAGGAATTTAGCCCTGCCAGACATATCGTCGAAGAAATCCGATACAGGCGAATTAGCAAATGGAGACTTTGCAATCCGTCCGTCAATATCATCGAATGTATCAAATACGACCTTCGACATGTCGCCGGCCGAGGAACGCAAGGACTTCTCTTCTTTCGAAATGCCATACTTCAGGCCCTCAACAATATAAGACCCCATCTTCATCATAACACGAGATGGCGAGTGGATGCCAAAGAACTCCTTAAATCTATTAAGCAGGTCTTGAGAGCCACGCTGGAAGTTTTCAACCACAGCGGGCCACCCTCGCTTGGCTCCTCGGTCAACGCCCTTGGTAATGTTCTCTCCGACACCCTCAGCTTGTCGAACAGTGCCGTCCGCATTAATAGTCGGGTTGGCGTTATCGTAGTTAATATCGGCTGAGTTGCCTCCTTGTGATCCGTCAAGCTTTGTTAGGCCGAATACATCAGCCGCTTTGTCGTAAAGTGTTAGACCATCGCTAATGACACTCGTCACAGAATTCATAGTGTCAAGAACCTGGTGTAGACTAAAACGACCGCGTTTCTCAGTTGGGAGCGAAGCTACACCAGAGGCAGCCTTCATATCGCCAGATATAGCGTCCTTAAACTCTCCGGTAGCGTCCTTAATTCGTTCGGTATCCGAGACGATGCTATCGGTCATCTTACCGAACTCGTCGGCAACTGTCGGAGCGTGTCCGGTCACAGCATTACCAAGGCCCTTGAGCCCGTCTGCTGCTGCATTCAGAAGTTTTCCGGACATAGTCTTGACCGACTTAACCGCAGTTCCGGTGTTATCCTTAATACCCTTGGCGAGACCCTGTACAGAGTAGTCACCAACCTTGTAGAACTCACGAGAAGGTGAGTGGATACCAAGTTTGTTCTTTGCAGCTCGCAGAGCACTTCCGGCCATATCGGCTGCGGCACTAATAACTGTCGAGACACCGCTTCGGATTGCGTTAGCCATACCCTGAATGATGGCCATACCCAAATCAGCACCGGCAGCACCAACCTCGCTAGAATTGTTACGGATGGCACTGGCGATACCGTGCAGGAGATCGATGACCATCTTATAGCCACGGTCAACCACGACAGGAATTTGAGAAGAAATGCCCTCGGCAAAGCTCAGAACCAAATTCACAGCAGACTGAATAACGCCGCCAATCTGAGAAGCAATACCGTCAAGCAAGCCTTGTACAAGTTGGATGGCCGCCGAAACAAACCTAGGTACGGCTGCAACAATGGTGTCAACCAACTTAAACACAAGGTTAACAATCGAATCAATTACTTCCGGCGCTACTTGGTTGATGGCTCCCAATATAGCGTGCATAATCGCGACAAACGTCTCTGCAAACTTCGACACCATGCTCTGTATGCCTTGGAGCATGTCTGTGACCAAGTTAACAATGGCTTGGACGATCTGCGGGGCGGTTGTATTGATCGTCTGCAAGAACGTTGTGATAATAGTCGTAAACGTCTCACCAATTTGCGGAACCACTTGATTAATGGCATCCAATATGGACTGCGCGATGGTAACAAACGTCTCAGCAATTTGGGGAACCACTCGATTAATGGCATCCAATATGGACTGCGCGAGGGTAACAAACGTCTCTGTGATCTGAGGCGCAATTGTCCGTACACCTTCGAGTATCTTTTCAACCAAAGTAACAATTGCTTGGGAGATCGTCTCCAAGAATGTCTTGACAATAGCCGTAAGTGCTTCGCCAATTTCCGGAACCACCTGTACAATTGCGTCTAATACGGAGCGCGCAATCGTAACAAATGTCTCTACAAACTGTGGCGCAATCGTCTGTATACCTTGGAGCAATTCCTTGAGCAAAGTAACAACAGCTTCTACAATCTTCGGAGTCAGATCGATGATTGTCTGCAGCAGTGTTTTGCCAATGGATACAAGCGCCTCGCCGATCTTGGGCGCCGCAGTGACGATGATATCCAGAACACTAGTAAGCAGCTTAGAAATAAGCGATCCCACTGCGCCAATAATCTTCTCGGCGTTAGCACCCAGTGTTGCAATAAACTCTGTGATACCCTCGGCCAAAGCCTTCAGCAATTCTGGAATAAGCTCGAACATCTTTTGCAGAACTTGGATGCCAGCCGAAGCCGGCCCAGCCAAGAGGCTGAGAGAGCTTGCAAATAACGCCATACCGGCACCAGCAGCCATGACGCTTGCGCCAATAAGAGCAAGAGCTGCGCCCAGTCCAAACATAGCGGGGACTGCCGGAGACAACGCAAGCGCCGCTACAGCAACAACAGCAATAGCTCCACCAAGGGCGCCCAAAGCTGTAAATATACCACCGAGATCAAGCGTACTGAGCATCATCACAGCGCCAGCCAGCATGGATATACCAACCGAAGCAACGGTCAATGCCGCTGCGCCAGCCAAAGCACCGCTCATGGCATACAGACCCGCAGCAAGAATAGCCAGAGAACCGCCCAGAGCCACAAGACCCTTGGCAATCTCTCCCCAGCTCATTCCGCCCATGGAAATAACAGCCTGGCTGATTGTAGTCAAGGCGCTTGCGACCATAAGGAGCCCAGCAGCCGTCACAACCATGTTCTTTGGCATGATCTGCATTGCGCCTGCGATGATGACCAGTGATCCACCGATGCCAGCGAGACCCTTCACCAGGCTCATAGTATCCAAAGATCCAAGCTTCGACACAGCGCCAGAAATAACCTGAAGACCGGCACCGACGACAACCAGCCCAGCACCGGTAGCCATCATGTTGTTTGGCATGAGGTGAAGCGCGCCAGCCAAGACAACTAGTGCTCCGCCAACGCCCAAGACACCTTGGACCAGGGTGGAAAGGTCCATCGAGCCGAAGCTTTGAACAGCCGATGCGATAACCTTAAGGCCTGCACCAACCAGAATAAGCCCGGCTCCGGTAGACATCATCTGTTCCTTTGGCATGAGACGGAGACCGCCAGCCAAGATAACTAATGCGCCACCAACGCCAGCCAAACCCTGGATCATTTCGCCCCAACTCATATCCGACATGGAACGAACGGCGGAAACCATAACATTCAAAGCGGTAGCTACCAGAATAAGACCAGTGCCCATGCGAATCATGCCGCTCTTATCAGGCATGAGACGGAGGCCGCCAGCCAAGATACCCATAGATGCAGCCACTCCGGCAAGACCCTTAATGAGTTCACCCCAGCTCAGCTCAGAAAGCTTCTTAACTGCACTGGCGAGAATAAGAACCGCTGTAGCCACAGCAATCATTGCCCCAGCCAAGGATTGAACCGTCATGACGTTCTTCGGGTTGATCTTAGTCAGAACAAACATGGCGCCGGTTAGTTCGGCCGTCAGAACCGCAATAGCAGCAGCAGCCTTTGCCAGATCTCCTGCCGGGACATTAGCCAAAGCGACCAAAGAAAGCGCCAAGATTCCCACAGCCGCAGCAATCTTCAGCAGAATATCCGCCTTCAGACTTTGCTGCATAGTGTCGAGAGACTCGGTAACAGAATCAAAGATCCCGCTTACACCTTCGAAAGACTCCTTGGCTGCCCCGAGCGTTTCCTTGAGGGAGTCAAATACTCCAGTGGCGACATTGACATCCAATCCGTTTTTCATGATCTTTCGGATATAAGCAAATATGCCAACAAGGCTGCCGACGCCAAGAATCTTAGCCCAGGGGAGCTCACCCAGGTTTTGACTTCCGTTTTGGAGCGCGTCATTAACCCTTTCGCTAAATCCGGAGAGGAAATCAAGCACGGAGCTTGCCGCGTCCTTCAGACGTGTAAAGACGTTCGCGCCATCTTCTCCGCCGGTGATGAAGTTGCCAATGGCTTTTCCAACTGCACCGAAGGCCGAAGCAACGATCTTAAGAACCGCGCCAAGACCGCCCAAAACAGAATTGAGAATATTGCTTGATCGAAGACCTTCATCAATCTTGACAAGGAAATCACCGATAGATGCAGTAACACTCAGGAATCCGCCCGAAGCACCGGCGGTAGCTCCAACAAGACCGAATATAGCCTTGACGACTGCCCCGATGATCTGTCCAGCAATAGAGAATACCGCGAACAGACCCTTGAAGGTTCGCTTGATTTTGTCGGCTGTCTCGCTGGAGACACTAAGTCCCTTGGCAAAGTCTCGGAAGGTGACCGAGAGATTCTTCAGCTGTCGAGCAAAGTCAGCAGCATCTCGACCTCGTCCGAACACTTCCGAGAAAGCTTGGCCAATTGGCTTCAGCAATTCCCCAAGGAATTTGAACGACTCACCAATACCGTCGAAGAGAGCCTTACGGCCGCCAATATCGGCAAAGCTCTTCAAGATTTCGTTACGGAACTTGCTACTAGCATCAATCGCCGGAGCAATTGCATCATGGATACCACTGAAAAGGTCGGTGGCTTCCTCAAAGTCACCAAATATAAGTTCCCACGTGTCAGTCCATCCGGAACCAATTTCCTCTTGGATAGTGCCGGTCAACTGACTCAGAGTTCGAATCTTTGTAGCAGCCTCTTCGCCAGTCTTGGCATTTTGCATGATGCTCTTGATCGTCTCATCACTAAGACCCTTAGCCTTAAGCGCGGCTTCGTCCAGATCTCCAGCCATAGCCTGAAGATATGTCGACATAACGTCTTTGGTCAGCCATTGACCATCTGCAAGCGTGTTCTTAAAATCCTTAGTTGCTTCCTCGGCCGAAGACGAGCCGTTCTCAAACGTACCCATCGCATCAGCAATAGAAATAAGATCTTGCTGCATGTTCTTGTTGCCCATACCAGCGTTGGTAAGAGACATCCAGTCCATTGCAGTCAAATATCCCGAGGACAAGCCCTGCGAGAGCTGATACGCAGCACCTGCGGCGGCCGTTGCGTTAGTACCTGAGGCAGCTGCGGCGTTTGAGAAACCCTTAATCATCGAAGTAGATTCTTCGATCCCCAGGCCTGCGTTAGTAAACAGACCAATATTACGGGTCATGTCGCCGAAGTTGTAAATAGTCTTATCGGCGTAAGTATTCAGCTCGGAAAGACTTGATTTAACGTCATCTAGGGTTGTACCCTTAGATTGGGTGTTTGCCAGAATCGTCTGGATAGAACCCATCTTCAGCTCATACTCTTGGAAACCCTCCATAGCTGGCTTCAGAGTAAGCGCATGTACCAGCTGAGTTCCGGTCTCGACAGCCTTTGCACCAATAGACGCGAATGCACCAAAAGCTACGGCTTGAAGAGCATTAAAACTATTCTGAGCCGCACCGACGCCCGCTGTTAGCGGATTAAGATTAAACCGGTTAACCGAGGACTGAACATCGTCAATACCTTGCGACGCGCCTTTAAGATTCAGCTTGCTTTTGAAACGATCAAGCAGAGAGATGGTCTCGGAAATACCACCCTTGAATCCAGCGTTGTCAAAACGCATCTTAACAACGCGCTCGTCAATTGTTGCCATTTACTTTGTCACCTCTCTCCATACATCGTTTACGATTTCTTCGAAAACCGGTCGAAGCGCCGGGTTAATATAATCAATGCCTTGGACATAGCCGCCCGTACGAGTGCCATGCCCAAGTTGAATAATTGCGGCGATGTTAACGCCTTGGTTTACATGGTGATTGACCCAGTGGATGGTGTAAGAACGCCCATGACGCTCAATTTCGTAAGACCACCCCTGAGCAGTCTCACCCGAGTCTTTAGGTGTACCTGCTACAAGGGCTGACACGCCTTTGGCGCCATAGCTATCTAAAACTTTGAAAATTTCATCCCGAGACATTCGCTTGAGAAAACGATCGGTCTTTTCAAAGTTACCCACTGACTCGAATGAGAATGACGGCATGGCTTACGCTCGCTCCCATCCTTCAGGATATGTTTCCGGGGAATACATGTTGTCGGAAATGACCGAACGGTAGCGAGTGTTGTGGAAAATAACTTCGTCGCCGATCTGATATGCCATCTCGATGTTTCGAGGCTGGATGAATCTCTCGTCATCCTCCTCCGTCTCAGGGTCAGCCTGTGGCGGGTAAAGACGATCGGTAATATCTTCCCACATGTCAATATATACACCTTCGGCTCCTGGCTCCTTGCGGTTCATACCAGCAAAGGTGCTATTGTAAACTCGGTTGTTGTGCTGAATGACTGAGCCTGGGATATACATCTTGAGAAGATCCTTGCCGGGGTCAACCCAAGCGGGAAGCGAGTTAAGTTCGGGAAGAGTTCCGTCTTCCTTTTGTTTCAGAAGGTGAGAAAGCTCCTCGCGCTTAGGACCTTCGATCACGCCATTGGTAATCATGTCCTTGAGGACTTCGGCCTTAGCCGCTTCAGAAGCCGCGATAGATTGACGGCGCTTACGTTCATCTGAATTGATCCAAAGAGAAAGATCGCGGTAATCCTCTTCTTCAAGATCTTCAATAGCTTGCTTAATTTCAGTAATGTTGTCGAGAGACATAATATAAACTCCTATTCAAGTTCTCGGAGGGTTGGTTTAGGTGGGAAGTTGGTTTTTAGATTTGGAGGGGACGGGAATATCGGGATTTTACCATTGGGTAGATTTGACGGGTAATAAGTAATAATAACTTCCTGCATACCATTAAGTTGTGGCCAACCTAAGTAAACATTGGTGTAGTATTTATATTCCCCTTTGTCCCTGTATTTCTGCCGCCCTTCCGAAATAGGGTAAGCCTCTATCTGGCTTGCCACACCCAAAAAGTTCGAAAGGGCGACTTCTTTATATCGATATTGAACAATTAGAAATCCACTATGAGATCCTTTCAATTTAAGATTTATGATTTTAGCATTCCAAAAACCAGTGTCTTTCTCTACATCAAAAAAATCGTTAAATCCAGGGCTGTTTGTAAACCACCCTTCTTTATAATTAATCCTTAAAAAACTAGGCATAGTCATCAGTTGGCTTTGAACAGCGGCATCTTGGAACTTTTTCAAATAATCAATCTGCTTCTGCTGATTGTCGTTAACAATCGCCTGGATCTTGTCAGACCAGTTGTTAATTGTGATGGCATTCGAGTTATTGATGATGGCGTTATTTTGTGCCTTATCAATCTCAGCCTGAGACGGAATATCCGGTACGAATGTCATACCAACGATGCGCTGCAATCCTTTTGTGTGAGAAAAATGCCAGCCAACATTGTCTAAACGAACAGCAGTGGTGTCTGGAGTAAAATCCAATCGAAACTCGTACTTATGGTATCCATTACGAAGCGTTATATAGTTCGACACAAACATGCTGTCTTTCTTAACATCTAAGCTTGGTACCTTTTGTCCATCTATATATCCAACTGAGTGAGAAAAACACTCTTTGTCATTTTGGTTTTTAAATGTGAAAAAAATCTGAGTCGAGCCGTTACTAGCGTAAGCCCAAAAGCTAAGTTTGTATGAAATACCTTTAATAATAGGCATCAAAGAGGCCCTTCCGTTAGGATACCCCTTATACCCCTGACTGTTATTAGCCGCGATAGACCATTCGCCACGAATTTCTTTCATGGTAGCACTATCCCCGATTTTGCTCGGAGCCTCATGTCCAAACAACGTCCACTCAGGCTGATCGTACACGATAGAACTGGACTTGCCCGACTCGTATGCGGCTTTAATTTCAGCATCCGATGGCTCGATGTACGCAAACAAGGAGTTAGCTTCCTCTGGCATACTTAGGGCCTTGATAGCCTTATAGAAACCTTCGTCTGCTTTGGTTTGGGCTTGGTCGATCTTAGTGTTTGCGTCGATCTGATCTTTCAGTGCCTTATCAGCGTCCTTAAGAGCCTTGTTCACGTCATCCTGAGAAGGGATGTGCGGGTAAAGACGCATGTCCTCGCCAATATCAAGCGTGGCGGGTTGGACGCCGCTCTTGTGGTTTCCATATATAGTTCTGATCGAAACCCTACGGACGCCATCTTTAAACTTGATGCGTGTTTTGTATTTAGTCCATTTAGGGTGAGTTTTTTTATAAGATACCAGATAGATGCCAGAAGAAGAAACAAAATCCGGACGGTTGTCGCCGACAATACCACCAGATTTGATCGCATGATCACCGTGCTCGTCTCGACACTCGATAAAGGCGATTCCACCTTCGGTGCCTCTCAGCCATACTTCATAATCGTATTCTAAGGCCGGGTCTATATCAAAATTTATATATTGCGCCGGCGATTTTTCTGACGTGAAGGTGTAGTAAGCGAACCCCTTATAAACAGACTCGTCTACATTCCGTTTCAAATCTAAAGAGGCCCATACCGGGCGCGTCCATTCAGACCAACCATTCGCAACCTCCTCATTTGACGGCTGATAGTATGGAATGAGATTCTGCCCATTAGTCAGACTTTTAATAGCCCTCGTATTAACCGACAGCAATTCAGTCTGATTAGCATCAATGGCCTGGTTGAGTTTGTTGATCTCACCCTGCTTACCCCATAGACGATCATTCAGTTTCTTATAATCTTCGGAAGCTTGGTTCCATTTTGACTGGTTTTTGTTAACGGTCTCCTGAGCCTTGTTCCAGCCTTGCTGTTTGTCGTTGACGATCTTCTGAACAGCGTTCCACTCTTGCTGCTTCTTGTTTAGGGTGGCTTGAGCCTTCATACCCTCGTTAATCGCATCAATAGCGTTGGTGTTTGACCTTCCGATCTTAGTGTTTTTCAGAATCGCATTGTTCTGAAGAGTGTCGATCTCTGCTTGATCGGGAATAAGCGGGAAGAACTTGAAGCCACCGATGTATTGTTTGACCTTGTCCTTGCCGCCGTAATGACCGTTCCAGCTAAAGTCTTTCATTACAACAGACTCTACCTCCGGCTTGAACCGAACAACCGCCTCATCCTTTGTC
>VNIW01000492.1_pt1 | contig 14938 bp, 17 predicted proteins | sample 7248591 | NCBI WGS metagenome assembly VNIW01 (sample SAMN12251776, study PRJNA551026) | human skin metagenome | isolation source: skin samples from patients infected with Netherton Syndrome | host: Homo sapiens | place: France:Paris | reverse complement strand
AAAAACGCACCAAACAACATAATAAAGTTGCTTAGTGCGTTTGACCCTCACCAACCGTTATTGACAAGGAGCCAATTTAGAATACTATTGAAAGCTATAGACTTCTATACATAACAAAAGCTCGTTATATCAGAGATATAACGAGCGATAAGCAAAAAACGGAAACGGAGGGATTCGAACCCTCGCGCCGCTCTCGCGACCTACACCCTTAGCAGGGGCGCCTCTTCAGCCAACTTGAGTACGTTTCCATATGGCTCCACAGGTAGGATTCGAACCTACGACCGATCGGTTAACAGCCGATAGCTCTACCACTGAGCTACTGTGGATTAATGTGATTTCTATCAAGCACAAGTATTATTATAGCAAGTACACAGATTTTTTCAAGAGGTTGAACCCAAAAAAATAAAAGAATATTTACACTTTGTATAGATATAGTTAAAATTTATTTAATAACTTTAATGTTAAACCTCTGCCTGAAATGACTGATTTTGATATAGATACTCCCGACTACTGCAGGAAGTTAATCGGGAGTATTGTAATTCAGAGAATAGTTAGATACTACTCCTTATGTTCAAATAGTTTCGCGTATTTAATAAGCACTTCGTAAATGTTAAGTTCCTTTTTAGCATAATCTATAGGATTATTAGGATCACTAGTAAACACTTTTACTGATCGTTCCATTAAAAAATTATATAAAATGGCATTTTTGTATTGATGATCTAAGCTATGTTTAGAAACGTTAACAGTTAAGGTTTGATTATCCACGAAAAAGATTTTACATCTTTTATCTTTAAGTTCTTTAATCTTTCAACGTAGTGGATGTTAATCCAAGCGTTCTCTGATTTACGGTCTGAATGCGTAGGGAAAAAATAGGTTGGAAAAAGTGGCGTTAATAAAATAGGTGGCTTACTAGTAATTCCGGTTATACGGGTCGCTTCATTCTTTTTATGTAAGTAGGGGGCACCGTAGAACCTACATGACACTTCTAATACCTTTTGGGGTTTTTCCGGTAAAATAAGTGATGGTGAATTAACTTTCAGGATTTTGGTGCTTGCATGCATCCCTCTACCGTTACTAATAGGGTAAAGTGCCATGTCTTCTTGCTGAATAACGTCAAGTTTCATAATGATGAAACCTCCTTTAAGTAATTGCACATTTACTTCAAACTTTATATAAATCTGTAAGATAATCATATACTAACCCAATCGAAAAAGCAACTCATAATATATATCAATTTTACGGTTTCTCACAACTTAAAAAATGAACGAAATCACTCGCAATTACTTAAAAACTGAAGATGGTTAAAGGGTAAAATTCTACTAATAAATATCTGAAAATTCATTGATTTCAAATATCAAAGTATGTATAATACTAACAAATAGAAATAAAGGAGTTGCATTCACATGCAGAACAAAGCAAATTTGAAGTATGAGACACTTGAAGCTTTTATCAACACGATCAACGATTTGGGTATTGAACTTATCATCGATCAAGCGCTACGTAACGTACGTAAGCAAGAACTTGAGAATTTAATCGATGAAGCACTCAAAAATAAAAATGAAGAAGAGTTTAAGCGCTATACAAAAGAATATAATGAATTGGAGGCATGTCTCGTTGGATAACTCAAGTCATTCTTCCTCGATGAACAAAAGGACGCTGTGTTAAAGTTTAGAATTACTAATATAACACAACGTCCTTTAATTATTCTCTAAGACATTAAACGAATGAGTTCATCTCTATTAATATCTCCGAAATAGTGGTAAATACTATAGTGCGAAAGCGCCTCTTTAATACTGTTGAAATCGTGTAATGTACCTACGAGCGCATCTTCAATCTCACTTACGTCTCCTTCACCGAAGAAGTCTCCGAAGATTTTCGCATTTTCAATTCGACCTCTACGTACATCGAGTTTAACTTGTACAAATCCTTTATCAAACTTCTCTTCTCTTTCGAAATTATATTTCGGATTACGACCGTAATTCCATTCCCAAGTGCGATATTTTTCATTACTCAATTGTTCTATATTTTTCCAGTCTTCATCTGTAAGGTGATATTCTTCAACATGGTCTGCTTCACCAAATATTGTTTTTAATATAATGCTTTTGAACTCTTCGATTGAAATAGGTTCATCTAGAAATTCCACAATATTTGCGACACGACTTCTTACTGATTTAATTCCTTTAGATTTAATTTTAGCAGGATTAACTTTCAAAGCATTCTGAACCTCACTAAGCTCACTATTGAGCATGAGTGTTCCGTGACTAAACATACGAGATTTAACCTTTACCATAGCGTTGCCAGAAATCTTCGCATTACCCACTTGAATATCATTACGACCAGTCATTTCAGCTTCGACGCCTAAGGATTGTAAAGCTTGAACGATTGGTTCGGTAAATTTCTTGAAGTTATGGAAACTGTTGCCATCGTCATCTGTAATAAAGCTGAAGTTTAAGTTACCTGTGTCATGATATACTGCTCCACCGCCAGAAATACGACGAACGACATCGATACCGTGCTCAGTCACATAATCTTTATTAATCTCTTCATGTGTATTTTGGTTCTTGCCTATGATGATTGAAGGTCTATTGACATAGAATAGGAAGTAGCTATCGTCATTCGGCATATGTTTAAGTACATATTCTTCCATTGCTAGATTTAAAGTTGGATCTGTGATGTTGTTATTACTAATAAATTTCATCGTGCATTCACTCCTATACCCTAGTGGTAATATTGTTCATCAATGAGATGTCATCATAGTTGAAGCTACTATTCCCCCTCACTTTATTTATGCCTTAAATTGAGGTAAAAAGCTACTCTTTTACTCATCATGAAGGCTTGAAATACGACGATACTGTGACAATCTTAAAAGGCTTGATAAAGCGAATATATTGCTCTTTATTCTTACTAGAGTTAATGGTTATCTGTTTATTTGTCGCGGTTTTTTTAGTACAATACTATCTAGTTAACATTCTAGGAGGTCTTAAGATGACTGTCGCAGAAGTAGGAAATATTGTAGAATTTTATGATGGTTTAAAAGGACGTGTAGAGAAAATTAATGATAATTCTGTAATTGTAGATTTGACAATTATGGATAACTTTGAAGAGCTTGATTTACCAGAAAAAACAGTTATCAATCACAAACGTTATAAAATTATAGATCAAGAAGGATAAGAATATGGGAAAAGTTTCAAAAGCACTATTGTGGTTTATCCTTAGTTTTATAGTTTTTCACATCATTCTTTATATCATGTGGGGAGAAAGACAAGAATACTGGTACCTTTATACAGGTATTATGCTTATTGCAGGTATCAGTTACGTCTTCTATCAGAGAGATATCGAGTCGAAGCGATTGCTTACATCCATAGGGTGGGGCATTATCACAGCAATTGTACTGATTATCCTACAGTTGATATTTGCAGCAATTACTTCTGATATTAAGTACGCTTCATTGATTAAGATGCTCTCTAGAACGGGCGTCTATTTCAAATGGCAAATGCTAGTAACACTATTGTTAGTGATACCTTGTCATGAGTTGTATATGAGAACCGTCTTACAGAAGTGCATCCTGCAGTTGAAGGTACCTAAATGGATAAGTATCGTTATTACTGCATTAGCTTCAGCTTCACTCTTCTTCTACTTAGATAATAAGGCATTGTTACTATTTATCTTCGTAGCACAACTCATATTATCAGCAAGTTATCTATATACAAGACGCATTGCGACAACCATCGTAGCGCAAATTGTGGCGATTGTCGTATTATTGATTTTTAATGCTTGATTAATTGTTAGGGAAGTACATAACTGTTTTATTTTAGGTTTATTAAAATAAGTGACAGTTCTGATTCTATTTAATGCCAAACTATATATTTTAAATACCTCCACCATATTTGTTACTTAACCTTTAATAGTAGGTTGACAAATTATGGTGGAGATTTTTAAATCTCTTTTTAAACAATATTAGATAAAGTGCAAAATAATCGATGCTATAATGCTTATGACAGTAAATAATAAACTAAACTTAACGAGCATGCGGTTCTCTCTTTGCTCTAGTGTTTTTAACAAATTATCAATTTTTGTATTTACCTCTTCACGAAATGTATTAATTTCAGAACGTATCTCTTTTTTGAAATCATTCATTTCTTCACGAAGCGAGTCGAAATCAGCTTTTATCTCTTTTTTGAAGTCGTTCATTTCTTCTCGAAGCGAGTAGAAATCAGCTTTCATCTCTTTTTTGAAGTCGTTCATTTCTTCTCGAAGTGAATCGAAATCAGCTTTCATCTCTTTTCGGAAATCATTCATGTCTTCTCGAAGTAAATTGAATTCATCCTTCATCTCACTTTTGAATTGATACCTTTCATTTTTATGCGCTTCGAAATCATTTTTCATCTCGTTTCTAAGATAATCAAAATCCTCTTTCATTTCATTGCGCGTTTGATCGAATTTCTTCTCCATATCATTTTTGAAACGCTCATATTCTTCTTTTCTTTCATTATTAAATTGAGTGAATTGATTTTCCATATAGCTTTTAAAGGACGCGAAATCAGACTTATTTTCCTTTTTAAACTGAGCATACTCATCTTTCATCTCTTTTTTAATTTCGGAGTATTTACTTTCCATTCCTTCTTTAAACTTATCGAAATTTAAGTTTAACTCAGCTTTAAAGGCTTTATTATCCTCTTTCGTATCTTTAACGAAATCCTTATAGTCTTGCTTTAACTCGAGTCTCAGTTTGTCATTCGCTTCCGATTGCACTTCGTAAAAGTGTTGGTTGTCTTTGCGCATGTCAGTCATTTCTGATTGAACATGTTCTAATGCGTATTGTTGACTTTCGTGCAACTGATTGAGTGTCTTCTTTGTAAAGTCTTCATGTTCTTGTAAATGCTGAAGGGATTGCTGATGCGTTGAGATATTGCTTTCAAGAGCAGTGTGCTTCCTATCCAATTTCTGTTTATGTTTATAGAATTCTGCTTTAGTTAAGTAATTTGTCATGTTCTCATCTCCTAGATGTCTTTTGTAGTGGTAGGCGAGCGGTGCTTGAGGTTGCTTTAACATGAGTTTAAGTTCAGAAGGGTGGTAAAAATGCGGGTTAGAGCTCATTGATGTCTCCTTTATCTTAGGTTGTCGTCTGGTGAAAGGTGCAAATAAGGATTGAGAATCGGTGCGAGGCGACGAATGCGTCTTTATTTTCGTTATTAAAGTTATTATATAGCAAAACACCCCCTCCACTCAATAAAAAATATAATATTAGAATAATATTCTAAATAATTATGTAAATATAGGAGAAAAGGTCGAATTTTACTACGCATATCTCAATACAAGTCACCGATACTCATTGTTTTAACCTCAAATGTTATTTCTTTCGATATTTAGTTTGAATAAACGATGAAAGGAGATTGAAATCACGATGGACTATTTAACGCTATCTGCGGTACATGGCACGTCGTTATTCTACTCAGGCAATTGGTTACTGATCAACGCTTTGATATTACTTATGATTACGGATGTAATTACGGGTTTGTTAAAGGCTATTAGTAAGGGGCAGTTGTGGAGTAAAAGTGCGCTTAACGGTTATGTTCGAAAGATTGGTTACTTGTGTGTCATCTTAGCAGGCAACCTCATAGACGTCATCTTTCAAATGCATGGGATGTTTATCAATAGCTTTGTTCTATTTTACATCGTAGGAGAGTTAACGAGTGTATTAGAGAATGCAGTAGCAATGGGCATTCCTGTGCCTAAACTATTAAGCGACAAACTGATGATAGACAACAAAGGAGAAGTGAAAAATGACGAAGACACTCATTGATTATTGGAATAATGTTCCAGTATATCGGCAACTCTTACCTATTGGAACGCGACGATGTGGGGCAAGATTAACTACAGGGAGACCGGTGTTTGCCGTCTTTCACGATACTGGAAATATTGACAGTACAGCGCAGAATAATGTGGATTATTTCACGCGGACATACAATGAACAATGGGAAAGTACCTCTTCAGCACATATCTTTGTTGATGATGTAGAAGCTATCGTTTGTATTCCGATTGACGAAAAAGCTTGGCACGTAATGTATAACACGGTGACGGATAATGTGTGGTATGGGATTGATGCAAATGACGGCGCGTTTGGTCTGGAAGCGTGCTATTTCTCCAACCGTCAACGCTCTTTAAAGTCTTTGGATAATGCCTGTCGAGTCATGGCGGCATTGTGTCGGTCGTGGGGGATTAATCACTGGGACCACATGCCAGGGCATCAAGACATACAGAGTGATAAACGAGATCCTGGTAATCTCTTAGCAGCGTGTGGTTATGCGCGTGAGGATATGAATCGTATCGATCAACTCGTAGCGCGGTATTTATAATCGAAACTGCTGCCGAGCGCCTCATCCTAGGTATATAATTATGTTTATTTAGTAAAATATTATATAATATAAAAGACTAACAAATAACGATTTAGGAGTTTGAAATTATGATTAGAAAAGCGCAACCTGAAGATACTGAACAGCTTGCACGATTAAGTTATATCATTTGGGAAGGGCTTGAAACAGATTTAGTTCAACATATCGAACGCACACGATTATTAGATGTGATTGAGCGTAGTATGACTGACGTGAAATATCGAGGTCACATTGATAATATATGGGTTTATTTAATTGAAGGCCAAGTAGCTGGATGTTTGATTGCTTATCCAGGTAAAGATGAGCTGGAGCTAGAGAAAGCTTGGTTAGAATTAGACTTAGACGAAGATATCAGAGCATATGGTTTACCAATGCCGACGAAAGAAGCCAAAGATGATGAATGGTATATCGAAACTGTAGCTACGTTTCCTGAATATCGAGGACGTGGTGTCGCCACAGCATTGTTCCAACATGTGATAGGTCAGCATCCAGACTATCAGTGGAGTTTGAACTGCGATGTGGATAATATAGGAGCGTTAAGCCTGTATCACAAATTAGGTTTCGAATCAGCAGGTACGATTGATCTTTATGATCATGAACATTACCATATGGTGTTATCTGAGGATGCACGTGAACGCTATCGTTCTAGTAATGTGTAAAATATAAGACGCACCACGTAACTTTTAGAAAGAACGCAACAACATAAGACAGAACAACATTAGATGACATAAGAATAGCCCCAACAAAGCTCAATAAATACTTTGTTGGGGCTCTATATTGAATCCTGCTATATTAAATGGATTAAGTGAGACCTTATAGCTTAAATTACACCAGCAAGACCACTCAGATAAATACCTAAAGCGTAAAGGATACCGAAGATGGTATTGGTTTTTCCTGTAGCTGCCATTGCAGGCATCATAGTTTGTGGTGTATCATTTTTCTTGAATCGTCGAACTGCTTTAATTGGCATATTGAATGATAGCAGTACGAGTAAATAGAATAGTGATGCGCCTGGATGGAAGATAATGAGTCCAATCACAAATAGATAGGCGACAATGTATAAGAGACCCATTAAGCGAACGGAATTATTTTTACCTAATAAGATAGGTAACGTCTTACGGCCACTTTCTTTATCTTTCACGCGGTCTCGAATGTTGTTTGCCATATTGATCAAACCAATCGTAATCACAATCGGAATACTAATCCAGAACGCATACCATTGTAAGTTGCCTGTTTGGATAAAGAAGGCGATGAGTATAATCACCATGCCCATAAACACGCCGGAGAATAACTCGCCAAACGGTGTCCATGAAATCGGCATTGGCCCGCCCGTATACAGGTAACCTACAGCCATACATACTAATCCTACTGGCAGAATCCAGAACGAGCTTGCTACAGCAAGGAAGATACCTAGCAGTGCCGCGATAATGTAGAATGCAATAGCGAGATTGAGCACAAGTTTAGGACTCATTCCATTGCGTACAATTGCGCCACCAATCCCTACGGAAGTATGGTCATCTAGACCTTTCTTGAAGTCATAATACTCATTAAACATGTTGGTAGCAGCTTGTATTAAGAGACAAGCGATGAGCATCGCCAAGAAGAGACTGAACTTCAGATGGTCTTCGCTACCTGTCATAAAGAGTTTAGCCGTTGCAGTTCCAACTAACACTGGAACGATGGCTGCTGTAAGTGTATGGGGTCTCATTAATTGCCAATACTTTCGGACAGTAGAATATTGTTGATATTGAGAAGCCATGCATATCATACCTCTTATTCGTATATTAATTTTTATGAATCAAATTAATTTTAATAGAAGTTTTAATAGAGGTCAAATGGCGGATAATCATTTGTATCGATTTAAGCAATAATAAATACACAGTTTCTGAAAGATGGTACAATATTATAATGAATAAATTTTGTATTGAAAGAAGTGACATGCATGACTGTTGAGGTCAGGGAAGATGAAATCATAGAACGTGTTTATAAAAGCAATTATGATTTTGTTTCTGTAGAAGCGAAGATTAACCGCGAATTAAATCCTGTAGAACTCTTTCAACTGACTGAAGATGAAGCGGGGAATCGTTTCTACTTTAAAAAGAATAATAATCAAATGTCTTTTTTTGGTTTTAACGCACTTAAAAGATATAAAAATGACTTTGAAAATAAACAATCCATCTTCCGTGAATGGGAAAAAGATAAAGAACGTATTGATTGCATTCATCCTCATTCTGATAAGCATCACTTAAAAATATGCGGAGGATTTCAATTCTCAGCACATAAGTCAGGAGATGAATGGCGCCAATTTGGCATCAATCATTTTATCTTACCTGAAATATTGAGCACGATGGAAGACGGTGTCACATATGTCACGTATACAGTTCCACGAGAAGAATTTGATATAGAGCGTTTCAAAGCGATCGTTCAACGGTTGACAGAACGACCTGAATCCTTAATCGAACCGCCGAAAGACATCACACGCATAGAGGACATTTTTAAGGATGAGTGGCGTGATCTCGTTGCACAAACGGTAGATGAACTTGATGAGACGAAAAAGATTGTGCTTGCTCGTAGAAGATTGATTCAATTTGAACAGCCGATTTCAGTACCGTATCTATTGCAACGCGCATTAACTGGGGAACAGAATAGCTATCTCTTTGTGCTTGAGTCTGAAGAGAGCATCTTCTTCTCTCAAACACCAGAGCAACTGATTGAAGTGGAAGATAATATACTTTCTACTAAAGCAGTGGCTGGAACGATACGTCGGACACATGATGAACAACTTGATGAAGAGAATATTCAAGCCTTCTTAAATGATCAGAAGAACTTGAATGAACATCAATTTGTAGTGGATAGCATCCTGCAAGATATTGAAGATTACGTGACGGAAGTGGATTACAATCGTAAGCCTGAAATCTTAACTAACGATCATCTATATCATCTTTATACACAAATTAAGGCGTCACTGAAAGAGAATGCCTATATTAAATTATTGGATCGTTTACATCCTACGCCAGCATTGGGTGGTTATCCAAAGGATGAAGCTGTTGAGTATATCGAACGTTATGAGTTTGGAACACGTGGCCTTTATGGGGCTCCAGTAGGCTATATCGATATGGATGACGACTGTGAGTTTATCGTTGCGATAAGATCCATGTTACTTAAACAGTACCAAGCAATTCTATTTGCCGGTTGTGGAATTGTTTGTAATTCTGATCCAGATGCAGAAGTTGCGGAAACATCTGTGAAGTTTAAACCGATGATGAAAGCATTAGGAGTAGAAGTTAATGACTAAACATAAGGAAGCTTTAACGAAACAAGTATATCAACTTGCCTCTGAACTATATGCTTATGGTATTCATGAGGTAGTCATCAGTCCGGGATCTCGTTCTACACCATTAGCGATTGCCTTTGCAGCACATCCAGATATCAAAATTTGGGTGCACCCTGATGAGCGTAGTGCGGCGTTCTTCGCTTTAGGGTTGATGAAAGGGAGCGAACGACCTGTTGCTATTCTGTGCACTTCAGGTACTGCTGCAGCAAACTACACGCCTGCTATAGCAGAGTCTCAGATTAGTCGACTCCCACTTGTTGTGTTGACAAGTGATCGTCCGCATGAGTTGAGAGGTATCGGCGCGCCTCAAGCGATTAATCAAGGTCGCATGTTTGAGAATTATGTCCATTATCAATTTGACTTTCCGATTGCGGATGGGCATTATCCTGAGGCAATGACGCAAACGATTCAATTTCAGTTGCAAAAAGCAAGTCAGCATTTATATGGTCCTCATCGTGGTCCCATACATTTTAACTTACCATTCAGAGAGCCTTTAACACCTGATTTAAATAACTTAGACCTGCTTACTTCAGAGACGTATACGATTCCGCATTATCAAAAAACGGCTTCGATGGATCATATTCAATCAAGCTTAGACAAGGACAAAGGTTTGATTGTGGTAGGGGATATGCAACATCAAGATGTATCCCAAATACTCAAGTTTGCGACGATACATGATTTACCTATCCTCGCTGATCCATTGAGTCAGTTACGTCAAAGTCAGCATCCTAATGTCATCACGACGTATGACTTGCTGTTTAGAGCAGGTTTAAAGGTAGAGCCAGACTTTATTATTCGCGTGGGCAAACCCGTCGTCTCTAAAGTGATTAATCAATGGCTCGGACGTACTGAAGCATATCAAATTCTAGTACAGAATAATGATCAGCCTGATACTTATCCTGTTGCACCACATATCTCTTATGAAATGTCGGCGAATGATTTCTTTAGACAAATTATGGAGCTAGAGCCTAAGAAGCGTCATAACTGGTTAAGTCACTGGCAGTCATTAGAGAAACGTGCAAGAGTCGAGCTTCAAGACTACGTTGAACACGCTTCCGACGAATCCGCTTATGTCGCTCGTCTCTTGGAGAAACTCACTGCTGAAGATACGTTATTTGTAAGTAATAGTATGCCTATTCGCGACGTGGATAACTTAGCTACAGATTGTGAAGCGATGATTTACGCAAATAGAGGCGCAAATGGTATTGATGGCGTCGTTTCTACTGCACTGGGTATGGCGGTACATCGAAAGACGACACTACTGATTGGCGACCTGGCGTTCTATCATGATATGAATGGCTTATTAATGGCTAAAATGCATGATATTCATCTCAATATTATTATATTGAATAATGATGGCGGTGGAATCTTCTCTTACTTGCCGCAAAAGCAATCTGCAAGTGATTATTTCGAACAGCTCTTTGGTACGCCAACAGGTTTAAATTTCGAACATACTGCCTTACTTTATAACTTTACCTTTGAGCGCTACGATGATCTACAGTCATTTAAAGAAATGCAGTTATCTGAGTTTGGTGGTCATATATACGAAGTGATGACTGAACGTGATGATAACCATCAACAACACCAAAATCTCTATCAGAAATTGAGTGATATGATTGATGTTGAATTATAATTTTTATCCAGCAGAGAAGCAGTCAAAGCAACTGCTCATTATGTTACATGGCTTTATTAGTGATCAGCGGACTTATCATCAACATTTAGATACTTTGCGACAACAGGCGAACATCTTACTCATTGACTTGCCAGGTCATGGGGAAGACCAGTCGAGTGAAACAGAAACGTGGGACTTTCCATTTATTTGTAATGCATTAGACGAAGTATTGAAGCAATTTGCAGATTATCAACTCTATCTACAGGGTTATTCTATGGGTGGTCGTGTCGCACTTTATTATGCAATATATGGTACAATGAAACTTAGCGGCTTAATACTTGAAAGCACTTCACCAGGCATAGAAGATGAAGAACAAAGAATTGAACGTCAGCGTGTAGATGATGCACGTGCGAAGGTATTAAATCTTGCTGGTATTGAAGTGTTTGTTAATGATTGGGAGAAACTCCCGCTTTTTCAAACGCAAAAGCAACTCCCTAAAGAAATGCAACGTGGGGTCAGAGAGTTAAGACTTTCTCAAGCACCTGATCGCCTTGCTAAAGCACTACGCGATTATGGTACAGGGTCAATGCCTAATCTTTGGCCTAAGGTAGAACAGATAACTACGCCAACTTGCATCATCGTTGGGGATTTAGATCGTAAATTCTGTCGTATCGCAGAACGTTTGCAGCCCGCTCTGACCAATGCAACAATGCATGTAGTGGAAGATGTTGGGCATACGGTAAATGTGGAAAACATAACGGAATTTGATAATATAGTATTAAGATTTATGAATGAGGAGGACAAACATGTCTAGACAGTGGGAAACGCTCAAAGAATATAGTGAGATTAAATATGAATTCTATGAAGGTATTGCGAAGATTACGATTAACCGTCCTGAAGTACGTAACGCTTTCACGCCTGATACAGTTCAACAAATGATCGATGCATTTAGTCGTGCTCGCGATGATGAACGTATTTCAGTCATCATCTTAACAGGTGAAGGCGACAAAGCATTCTGTTCTGGTGGAGATCAGAAGAAACGTGGACACGGTGGTTACGTAGGCGACGATCAAATTCCTCGTCTTAACGTGCTCGATTTACAACGCCTTATCCGTGTGATTCCGAAACCAGTTATTGCGATGGTTCGCGGTTACGCTATCGGTGGCGGTAACGTCTTAAACGTAGTGTGTGACTTAACGATTGCTGCAGACAATGCTATCTTCGGACAAACAGGTCCTAAAGTGGGCTCATTCGATGCAGGTTATGGTTCAGGTTACCTCGCTCGTATTGTAGGTCATAAAAAAGCACGTGAAATCTGGTACTTATGCCGTCAATACAATGCACAAGAAGCATTAGACATGGGCTTAGTTAACACTGTCGTTCCGCTTGATGAAGTGGAAGATGAAACTGTAAAATGGTGTCAACAAATCATGCAACATTCACCGACTGCACTTCGTTTCTTAAAAGCAGCGATGAATGCCGATACAGATGGTTTAGCAGGTTTACAACAGATGGCTGGAGATGCTACATTATTATACTACACAACTGATGAAGCGAAAGAAGGACGCGACGCATTCAAAGAGAAACGTCAACCAGACTTTGATCAGTTCCCTAAATTCCCTTAATTCAAAGAATCAAGATAATGATGAAGACAGCGGTTGAGTGTAAGACACATTCAATCGCTTTATTTTTATAATTCAATGCATAGAAGCATTGTATTTATTACTAACTGTTATATATACGATAAGTATAAAAATATTAACACATTAGATATAAAATCTTATCATCTGATAATTAATGTTTGACAGATATTAATATTTAGAATATATTATAGTTGATGAGGTGAGTGTATTATGACTAAAGAATACGGTGATGAACTAAGAAAAGAACTTTGTTTCTTATTTTACGTAACAAACAAAGAAATAGTGAATCAATTTAATCAGTATTTGAAAAGATATGACATTAGTTTTCCGAATTATATTGTGTTACTGTATATCGACACAGATCGTCCGATATATATCAAGACACTTTGTGAAGAGCTCTATTTAGACTCTGGTACGATTAGTCCGATTATTAAGCGCCTAGAGAAGAAAGGTCTTATTAATCGTATTCGTACGCTTGAAGATGAGCGTCGTGTAAAGATTGAACTTACACAAAACGGCATCGATCTTAAGAAGCAATTCAGTAAAATTTCCGAAGATGTCATTCAACAGTTTGACATGCCAGAAGAAGACACTGTGACTTATTACAACTTACTACGTAAATTTACTGATCGAAACATCATTGAAAAATACAAGAAATAGCACAAAAGCGATTGTTGGAAATTGTTAACCAACAATCGCTTTTTCAATATTTATGACTGATAATGCTTTTCTAAAAATCTTTCAAGGCGCGCCATACCTTCTTTGAGTTGCGATAATGGATAAGCGTAAGAGATTCTAACGTGACCTTGTCCATAATCAGTAAATGCAGAACCTGGTACCATGGCGACATGAGCTTCTTCGAGAACTTCCACGCAGAAGTTAAAGTCATCATCAGTGAAACGCGTGATGTTAGGGAAGATGTAGAAAGCACCTTCAGGCGTAGCATCTAGCTCAAAACCGAGCTCTGTAAGACGACGTACTAAATAATCGCGTCTTTCAATATAAGCTTCGTTCATATAGCGCGGTGCATCTAAACCTTTTTGCAAAGCAGCCTTACAAGCAATTTGAGCAGGTACATTTGCACAAATACAATTATAGGCATGCATAAACGTTAATTTCTCAATTAAGTATGCAGGACCCATGAGAAAGCCCCTACGGATGCCTGTCGCAGAATGAGATTTACTTAACCCGCTAATGAGTAGAAGTTGGTCGCGTAGTTCCGTAAACTGACCGAAAGACGTATGGTGTCCTTTGAAGGAATTCTCTGCGTAAATTTCATCACTGATGACAAAGATTTCATGTTGCTTTAACGTCTCTACAAGTGCTGCCACTTCATCGTAGCTAAGTGTGACACCTGTAGGGTTAGTAGGATAGTTTAAAAGTATCGCACGCGTTCTAGCAGTAATATGAGACTTAATCGCTTCAGGTGTGACTTTATAATCTGTTTGAGTTGTATCGATATAAACCGGCGTGCCTCCTAAAGTCTTCACGAGAGGGATATAGCCTGCGTATACAGGGCCAGGAATAATAATTTCGTCACCCTCATCAATGATACTGCGAAGCGTCGTATCGAGTGCCTCACTCGCACCATTCGTAATAATGATTTCTTCTGGATTATAATCCACTTCAAAGCGTTGTTTAAAGTACGCGCTAATCGCCTCACGTGTTTCGATGAGTCCCTTATTGTGGGAATAACTTGTATGATTCTCTTCAATAGCTTCAATATATGCTTTTTTCACCACATCCGGCATAGGAAAGTCAGGTTGGCCAATAGTAAGATTGACACAGTCCGTCATGCCTTTCATACTGTTAGAGAATTGTCGAATACTTGGAGCTTGTAAGTATTTAGAATGTTGGTTTAACGCTAATTTCATTTTTTCACCCTTCAATTGTCAAATTAAGTGCAACACCTTATCATTGAAAAGCTCTGCTGGTGTTTTCCAATCAAATCGTTTAC
>VNIW01000490.1_pt1 | contig 14976 bp, 18 predicted proteins | sample 7248591 | NCBI WGS metagenome assembly VNIW01 (sample SAMN12251776, study PRJNA551026) | human skin metagenome | isolation source: skin samples from patients infected with Netherton Syndrome | host: Homo sapiens | place: France:Paris | reverse complement strand
GGCTCGGGAAAGCCCGCGTAGGCGGCCTCGAGCCCGGCGCGCAGCCACGCCGCCGACTCGCGCGGGCCGTACTCCAGGAAGGGGGCGAACTCGCCCCAACCGGCGGGGCCCTCGATAAGCAGGGCCTCCCGCGTGGTGATGCCGCGGAATTTCACCGCCATCGGCAACTGGACTACGTGGGCGCGGTCGAGGACATCGGCAAGCTCAGGCGTCATGGCTGCCCAGGTTAGTCCGCGGATTTAAAGGTCACGGCCACCGGGTAGTGGTCGGAGGCATCGTTGACCACGGGCCCGCCGTCGACGGGGGCGAACGCCTCGGAGTAGAGCACGTAGTCGATGTGTTGCCCCTTGTCGTTCGTCGGATCCTCGACCTCCAGCGTCTGCAACGCGTCTTTGATAACCGCGCCGCCGAGGAGGGCGTTGACGGCGACATCGTCAGGCTCGGCGTTGAGATCCCCCATGACGATGCTGGGCATGTCGCGCTTGGCAATCGCCGTCGCCGCCGCATCCGCTTGCCGTTCCCGGAGGCTGTCCCACTTGTGCTCCCAGTGCGTGGAGTACAGGTCGACCTTCTCGCCGTTCCACTTCACCGTGGCGCGCAGCAGGCCGCGCTGCTCCGGCTTCGGGTTCTCCTCCGACGAGGCCTTGCCGTTGACGTCGAACGGCAGGTGGGTGTTTTCGGAGTCTTTGATCTTCATCTTGCTCAAGATGGCCAGGCCGTAGCCCTCCTCGTCGAGGCCTTCCTCACCGCCGACGTCCTTCGGCTCGTTCGCGCCGAAGGTGTAGTGCATGTCCAGCTTGTCGGCCAGCTCCTTGGCCTGGTCGTCGAAGTCGGAGCGCTCGTCGAAGTTGTTGTCCACCTCCTGCAGCGCGATGGCGTCGACGTCGAGGTCTTCGATGGCTTCGGCGATGCGGTCGAGGTCGTAGTTGTCGGCGTCATCCCGGCCGGCATGGATGTTGAAGGTGGCGACCTTCAGCTCCTTGCCGCCCGCGCAGGCGGTCAGCGAGCTCGCCCCCACGGCGAGCGCGAGGCCTAAGGCGGTGGCGCGCAGGAAACGGGGGCCGGTGTGCAGGGAATAGGCGGGCACGGGCGGTCAACCTTTCTCGTTTCAGGGGTGCTTGGGCTTCCATGGTGCCATCACACCGTGCGTGACGATGCCGTGCCTTCCGATGCCGTGCCTCCCCCATCCCCCGCACGTTTAGAATTGCCCACCATGAGCCAGTACTCCACCGACAACCCGTTTGACCCCTCGCAGTGGAAGCCCGTCGACGGCTTTGCCGATCTCACCGACATCACCTACCACCGGCATATCGGCGCCGGCCGCGAGAACGGCATCGTACGCATCGCCTTCGACCGCCCGGAAGTGCGCAACGCGTTCCGCCCACACACTGTCGATGAGCTCTCCCGCGCGCTCGACCACGCGCGCCGCACCCCGGACGTGGGCACGGTGCTCCTGACCGGCAACGGGCCGAGCAAGAAAGACGGTGGCTGGGCCTTTTGCTCCGGCGGCGACCAGCGCATCCGTGGCCGCTCCGGGTACCGCTACGCCACGGAGCACCGCCACGACGACACGACTGCCGATGCCTCCGGTGTCGACACCGCCCGCGAGAAGGTCGAGGGCGGGCGCCTCCACATCCTGGAGGTCCAGCGCCTCATCCGCACGATGCCGAAGGTGGTCATCGCCGTGGTCGGCGGCTGGGCCGCCGGCGGCGGGCACTCCCTGCACGTGGTGTGCGATCTCACCATTGCCTCCCGGCAGGAGGCGCGCTTTAAGCAGACCGACGCCGACGTCGGATCCTTCGACGCCGGCTACGGATCGGCGTACCTGGCCAAGATGGTCGGCCAGAAGTACGCCCGCGAGATCTTCTTCCTGGGGCGCACGTACGACGCCGAGCGCATGCAGCAGATGGGTGCGGTCAACATCGTGGCGGATCACGGGGACATCGAAAAGGAAGCCATCCAGGCCGCGCGTGAAATCAACGGCAAGTCCCCCACCGCCCAGCGCATGCTCAAGTTCGCGTTCAACCTCACTGACGATGGCCTCATGGGCCAGCAGGTCTTCGCCGGCGAGGCCACCCGCCTGGCCTACATGACCGACGAGGCCGTGGAGGGCAAGGAGGCGTTTTTGGAAAAGCGCCCGCCGCAGTGGGATGAGTTCCCCTATTACTACTAGGTGCGGCGCGGCCTGGGTGTGCGCCGCTGGAGGCCGCCACACCCCACCATTTGTTGACGCGTCATAGTGCGCTACGTAGGCTCCCCCTCATGCGCAACGAATCCGTGACATCAATTGGTCTCCTTCTCTCCCGCGTTCTTTTGGGCTTCGTGCTCGCCGCCCACGGCTGGCAGAAATTCACGCAATGGGGCATCGACGGCACCGCTGAGTCCTTCTCCGAAATCGGCATCCCGGCCGCCGGGCTCGCCGCCGTCGTCGCCGCCCTCATCGAACTGGTCGGCGGCATCCTCCTCATCCTGGGCTTGGGCACGCGCATTGTCGCCGCCATCGAGATCGTGCAGATGGTCCTGGCTGGCTTGCTGGCCGGGCACTTCGCCAACGGCGTGTTCATCAACGACGGCGGCTGGGAGCTCGTCGGCGTCATCATCGCCGGCTGCCTCGCGCTGCTCGCCGTCGGCGGCGGCGCGATCGCCCTGGATACCTTCTTCAAGCGCGGCCCGAAGTCCGCGACCGCAGAAGCGTAGCGTTCAGCTCCTCCTGTCCTGCCCCTTCCCCCGCCCCACAGATTCAACTGAGGGGCGGGTTTTTCCTGTTGCGAGGCTGCCCTGAGCACGGTTGAATCCAGGCCATGATGATCCCGAACTACCTGCGCTTGCCCAGCGCCAAGTACGAAGACCTCGCCGCCTGCTCCGTCGACGCCCGCTACGCAGCAATCACGAACGCGGTAGAAACTGACGTGGACAATACCCAGGACATGGACAAGTACTCCATGGATGCGCTGGAAGAATTGGTGCGGACCGTCGATCCGGACACTGCCTCGTCGGCGCTTTTCGGGTCCACCAACTGGGACGAAGAGGAAGCGGGCGACGGCCTCAGCGTCAACAGCCCGGAGAAGGTGTCCGCCATCGCCCGTGCGCTGGGCGACCACTCGTTTGAGACCCCGAACCTGAACGCGCTCGTTGAGTTCTACCGCAACGCAGCCGACCGCGGTGACGCCATCGCCATCATGTTCAATTAAGCGAGACCCACGGCGTTAGAATCTGTGGCCGTGAATCGCATCCTCGCCCCTCTTCCCGTCGACCCGACCGACCCCGCCGCCATCCTTCCCAACCTGGAGGAGGCGATCGCGGGGCGTTATACGTTTTTGCCGCTGCCTGCCGATGACCCCACGCGCGCCCAGCTGCTGAAAAACTCGCAGGCGGCCGGCAAGGCCATCGACCCCACCATCGCCCTGGTGGTTCCCACCTCCGGCTCGACGGGCACCCCGAAGGGCGCACAGCTCACCGCGGCAAACCTGGTGGCCAGCGCCGACGCGACGCATCAGCGTCTTGGCGGGCCCGGGCAGTGGCTCTTGGCGATGCCCGCCCACTACATCGCCGGCCTCCAGGTCCTGGTCCGCTCCCTTGTCGCCGGCGTGGAGCCCGCCTGGATAGACCTGTCCGGCGGGTTCAATATCGACTCCTTTGCCGACGCGGCCGAGGAGCTGCACCGCACCGGCGATCGCGCGTACACCTCGCTGACCCCCATGCAGCTGTCGAAGGCGATGGACTCCGACCGCGGCCGCGACGCCCTCCGCGGTTTCCATGCCATCCTCGTCGGCGGCGCGGCCACGCACCCGCACGCTCTCGCCGCGGCAGAAGAAGCAGGCATCCAGCTTGTGACCACCTACGGGTCATCGGAAACCGCGGGCGGCTGCGTCTACGACGGCTATGCCCTGCCCGGCACCACGGTGAAAATCGCCGACGACCGCATCCTCTTGGGCGGGCCCACCATCGCCCACGGCTACCGCAACGCCCCCGACCACGAGGCATTCGCCGAGCCCGGGTGGTTCATCACGTCCGATAGCGGCTACCTGGACGGCAACCGGCTGACCGTCACCGGCCGGTTGGACAACATCATCGACTCCGGCGGCCTCAAGCTGCACCCGGAAGTCCTCGAGCGAGAAATCCTCTCCGTGCCCGGAGTGGACACCGCGGCCGTCACCTCAATCCCCCACCCGCGCCTAGGCCAGGCGATTGTCGCCGCCTACACCGGCACTGCCACCGTAGGCGACATCCTCGAAGGACTTGCCGATGCCGTCCACCGCTGGCAGATCCCCAAAGACATTAAACGCGTCGACCGCCTGCCGATGACTAGCTCCGGCAAGGTCGATCGGCGTGCGGCCAGCGAACTCTTCCGGTAATTACCCCGGGATATAGGACAAGTGCTTGTCCGTGTAGCGGTTGCCGTAGACGCGGTGCTGGGCGACGACATCGTCGAGCGCGGCGATTGTTTCAGCGTCGAGGGGACGCGCCTCTGCGTTGGAGCGGATGCGCTCCAGGTTGGTTGAGCCCGGGATGGGCACGATGTTCTCGCTGCGCGCAAGGATCCACCCGAGTGCCAGCTGGGCGGGGGTCACCTCGCGGGCGGCGGCGAAATCTTTCACCGCGTCGCCGAGTGCTTTGTTGGCCGCAAAGTTTTCCGCATGCAGGCGCGGCGACGAGGAGTCGTCGTTGGGCTGCGCGCTGCCCGCCAGAAAGCCCTTACCCAGTGGCGAGTAGGCCGCAAAACCGATCCCCAGCTCGCGCGTGAGCGGCAGCAGTTCCTCCTCCGGCTCCCGGGACCACAGGGAGTACTCGTGCTCGATGACGGTGACCGGACACTCTGCGTGGGCGCGGCGGATAAGCTCCGGGGAAGCCTCGGACAGGCCGAAGTGGGTGACCTTGCCGGCATCGATAAGCTCGCCGACCGCGCCCGCCACCTCCTCGATGGGGACCTCCGGGTCGACGCGGTGCTGCATGTAGATATCCAGGTGGTCGCGGCCGAGGCGGCGCAGCGAACCCTCCGCGCTGCGGCGGATGACCTCCGGGCGGGAGTTGACCTTCCCCGTCGGCGTACCGGAGGCGTCAATGTCCCACCCGAACTTGGTGAGGATGGTGACGTCGGAGGTGGGCAGGGCATCGCCAAGCAACTGCTCCCCGGTGTACGGCCCCTGGATCTCGGAGGTGTCGAAGAAGTCGATGCCCGCGTCGACCGCGCCGCGCAGCACCTCAACCATCTCCGCGCGACGCGGCGAATCCGGATAGGAATGCGGGGTCATCGACGTGCAGCCAAGCCCCACCTGGGACACAGTGAGCGGGGTGCGACCGGCGGTGAAAGTGCGAGTATCCATGCCCGCCAGCCTAACCGCCGCTCAGGCCAGTCTCGGACTGAGTGTTACCCCGGGCTGGCGGTGAGATCTCTACGATGGGCGCCATGACTGAGACGACGACTACTGCAACCCGCACGATCGACGCAGCCGCAAACGACATCTTCGACATCCTGTCCAACCCGGACCGCCACCAGGAGACCGACGGATCCGGCATGGTGCGCAGCGCCGACAAGGGCGAGCGCCTGCAGAAGGTGGGCGACACCTTCACCATGAACATGCACAACGACGACGGCGACTACCAGACCGTCAACGAGGTCTACGCCTTCGAGGAAGGCCGCGTCATCGGCTGGAAGAACGTCCGCAACATCACCACCGACGTCGAGGTCGGCGCGAAGTGGCTCTACGAGCTCTCCCCGGAGGACGAGGGCCACACCAAGGTCACCCTGACCTACGACCGCAGCGACATTGAGAGCGACAAGGTGCGCGCGCTGTCCGAGAACTTCGACGAGAAGTTCCTGGAAAACTCCCTGTCCGACCTGGCTGAAGCGCTCGCCTAAATCCCTCACCGGTTCCGGACGTTGAGCAGTTCGGAGCCCTCAGCCAAGCTCTTGGCCGCGACGCTGGCCGTGGCACAATTGTGGGCATGTCCAACGCTCGGCCAAACTATTCCGCAACAGCCCACGACTGGTTGGAAGGCGCCCGCCCGCACACGTGGGCTAACGCCTTCGCGCCCGTCCTCGCAGGTACCGCCGCTGCTGCCGCATCGACGACCGGCGGCGCGCACTTGGGGCGGGCCTTTTTGGCGCTCATCGTCTCGTGGGCGCTCATCATCGGCGTCAACTACGCCAACGACTACTCCGACGGCGTCCGCGGCACCGACGAAGATCGCACCGGCCCGCAACGGCTCACCGGCGGCGGACTGGCCGCGCCGAAGGACGTCAAGCGCGCGGCGTTCATCTCCTTTGGGGTCGCGGCCGTGGCCGGCATCATCCTGTCGCTTGCCGCGGGCGCGTGGTGGTTCATCCTCTTAGGAGCGCTGTGCATCGCCGGGGCCTGGTTCTACACCGGCGGCCCGAAGCCCTACGGCTACATGGGTCTGGGTGAGGTCGCCGTCTTCATCTTCTTCGGGCTCATCGCCGTGCTGGGCACCCAATACACCCAGTCCCACGAGGTGACCTGGCTTGGCCTGTGGCTCGCCATCGGCATCGGCGCGATGAGCGCCGCGGTGAACCTGGCTAACAACATCCGGGACATCCCCTCCGACGCCCAGACCGGGAAGACGACCTTGGCCGTGCGGCTTGGCGATGCCCACTCCCGCCAGCTGTTCACCGCCCTTTTGGTGGCACCGTTCATCCTCACCATCTTTGCGGCCTTCACCGCGTGGCCCGCGCTGTTCGCGCTGGTGTACGCGCCCTTTGCGGTGGGCGCGGTGCGCATTGTCAACCGCGGCGCGCAGGGTAAGGAACTCATTCCGGTCCTCGCGCGCACCGGCCGCGCCATGCTCATCTGGGCGGTCGTGATGCTTGCCGCCCTCACCTTCTTCGACCAGCTGTACTGGGTGGCGTAGCTTCTGCGGCGTGGCGGAGGGACGCGAGAAGCGCGGTGTTAGCGGCCCGCCAGCTCGCGCTGGATCCACTCCTTGCGTTCCTTGCGCTGGCGCGAGTACTCCGCGAGTGACTCGGTGGCTTCCACGCGCCACTTGGTGAAGACGAGCATGGACAGCGGGAGCGCCACGAACAACGCGAGCATCGCGGCAACAAGCACCGGGACGTGGGCCCCAATGAGCAGCGCGAGGCCCTCAATAACCGCTGTCAGCACCAAGAACAACGCGATGCGGGCAAGCCCGTACTTCACCATGGCGATGCGCGACTTGCGGCGCAGCTCCGGATCCGGCTGCGGTGCCGACTCTGGCTCCGGCGCCGAACCCGGCTCCGGCGTGGTGGATCCGGTGATTGACTCTGACTCAGACACGTTATTTCCCTCCTTGACCTGCCCAGTAGAGTAACGCGTATGGGTAGGCTCATTCTATTTGCTCTGGTTGTTGTCGCCGTCGTGCTGGTGTGGAAGGCCTTCGGCCCCGGCACATGGGGGCAAGGCTCCGGGTCTGCTTCCGAGGCTCAAGCCAGCCTGCGCCGCGGCGGTCGCACGCGCGACGGCGCTGACACCGCCTACTCGTCCGTCAAAGGCCCGGACGATGACGAACAGTTCCTATGGGAGCTGGATAAGAAGCGCTTCAAGGAGCGCCGCGCGCAGGAGATGCGGGAAGAAAAGCTGCGCGAGAAGAAGCTGCGGGAAGAGGCGGCCGAGCGCCGACGCCGCGAGCAGGGCGGCGACGCTGGCTAGCTAGTTCTCGGTAAAGGTCATCCGCAAGCCCAGCGCGTCAGCGACCGCCGCTACTTTCTCCCACCGCACCCCGGTGCCACCGTGTTCGATGGTGTGGAGGGTGGAGCGGGAGACACCGGCGGCATCGGCAAGCGCCTGCTGGAGAATGCCCTGCTGGCGGCGGCGCTCGGCGAGCTGGCCGCCGAGGGCGACGAGCGCCTCGTTGTCGCCGGCGGGTTTACCTGGTTTGTTCCGGGTGCGATTGGTCTCCGACATGGGCTTCGACCCTAGTTGAGACCGGCGTAGGAGTGCAGGCCGGAAACAACCAGGTTGATGAAGAAAAGGTTGAAGATCATCGCGGCGGTGGCCAAGACGTTGATCCACGGCGCGGCCTTCCGGAAGGCCGGCGTCTGACGCGCGTGCAGGTACGCCGCGTAAAGAATCCAGGTGACGAAGGACATCGTCTCCTTCGGGTCCCAGCCCCAGAAGCGGTTCCAGGCGGACTCGGCCCAGATTGCGCCGAGAATGATGCCCAGGCCGAGCGTGGGCAGGGCGATAACGCCAATGCGGTAGGCGATCTGGTCGAGCTTTTTCGCCGTGGGCATCACGCTCATCACCACGCCCATAAAGCCATGCTCGTGGCCTTTCGGCTGCCAGCGGCGCAGCAGCGTGAGGATGGAGAACATGCCGGAGATGATTCCCAGCGAACCGCCGAGGGAGACCACCGTGACGTGGACCGGCAGCCAGTAGGACTGCAGCGCTGGGACCACCGGGGCGGACTCGGCATATAGCTCCGTGGCGCCGTAGAACATCAGCGCCAGAATTGGGGTCAGGATCCACGGCCACAGGGTGCGGCGCTCCTTGCGCTGCAGGGCCACCGAGGCGATAACCAGCGCGAAGAAGGTGATCCCCAGCATGTACTCGTAGAGGTTGCCCAGCGGGAAGCGGTGCGTGGCACACCCGCGCAAGACGATGGCTAAAAAGTGCAAGACCAGCGCGAGCCAGATGAGCGACTGCGTCATCCCGCCGAACTTGTCGGCGCGGCGTTCGAGGGTGGCGATCTTGTCTTCCTCGGCCTGCGCGTCCGGCCCCACGCCAGCTCCATCCGGGCTGTTTGCCCCATATGGGCTCGCGGAGCCGGCACGGCCTGCCTTGTCTGGACGGCCCTCTTCGGCGAGATCGCGGTGGGCCTGCACCACGCTGTGCATCCGGCCGTAGTAGACCAGCGACAGGATGAGCGCGAGGGCGTAGATGATAAACGCCGTCCGGAAGGACAGGTCGGAGAAGTGGGAAAGATTCTGGTTAACAGGCATAAACAACCTAGTTCGCTCAGGATAGATGTCGTACACACTCTAGCGCCGGGCCATCAGGCGTCCAACTTTAGGAGGACGGCGCCGGCGCTAAAGGTGGGAGATTGCGTGTCGTCGGTGCGTCCTAGTCGTTCTCGTCGACCCAGATGCGGTCTTCTTCCACCTCGTCCGGGTCGGGCAGCTCGAGGAGCTCACGGTGCATGCGCTCGAACTCCTCGCCCCAGCCGGCGCGGTCGGTGCGCGACAGGCCCGCCATTTCCACGTGGGTGCCGCCGCCTTCCAGCGGAGTCAGGCGCACCCACACGCGCCGGCGCTTGATGGCCAGCGAGACGATGAGACCGCCCAAGGTGAGCAGCGCGGACAAAAGGACCGCGAGCTTCATCGGGTTGTGCGAGACCTGGTAGTTCGCGTACTCGTTGGCGCCGTCGAAGGTGACGCGGGTGCCATCGTCCAGCGTGACCGTCTCCCCCAGCTGCATGTTGACGCGATCGATCTTTTGCAGCACGCCACTTTGCACCAGGAACTCATCCAGGCTGAACAGGGACTGCGAGGACCCGGTGTCCAGGCCGGCGTCACCGCGGTAGATATCGATGGCGAGCGCCGGGTCGGTCATCGCCGGGTACTTCGACTGCAGCAGCGCGCCGTTTTCCCCGGCCCACTCCGCGGTCGGGGCGAAAAGCCCCTGCAGCGCGATCTGGTTTTCGCGTCGCTTCTGCAGATCCGGGTACATGCCGGCGGGTGGGTCGAAGCGCATGACGCCGGAGGACAGGAAGTTGACCTGATCATCCGGGCGGAACTGCATGGTCTGGGTGCGCTTTTCCCCATCCGGCCACTCGATGGTCACCGTCGGGGCGAAGCCGTGGCCCTGCAGGAACACGCTGTTTTTGGCCAGGCGTAGCGGGTGGTTGACCCGCAGGGTGTAGTCCTTCCAGTCGGACTCGTCGGTGTAGATGTCGTCGCCCTCGGCGTAGGAGACGTGGGAGGTGAACATCTCCGCCTGCCCGTTGGGCAGGTAGTCGGCGGCGAAATCGTGCGCCTTCATGCAAAACGGGTGCATCTTCGTGCCGTCGACCAAGTTGCCGGCGCGGAAGGAGTCGAAGTTCGACGTGGAGGTGTTGCAGAACTCGGACTGCTGCGCAGGTGCCTCGCCCTCCGCGTACTTGCCGGAGCCGGTAACCACGATGACCTGGCCTTCGTAGAACAGCAGCTGGCCTACGGCTGCGGTGAGCAGGATGAGCACCAGGCCGATGTGGAAGACGAGGTTACCCAGCTCGCGGGTATAGCCACGCTCGGCGGCGAACGAGTACTGGCCCGCGCGGTCCTCCTCGGCGTCGAACTCCCGCACGCGCCACTTGGTGAACTGTCCGCGCACGCGCGTGGCGATGTCGTCGAAGTCCCGCTCCGTATCGCCCACGGCGTGCATCGGCATGCGCTGTAGGTAGCGCGGCGGGCGCACCGGCGGCGTCTTCCACGCCTTGTAGTGCTCCCACGTGCGCGGGATGATGCAGCCGATAAGCGAGATGGTCAGCAGGGTGAAGATGGCGATGAACCATCCGGACGAGAACACGTCGAAGAGATCGAGTTTGTCGTAGATCTCGGCCACCCGGCCGTGGGATGCGATGAACTCGTTGACGTTCTGCTCGTTTAAGTCACGCTGGGGCAACAGCGCGCCCGGGATGGCTCCGAGGGCGAGCAGGAAGAGAAGCACGAGGGCGGTGCGCATGCTGGTCAGCCAGTTCCAGGCCCGCCTAAGCCATCTCTTGAGTTGTTTCACTCGTCACTCCAATCGTTTCAGCTTGCCCAAAACCCTACGACTAGATGAGCGTGGTACCGAATTCGTACGTCCACTGGCGGATCCAGTCGATGAACGCGCCCCACAGCCCGGTGACCAGAGCCAGGCCCACCAGGATCATCGCGATGCCGCCTATCACCTGCACCGTACGGGAGTGCTTGCGCAGCCAGTCCACTGTGCGCATCGCGCGGGCAGAGCCGAAGGCAACGAGCAAGAACGGCAGGCCGAGCCCCAGGCAGTAGGCGATGATGAGCAGGGTTCCACGCGCGGCGGTGGTGCCCTCCGTGCCGGCGGCGACCGAGACGATCGCGGCCAGGGTCGGCCCCAAACACGGCGTCCAGCCCAGGGCGAAGACGCCGCCCAACAGCAGCGCGCCGAGCCAGGTGGTCCACCGCTTCGGCGCCATGCGGGTATCGCGCTGCAGGGCGGGCACCCAGCCCATGAACACGATGCCCATGAGGATGGTCACCGCGCCACCGATGCGCATGAGAACTTGCGCATTCGCGTTGAGCGCAGAGATCGCGCCGAACACGGAGACCGTCGCCAGCACGAACACGGCGGTGAACCCGAGGATGAACAGCGCGGCGGCGGCCACTACGGCCCACTGGCGCTTTTTGCCCACGCGCGCGCCGGTCTCATCAAAGGTGACTTCCCCGCCGACCACGCCAGCCAGGTACGAGATGTACCCCGGCACGAGCGGGATAACGCACGGGGAGGCAAACGAGACCAGGCCGGCCAGGGCGGCAGCCAGCAGGCCGAAGATGAGGGGGCCGGCCGCGGCGGCATCGGCAAGCGCGGCGCCTAGCCCGGTGTCAGAACCTGTCATAGGGATCTACGCGTCCTGTTCCTTTTCCAGGTCATCGATGACGGAGATGATGTCCTTGTCCTCGATGCCGCGCAAAAAGACCGCGGCCGGGCGGTGCTGCTTGTCCAGCACGATGGTGGTGGGCACCACCGAGGTGGGCACGCCGCCGAGCGCGCCGGCGGTCTTGAACGGCGGATCGTAGATGGACGGGTAGTTCACGCCGTTGTCTTTGACAAAGTCCTGGGAAATCTCACGGTTAAAATCGCGCACGTTGATTCCCAGCACGGTGCCCACGCCGCGGTCTTCCATCTCGTCTTGCACGCGCTGCAGGTCGTCGCTTTCCGCGCGGCAGGGCGCGCACCACTGGCCCCACGAGTTGAGCACGACGATCTGGTCGTCGAAATCGGAGAGGTTGATGGTCTTCCCCTCGTCCATCAGCGATTCGCCGCCGAATTCCTTCAGCGGCTTGCGCTCCGCCTCGTCGTAGCGGATTTCGGTCTGTCCGCCCGGGGAGACGAACTCGAAGGTGCCGCCGGAGGCCACCGCGTTGTGGGCGTTGTCTTCCTCCTGTGCGCAGCCGGTCAGACAGGCTGCGGGCAGAAGCAGCGCGGCCGTGGCTGCGGCGGCTGCGCGGGAGGGCGAAAAATGGTGCAACGAAAAAGACACTTCTTACCTAAATCTCGTGTGCCGGTTCTGCATAGTGCATATCACTGATCTCGCCGTCGCGGAAAACGAGCGACGTCACCGACGCCAAGTCACACTGCCTATCCCACGGCGCGTGCGCGAGCCGCTTGCCCCGCACATAGCGCTGCACGGTGACGATGGGCAGCTGGTGGCTGACCAGGATGGCCTCGTGGCCTTCCGCCTCCGCGCGGGCGTTATCCACCGCGTCGAGCATGCGCTTGGCGATGTCCACGTACGGCTCACCCCACGACGGCTGCAGCGGGTTGGTCATCAGCGGCCAGCGCACCGGGTTCCACAGCTGGGAGCGCCAGCCCTTCGTGCGCAGGCCCTCGAAGCGATTGCCCGACTCGATAAGCCGCGGCTCCACCTCCACGTTGAGCTTGGTCGCCGCCGAGATGGGCTGCGCGGTTTCCTGCGCGCGCTGCAGGGGCGAGGCGGCGAGATAGACCACGTCGTGACCGCGGAAAGACTGCGCGGTGCGCGCCGCCTGCGAGTGCCCGCGGGACGAGAGGTGGTAGCCCGGGATGCGCCCATAGAGGATCTTTTCCGGGTTGTGGACCTCGCCGTGGCGAACGAGGTGGACGATGGTGGTAGACACTCGTGTTGCTCCTTTAGTCTTTTCGGTGCGCGTGTGCTTAGTGCACCGCGATGTCGCGGGCGGCGATCTCCGCCAGTGCGAAGGACGCCGTGCCGTCCACGCTGACGTGCATGAGCCCCGCGGCTGGTGCGGCGGTCACGGTGAGCTGGGTGCCGGGTCGCATGCCGTGCTCGTCCAAGAAGCGCAGCAGCTCTGGGTCGGCATCGTCAACCTGTTCCATGGTGACGGTTTCGTCGGCGGGGACATCGGCAAGCTTGCGCGCGGACAGCGGTTCCGCCGTCCCATCGGCGCCCGGGATGGGATCGCCGTGCGGGTCGCGCGCGGGGTGGTCGAGGAAGTTGTCCAGCCTGTCGATGAAGCGGTCGCTGCACGCGTGCTCGAGCTGGTCCGCCTCCACGTGGACCTCGTCCCATGTGTAGCCGAGGGTGGTGACCAGAAAGGACTCGAGCAACCGGTGGCGGCGGGCCACCGCGGCGGCGAGCGAGCGCCCCGTTTCAGTTAGCCGCGCGCCCGCGTACCGCTCATGGGAGACCAGCTTTTTGGCGTGGAGACGCTTGACCGCCTCCGAGCACGCCGGCAGCTTCTGCCCCGTTGACCGGGCAAGTTCGCCGAGCGGCATGGCCGCGTCCACGCCGTGGTGCTCTTCGAAATTCCACAGCGTCTTCAGGTAGTCCTGCGTCCGCTCGGGCAGTTCATCAACGTGCATGCGGGCAAGTCTAACGCCAGCACCGCCGCACAGTTTCCAGCACGTTTGCACCCGCTCCATTCATTCCTTATGTTTTCAACTGTTCAATGCATTGAACTTCATCATTTCATGCGTCGATCTTTGTATTCCACGACCCTTCTACAGAAAGCCAGACATGCGACCTCATCTCTCCGCTTCCCGCCGCCAGAATCGCCCGGGCGCCGCCACCGCTCTTGCCGCCACCGCCATCATCGGCACGCTAGGCGCGCTGACCGCCTGCTCCTCGGGCACCGACACCGCGGCCGGCCCCGGCGACAACGATCACCTCCACATCTTCGCCACCACCGGCTACCTCGCCGATGCCGCGCACAACCTCGCGCCCGAGGCGGAGATCACCACGATGGTCGGCCCGGGTGGTGACCCGCACACCTACCAGCCGTCCACCAAGGACTTGGAATCCATGAAGGATGCCGACCTGGTGCTGTGGAACGGCCTCAACCTCGAGGCCCAGATGGTGGACCAGCTTGAATCCCTGGGCGACAAGCAGCTCGCCGTGGGCGACAAGGTGGACCAGAAAGAGCTTCTGCCCTGGCCGGACGCGCCGGATCAGCACGACCCCCACATCTGGAACAGCCCCACCCTGTGGTCCCAGGCCGTCGACGCCATTGGGGACAAGCTCGCGGACATGGACCCGGACGACAAGGTGGCCTACCAAGATCGGTCCGCCGACTACCAGCAGCAGATTGCCGATGCCGCCGCGGACGCCGAAAAAGATCTCTCCCGCGTGGATACCCGCGTACTGGTCACCGGCCACGACGCGTTCAACTACTTCGGCAAAACCTTCAACTTCACCGTGCACGCCACCGACTTCGTCTCCACCGAGGCGACCAAGTCCGCCCCGGAGATCTCCGAGCTGGCCGACGTCATAGCCAAGGAAAAGGTGCCGGTCATCTTCAAGGACAACCAGGCCAACCCACAGGCGGTGACCTCCCTGAAGGAGGCGGTCAAGGATCGCGGGTGGGACGTCGGCGTCTCCGACGCCGAGCTCTTCGCCGATACCCTCGGCCCCACCCCGCCGACCGACACCTACTTGGGCGCGTTCCGCCACAACGCCGAAGCCGTCGCAGATGGGCTAGCTACTAAATGATCCGCACCCGCAACGTAAGCGCCGGCTACGGCAAGCGAACAGTGCTGGAGGGTGTCTCCCTCGACATCCGCCCGGGCAGCTTTACCGGGCTCATCGGCGCCAACGGTTCCGGAAAATCGACCCTGGTTAAAGCCATCGTCGGCCGCATCCCCAGCACTGGCGATATCGAGGTGGACGGGCGTTTGGGGTACATGCCCCAGCAGGCCGACATTGACTGGGATTTTCCCGCCACGCTTTTCGATGTCGCCCTCTTCGGCCGCATCGCCCACCTTCCCTGGTGGCGCTGGCCCGGCAAGCGGGACAAGGCCGCGGCCCGGCGCGCCCTGGCGC
>VNIW01000488.1_pt1 | contig 14986 bp, 21 predicted proteins | sample 7248591 | NCBI WGS metagenome assembly VNIW01 (sample SAMN12251776, study PRJNA551026) | human skin metagenome | isolation source: skin samples from patients infected with Netherton Syndrome | host: Homo sapiens | place: France:Paris | reverse complement strand
GGGGCCTTGTTTACCCGTGGGGCCTTGTTTACCAGTGGAACCGCGCGAGCCTCGGGGGCCGGTATCGCCTTTAGGGCCCTTTTCGCCTAGGCGTGTCCACTTACCCCATTTTTCTCCCGTCTCATACGTGCGGAAAAAGATTTTATCTTCATAGAAAGCCAGCTGGGAGGGTGTATCGACCGATTTATCTTTCCACGGCGTGACGGTGATAACTGCGCAATACATCCTATCGTGTTTCGGAATACCAATTGCGTCTACCGACTTAAATTCCGCGTCTATGCTTTGCGCATAGTTAGCCATGTACCAGTCGGGGGACTGGTTATCCTTGCGCGTATCGGAAAGATTTAGGCGTTCTGCAAGATCACTTTTTCCGCTATTGTTGGCGGAACCGGCGGGGCCGCGAGGACCTACCGGGCCGGGGTCGCCTTTAGGCCCCTGGGGGCCCGCTGGGCCACGGCTACCGGCGGGGCCACTCTTACCCGTTGGGCCGCGCTTGCCCGCCTTGCCTTGGGGGCCCGCTGGGCCTCGGGGGCCTGGGGTTGATTGAATATGCTGGACGGCCTCCTCTAGGTCGAGGGCGTTCTTTTTGAGGAGGTCGGGGAGTTTATGGACGGGGTCCGAGGCGGTGGGATATTGAATCTTATATTTAGGTGTTTGCCCAGCCATTATGCAATTTCCTTAAAGGTGTTGTTGGGAGGTAGGGAACTAAATTGCCCCCAGGTTGTACCGGCGGCATAGTCGCCGATGGTGTAGGTCTTTTCGTTGAGTGTGTCGAATGTGACGGCCTTTCCTGGGGTGACCACATCGCCGAGCATGGCGGCGGTGTGGGTAACTATCCACTCGCGTCCATCGAACTCGACGGTTCCCTGGTAGGGGACAACGGTGGGAGGTGGGTATCCGCTGGAGCCATCGGCGGCGGCCTGGAGCCAAGTTAACAGCGCCGAGTTATGGATAACGCCGATAACCCCCGAGTACCACGTCGAGAGCCAGTATTCCTTTTCGGCCTTAGTCTCCAGAGTGGTGAATCTGTAACGCATGGTGGGAGGTGTAGGCCAGCGGGTAACCGCCTGGAATGTCGCGTCAAACTCGACGGCGAGGCGGTCCATGTAATTTTTATCGTTGCTATTTTGGGGCGCCAGCATGGTGTCGAGAGATACCGAGTCAGTGCCGCTAGAGCGGACTAGTATCTCCTTTTCCACCTTGTCGCCTTGATTGTAGGCATATCCGCTAATCCGAGCCGTCTTAATCGAACCGCGTGGTGTCATGGTGAAACCGATAGAATCGACCCCGAGGGTGTCGCCGTCCAATAGAACCGTCTTATTACGTTGCTCCAGGCCGGAAAGATCAGGTTCGATGTGGAGTCCGTCGCGCCGGTGGGCGAGGAGGGTGGAGATATAGTCGGGGCCGAGTCCCTGGGGGATAATCTGGGTGTGGTTCGGATTGTAATCCCACCCGAGACCACCTGCCGAGCGATAAAAGCGGTCTAGGTATGTCTTTAGCGTGGCCTGTGCCCAATCGTCGTGCTTGTCCTGGACGATGGTGTCGCGGTGGTGTTGGGGGACGAGGACGCCGTGGATAAATTTCGATGTCTCGGGGATGGACTCGAATCGCTGGAGGAGTTTACTAGCGGTGTAGGTCATTTGTGTAGACATCCAGCCGCCGAAATCGCGGCCAGGTCGCCGGTGGCTAAATACCACCGTGGGGTCGACGGCGGTAATCGTAAATAGGTACACGTCGCGACCGTTGCGGGTCTCGCGCCGCGCGTCGACCTCGCGGATAAGTCCGTCAAAGACGATAAACTCGTCGGCGGTTATGCGGACGGTGATGTCGTTGCGGTGGAACATTAACCGGCGGGTGGTGGCGTCGGCGGCGTCGAGGACGAGGAGAGTTATGGTCGCCGTCGAGGGCTCGCGCTCGTCGAGGTATTCCGAGCGCCCCCACTGGACGGTGAGGCGGTCGATGGCCATGGGGGTATCGGCGTCCTCGGTGTATTGGACTACATCCTCCCAGTCGGTGCCAAAAAAGATGATGTAGGGCCTTATCATGCGAATACCTGCCTGCGGCCTAGGTTGGTTTCGGTCTTGCGGATAGCGCGGGTGACTACGTCGGCGAGGTGGCGCTCGTCGCCGATAACAGAATTATCGAATGTGATATTAATTACTGTCGGGGCCGGCGTGGTGGGGGCACTTTTAGCCGGAATACCTGCTATAAGGCTCGCGCCGCTGGCACCCATGAACTCGGCGGATACGTCGCCGCCCCACGGGTTAGCGCCGAAAGCGTCGCCGAAATCGGGAACGGGGATACTGTCTACCCAATCGGCGAAATCCTGGAGCCAAGAAATAGCCGAGTCAATCCAGCCGATAAGGGTATCGAACCAGCCGGAAATATCGCGCATGGCTGAGACGAAAGCGCCAGCGATTAGCGAGGCGACCTCGCCGATAACGCGCAAAAGGAACTGGAGGATCGGGGTTAGCGCATTGACTAGGTCAATGAGCACGGGCATAAGGCTGTTAATTATCTCGCCTACCGGCTCCAGAATCGGAGTAATCGCCTGGAGCACGGTTACCAGAACACTAACGAGAGTCTGGAGGATGGGGAAAAGGGCCTGGACAATCTGGGCGAGGGCTGGGAACAGTGTCTTAGCGATGTCGGCCAGCGGCGGAATCATGGGGATTAGCGCCTGGATTAGTTGACCTACTAGGCCCGCCATCTCGGGGAGGAGCGGCGATACCTGCTTTAGGACGTCCTGGAATACCGGGAATAGGTCCTCGGCGGTCTTGCGGAGCACGGGGATTAGTGGCTGGAAAGAATCGGCCAGGATAGTAATCGCGTCGACAATGACCGGGAACAGCGGTCGAACGGCGTCCAGGGCGAGGAGGAGGACGTCGCCGAACAGCTCGGCCACCTGTTGGATCATGGGCGCGGCGGCGGAGATAGCCTCGGCCAGGGCGGTCCCCAGTGTGGCGACTACCTCGGCCAGCGGGGCGAGGAGGGGAGCGACGGCGGCGGTGAGGTCGGCGATAGCCTGGGCGACGGGACCGATGGCGGGGGCGAGAATGGCCATGGCGTCGGCCAGGGCGGTTCCGGCGACCTCGGCAATCTGGGAGAATGGACCGACTAGCCCCTCGACGGCGACGCCGAGGGCGGTTAGGATGTCGCCGAAAGCGGGTCCGAGGGCGACGCCGAGCTGGGCGAGGAGGTCGAGGAGCGGGCCGAGGAGGTTAGAGAGCCCGTCGAGGGCCTGCGATATTCCCTCGATAAGGGCTTTCATGGTGCCGTTGTCACTAAACTCGGCGAATTTCTGGCCAATGGTGTCCAGTATTCCACCGAAAGACTCGCCGAGGAGAGCTCCAGTTTCCTCCATAACGGAGCCAATAGAAAGAAACCCGTCGATAAGGCTATTCAGGCCAGGGCCCAGGGCGGCGATAAAGTCCTGGGAGCCCCGCGTTAACGCCTCCAGCTGGGCACTATTAGCGCTAATAGTGTCCAGCATTCCGCCGAATACGTCGCCGGTAGTAGCGGCTAGAGAGGACATCGCCGGGGTGAGATTGGTGAGGAGGTCACCTAGGCGACTAAAGGGCCCCTCCAGGGCGGCGGCGAACTCGCCAGATACGGACTCTTTGAGAGAGTCAAAGGGTTCTTGGGCGGCGGTGGCGGCTTCTTTAATTCCGTCCATGCCGAGCATGACCGCGCCGAGAGCGGGACCGGCGGCGGCACCGAGGGCGGCGGCACCTGCGGCGACCTGGCCAATAGCGCCGCCTGCAATTGCCGCGCCGCTGGCGATGGACGTAGTAATCGCCGTCATTTTGGTGAACTGCTTTACCATACTTTGAGAGGCGGCGGCGGCTTTCTTAAAGCCGCGAATGTTGGCGTCCGAAACGACGCGGATAGAGACGATCGCCGTCTTTTTCTTAGCCATCGTTGGCCTCCTGGCGGATGATGTCGAGCATGGTGTCTAGCATTCTGGGGTCGGCCTCGGCCTCGGCGATAAGCGTCGAGGGCGGTATGCCGGTTCGTACGGCCAGCGCGGCGATTACTCGCGCGGGCCCTACATAGGGTCGAGCGTGGACTCCTCCTCATCCTCGGGCGAGGAGATAAGGTCGATGTCCTCGCCTAGGAACTCATCAAACGAACCGGAATACTTGTCGGTTCGCTGGAGGGCTTTCCAGATAAGGAACGTCGCGGCGGTCATCTGGGAGGTCGGCTCGTCGATACCTCCCCAGTGGCGGCGGCGGGCGGTGGTCTCGTAGGCGACGGCGTCGGCCATCGTGGGCTTTACTTCCATGGTCTCGCCGTTGAGTGCGATAGTGAACTTTCCTAGCATTATTTACTTTCCTTTGATTTTTCGGATAGCGGACTCCACTTCGTCCATATATGCCTCCATCCAGAGGGCCTCGCTGCCAGTAGCGGCGATGGAGAGGAACGGGTGGGGGTGAGTGCCCCGCGCTGGCCATCCCCAGTGGATGGGGCCCGCGTAGGGAACTTTTTTGAAACCGGCGCGAACGATACCGGCGCGGTTAGTCGCGCCCGCGCGGACGGACGCTTTTAGTCGGCCAGTGCGAACGGGTGCGAGGCCTGCGGCGATGGGCACGATGGTCTCGGCGGCGTGCCGGTTAGCCATTCTTAAATCGCTAAGGTCGCCGCCCGCTTGCTTTAGCGTGCGGCGTAGTTGCTTAGCGCCCTCGACGTGGACCGTCGAGGAGTAGAACGGGTTAGCCACGTTAGGCAGATTCTGGCGTGAAAATTGGCGCGCCGATAATTGCCCATTCACACTCGCTGGTGGGCTTGGTGCCTACATCGCCGCCGAGCTCGATGGGGTCGACCATAACGGTGCCCTTAATGTTCGAGGACTTGGACTTATCGCGCGGAATAAACTCAAACGGTACTTCCTTGCCTGCATTCTTATAGGCCCAGTCGACCCACCCTCCGGCCTTTAGCGTCTGGTATGCGGTGAAAGAAAGTGAGTAGGTGTAGCGGCGGTCGCCGCCGATGGTGCGTCCAGACAGGACCAGCGAGGGGTCCTCGGCGTCGACGGATGGGGTGACCTTTACCGCCTTTACATAATCGGAAATCTCAATCTTGGATCCGGTGTCGCCGAATGTGAGGTCGCCGGGGCCAAGCGTGAGATATTTTGGATCGGATGTCTTGGGCTTGGGGGATGGAGTGGAGGGCATGTAATTAATCTCCTAGTCGATGGATATGGTTAGCGAGAGTGCTGGGATAGTCCCGTGGGAGGGTAGCTCCAGGGATGTCGCTTGCACGTCGGTGGGGATTAGCCCGGCCTCCTGGAGTTGCTGGAGCATTCCGGTTAGCTGGGCGAGGGCGTAGGTGTGGCCAGTATCTCGGGCGAGGAGGTGGACCTTGGCGGTACAGTCCAGCCATCCGCTCGCAAGCATGGTGGCGTCGATGTCTCCCACGGTGACGAAAGCGCCGGGGAGCTGGGCCTGGCGTAGGTCGACGAAAGCGTCGACGCCAGCGGCGGTAATCCAGTCGGCGAGCGCTTGGAGCGAGTTAGGTAGGTCGATGGGTCGCATGTTATCCCACCCTCGGGGTGGTCCAGCCGCCGAGGCCGAGGAGCATAGCGACCTGTGGGTCGTGTTTTTGCACGTAGGCCATGCCGTCCTCGCCGAAAGCGGCGACGCCGCCGGGGGTGCCACGTCGCCGCCAGAGGTGGGCGGCGAGCATGACCGCGCCGTGGTGGACGCGCTCGCTCCAGTTGTCTGGGCTACCGTGCCAGTTAGTCACAGTTACGTTAACCGGCTGGATAATGGTATCCATGACGCTAGAGTCCTCGTCGGTGAGGTCGACCCCCAGCCATGCCTCGACCTCGCCGGTAGTTACGCCAGCCATGGTTAGGACTCGCTACCCGGCTTAGGTGGCTTAGGTGCTGGCGTGGACGCGGCCTCGGAGAAATGCACCTTGGCCAGGCCACCCTCGCGGTTGAGCATGTGGGCGGTGTATCCGAATAGCGCGGCGTCTCGTCCACCCTTGGCGATGTGCTCGGCCTCCACGCGGAGCGGGGAACCGGCTAGTTCGTAGAAAGTGGCTGCCAGGCGAGAGCCCACAATGGCGGTTCCACGTTCCACAAACTCGCTAGTGGTCCACTTGTCAGGGGTGGACACTGGAGTTAGGCCGGTGTAGTGCGGTACGTCGAGCTGGGAGAAATCCAGTACGGTCTCCAGGTCCAGCGGGTTAACGAGGACGAAAGACGCCGGGGAGTGGATAGCCTGGTCGACGCGGATACCGCCTCGGGTGACGGCCCGGAGGAGGTCGGTGGTGCTTTCCTGGATGTCCGTCGCGTTCTTAATCAGCCACGCGGCGGTGTCCTTGTCCGTCTCGTAGGCGTAGGACTCGGCCATCGCGCGCCAGTACGCTTGAATAGTGTCAGTTTCGTTGAAATCGAAAATCTGGCGGTCTAGGTCGTTACCGCCCGCCCATGGCTGGGAGGACTCCTCGACTTCTTCCCACTCGGCTTTCTTGGATGGGATGTCGGTCTTATTGGCTTTCCACTTGCCGACACCCGGCTTATTCTTCCAGCGGAATCCCTTAACGCGGCGAGAGCGTAGCGCGGCGTTCTGGATAAGCGGGACCACGCGGCGTTCGTACTCGACGCCGCTCCAGAGCTCGCCGAGCCATGCCGGGGCGGTGGTGGAGATAGAGGACGCGCCGGTGATGTCTACCAGCTCGGCGTGTACCTCGTCCATACTCATTTCGCCACGGTGAGCGGCGAGGAGTACGTCGGTCGCGCGGTTAAAGTCCGCGGCCTTTACTTCGGTGTTATCGGCCTCGGAGAATCGCGGCTTAACAGTGTCTTTCACGTCGGTTTCCTTATCTGGGGTGTCGGTAGGGGTTTCGGGGTCCTCGGTCTCGGGCTCGGTGGTGGAGTCCTGGTCCTCGGTGTCCTCGGTGGTGGTCTCGGTGTCCATATCGTCCTCGGTAGTCTCGGTGTCCTCGGCGTTGACAGTTGTAACGCGCGCGGCGTCAAAAGCGGGGAACGGAACGAGGGCAACGGCTTTCAGTAGTCCCTCGGTGGCCTCGCGGCCTCGGCGCTTGACTCCTCGGGCCTCGATAGAGAAAGCGTCGATAACGTGGTCGCTGGCCTGCATGAGAGAGGAGGTCGCCTCCTCGGAATTGCCCAGTTGGAATTTCATCCAGAGCCCGGCCTCGCGGTCCTCGGCGGCGATGGCGTGCCCTACCGGGATACCCTCGGGGGAGTGACCGGCGAGGAGCTTTACTTTTTGCAGGTCCGAGGGGGTGTCGAGCGTGCCCCGGTTAAAAATCATTTCCCCAGCGGCGGTAGTGCCCACGGCTCCCCAGGGCAGGACAATGCCCTCCATGGTGCGCGCGGACTCGGAGGCGGCGACGTATCCGGGGGCGTGGTCGGCGGCGGTAGTGGTGTCGTTATTCAAGTCAGTTTCCTTTACTTGGGGTGGTGTGTCGTGCCATCTTTGGACTCATTTATCTTTCCTTTTGGCTCGGCTCCCAAGTGGGTATAAGTGGTGAGCCAAGCGTTAACCGCTGGGAGGGTGATCACTCGTTGGATGGCCGCGACTACCGCGAGGACGGACGCGACGGTGGGAACGGTGTCAACCCCGGCGGCGCGAGCTATGTCAGGGAGTAGCGGAATAAGCGCGATGGCGGCGGTTAGTACGGACCGGGCGGTCGCGCGCCAGGGGTGCGTTACTTGCGTGGGCGGCGTGTGATTTTCCAGACGGTGCGCCATGGCTCCTAATCTCTATCTCGTGTCGTGCGTGGTGTGCCCACCCGGCGAGGGCGATGGTTACGAGGATGATCCCCGAGACGATACCGGCGATGTAAATAAGGGCCATTAGCATTTCTTCCCCTTAAATAGTTGCTCCAGAGAGCGGATGTCCCCCTCGTAGGCGTTGACATCCACGCCGCTAAACCCGGCGACGATGGCGTTACTTCCGAACTGGAGGATGTCGGGCTTGCGGTCGCCTAGCGGGTAGTGCCAGCCGTTGTGATTAGCCCCGCCGTCCCCCTCGTAGAGGACGGACGCGAACCCGCGCTCATTCTTTCCGTAGTTGGAGCACCATAGAGCGCCGAGGCCATCCATGGACGGCTCGCCGCCGGGCATGGTCTCCCAATACCAGCGGCCCGTGTAGATACCGGGGACGTGGTAGCCGCGTCGCTCCAGTTCCTTTTTCGCCGCCCATACATCGCCCCCAGTGAGGAGGCGACGGCCAGCGGAATCGACGCTTTCCACGTCAATCCAGACGGGGAGGTCTCGGCGTCCTCCCATTTGTTGGTCGATGACGTCGACCTGCTGGGCGATGGTGGTCCCCTCGGATGGCGCGCGGAGATACCAATAAGTTCCGATTAGTAGGCCCGCTTTCTCGGCGTCGGCGAGGTGCGAGTGGAATACGTGGTCTTTATAGGTTCCATCGCATAGGCGGAGGATTACGAAATCGAATCCCTCGCGCTCGGCCAGCTCCAGCCATAGGCCGTTCTGGTGCTCGGAGATGTCTAGTCCGTAAATTGTCATGGTTGGATACTCCTATCGTCTGGGGTGGTGACATCGTCGAGGTCGCGCATGGCGGTCAGCTCGGAAACGTCGAACTCCACGGCCATGCCGGGCGGGACCATATCGTCCATGCCGAGGCGGGCGGCGACCGCGCCCATCAGCGGGGCCAGGCAGAAATCGATAAATTCCCAGTTCCTGGCGTCAACGTTGGAATAACGCATGGTGTTATCTGCGCTGGAGGCGTCGAGGAGGATGGACGGGATACCAGTCACGCGGGCGATGTCTACAGAGGAGGCGTTACGGCCCTCGACGAGGAGGGTGGAATCATAAGCGCCGTGGGTCTTGACCTCGATGTTCTCGGAGGTGTACGAAACCGCCCCGTCGGGGGAGCGGCGGGCGGAGGTCCAGGCGGCGATAAGGTCGCGGACTCCCTCGGGGGACAGCGGCTCGCCGCCGGTTTGGTGAAGTTCAGTATGTGCCATCGGTGTCTTTGCTGCCTTGTCGGCGGCGCGGGAGAGGTTGACGGCCTGGCGGATGGTATCGGGCGCGGTGGCGATAAGTCCCTCGTCGATACCGGGGATTAGGCAGATTGAGTCGGCGTCCACGGGTCGAGAGAGGTAGGCGACGCCGCCGTCGGGGGTGAACTCCCAATCTGGGAACGGGACTCGGTCGGCGGCGGTAACGTTCCCGTGCTCGTCGCGCGAGAGAGCCCAGAGGCTCCAGCCGTGGAAGATTAAATCGTCAATCGTCCACACCATGCGGTGGAATGGCGAAACCGCCCCGTCGGTCCTGGAGAGCCAGGCCGGTTGATTGTCGAGCGTCTCGCCGTTGACGGTCGCCTGGAGTGGACAGCGGGCGATGGACCCCACGATAAGGCGGCGGGCGCGGGCCAGGGCGGGGACTCCCATCGCCGTCGCGCGAGATACGCGGATGTCCTCGCGCGGGGCGGGGTCGATGGGGAGGAGGTGATTAGGCGAGGCCCAGGCGCTTTCGTACGGTACGGCGACGGAACCGGCGGCGACGGCGGGAAGCGCCAGCGAGTCCCGTAGCTTGTCGAGTAATCCCATAGGGCTTATTAATCACCCCATGGCGTCAGATACTCGAAACGGCGAGGTTAGCTGGCGTCTCCTCGGGCGAGGGTGTAGCCGCGCCGCTGGGCGTTTCGCTCGGCCAGGCGAGCCGGGGCGGGCTCGCGGTGGTAGTTCTTTAGGTGCCTCGCGACGAGATACCATGCGTGTCCCTCGGTCCTCGCCTCGGCCCTCCAGCTACACGCCGGGCACGTGGCCAAAATCATATAATCGCACTTGTCGATAGTGCGCTTTCCGAGCTTAATTTCCGTCATAGCTAGGGCTCCAGATGGTAGGCGCGGGCATAGTGGGATGAATAGACCGGACCCCGCGTAGGGCGAGGAGCGCAGCCTCAATGGTCGCGACCGAGCCGCGCGAGTGCTTGCGGTCCAGGACGCGGCCCTTATCGCCGATGGTGCGGAGAGCTACGGCGGCGAGCTCGGCGGGGAACTCGGGCGCGCGGCGGAGGAGGAGTCGCTCCTCGGGAATCGCGGTCAGCATGTAGTCAGTTGTCTGGATCAGGTCATCGATGGACGCGCGGCATACTACGGAGTCGCCGAGGGCGGCGGTTAGCTCCTCGGCCAGGTGCCCGCTAGGCCCGTGGGCGTCGACGCGGATGGACTCGGGGCGGTGCAAGCGGTGAATTTCCTTGACCATGTCGACGGCCCAGGCCTGGCCGGGGCGGGACTCGATTACCTCGACGGCGGGTGTGCCGTCGATGGTGCCAGCGGCGACAATTGAGGTCATATCGTGAGCCCATGAGACAGCAACGCCGATATGGACGGCCCCATCGTCGAGGGGCTTATCGGTGGTCGCGGCGTCAATCGCGGCGGAAGTAAATACCGCGTTAGTGACCTTTGTCCGTCGGTTGCCATACGCGCGCGCGAACTCGCTGGGCGATAGCGACTCGGCGGCGTCCTCTAGTGCTTTCATTGTCAGGCCCTCCCCAGCGGCGGGGTGGGCGCGATAGACCGCGTCGAGGTCGGTGGGGTCGACATCGTCGCCGATACCGTAGTCGATTACCGCGACGCCGGGCGCGGGCTCCTCGATGGCACGGTCGAGCATATCGTGCCACCACGTCGAGTTACCGTCGCCCATCGTCGAGAAATACCACGTCTGGGGACCGTGCCCAATCTCGTGCCTGGTTGTCATGGTGGGGACCACGGCCTGGAGTAGCGCCGTTCCGGCGGCGACAGAATGCGCCCACGGTTCATCAATGCCGACTAGGTCGGATTGTTCGCCGTGGAGATAATCGCCGGTGGGTGGCATGGGGCGGAACTGTGCGTCGGTGGACGGGACAATAAGGCGAGTATCGCCCGCGCCGAGCTTGGTCTTTAGGAGCTTGCCCATAGTCCGCATGGCAGGGGTGGCACAATCCTTTACCCATCGTTCCCGAGCGGCCTGTCCGGTCTGCGCGGTGTACCAGACTCGCCCGCCGGGCTGGATCAGGGTGCGGTGTAATCCCACACTCATAAAGCCATAGGTCTTACCCGCCTGGCGAGGGACAGAGATTAGCACCGTGTGGTATTTCCACCGTCCTGTTACGGGTTCGAGCTCCAGGCCTACATCGTAGGCGTGTCGTTGCCAGCGCTTTAGCGGTCCTTTAAGCGCTCGGGATACCTTGTCGACCGCCTCGCCGTAGGTCGCGGCGGCGTTATCCCTCGGCGTGTGATGGCGCGGGGTTGCTAGGTCCCAGTTCATGGAGGAGGTCCTTAATTTCGTCGTCGGTAGCTACATCGCGGGAATCGGGCGTCATGCGCGCCTCACGGAGGGCGGCGACCATGCCGTCGATAATTTTGGTCGGCCCATACGGCTTATTTTGAGACTCAAAGACATCTAGCGACCACGCGCCAGCGCGGAGGACAGTCTGGAGGCCCTCGTCAATGGCCGAGAGCGCGTCCTGGTCCTGCGCGGCCATAATTGCGCGGTCCATGGCCTCGGAATGCCGCCCGCGTAGTACCTTGTCAGGTTCCTTTACGGCTTGCTCCTCGAAAATTCCGAGCTGGCCAGCGCGTGGGCGGCGGGGGTCGGGGCGGGGCATAATCTCAACTCCTTATGTGTGAACTTTTGTACTTAGGGTGGGTTCTAGATTTTTTGGAAAAAAAGGAAATGGTGGCGCGAGGTGTCCGGGCGGGCACTATGTACAAAACTTTGGACATACGGCCGGCTCATTTCGTCCACTCGCGCGAGGGCGAGGCGCGCGCGCCGTCGTGTATCGGATGAACTCGTCTCCACTCCTCCAGCGAGCGTGCGCCGCGCGATGAATTGCAACTAAGATGTGCTGGTCTTAGGTTGTCCAGGCTGTTGTCGCCGCCATGAACGACGGGAACGATGTGGTCTATCGTGGTCGCTCCAGGCTTTCCGCATAGATGGCAGACATCGCCATACTCGTCGAGGGCCACGCGGATAAGTGCTTGGAGTCCACGTCCTCTAAGTCTCGGCATGGAGCCCATGAGCCACAATCTCCTCCAGTCGCTGGCGGGCAGTGGTACGGCGGCGCGTCCTACCCCAGTCAGGTATCCACACCCCAGCCCGTACAGTCCCCACGGCCAGCGGGTCCAGGGCCTCGGCGGCACACTCCACCATGACCGGGCACCCCTCGCACAGAGCACGGGCACGCGAGTCCCTCGTCTCGTCCTCCCCTAAATCCTTAGAGAACGTTAAGTCATAGTCCTCGGGGTCCCGCCCCCTACACAGTGCCCTTAGTCTCCAGTGCATGGTCTCCTACTCCTAGTAGCGGTGGCACCCCGCCGGGGGCTACCTAATCGAATCCCCTAAAGGGGAATTATTTTCTCGATGACCCCCCAGTGGAAATTTCCCAGTTTTGACCGTTTCCCATCGTCATCCCATGACTAATAGCCCCGTGGCCTCACTGCCACGCGGCTTTCGTGCTTGGGACGTCGATGGATGATCAGTCCAGCAACGCCCGCCGAGGGCCACTTACACCCCGGCAAACCTCCCAGGGGAGGTGCGGAAACTCGTTATAGTGGACGCGGTCTGTTTGTTTGAGTATCTGGCCAGTGACTCGCGTAAATAGAGCTGGCGGAAGTTTGAGCTTTAGCCCCTAGAGGCTATGAGGCCCGCCCGGTGAGGGAACGAGGGTTGAGGGAACCGGGCGAGCCACATAGGCCCAGGGACGGCCATTTAATCGTCTAGCGGTAGTTGTTGTTCTGGGGCGGGGGAGTCTGGGCGGCAATCCCTACACACTCGGTCGGTGGGGACTAGCTCGCCCGCGAATATGCGATTACATACGCGGCACTTAATCCCCTGGGAGTTTCGGCGGGCTGGCACCCATGCCCCGGTCTTGTCATACGGCACGGCGACACGCCTCACTAGATAGGTTCATGGCCAGCTGGGCGAGGGAATCACACACAATCTCGGCGGCGTTCTTGTCCATGCCCTGGGCGTGAGTGGTATAGAACCGCGTATCAGCGGCCATAGTCGACGCGAGTATGGACGCGGCGAGGAGGTCGTCTTTGCTCCAGTCGCGCGGGTCGAGATTGACGAGATTAGCCACGCCAGAGCACCCCCTCGGGGTACTGGCGGGCCTCCTCGTCCTCCAGGTGGAGCACGAGGGAATGAACGGTCATAGCCGAGATAACAACGGCGATAAGGATGGCGAGGGCCATTAGGCTTTCGCCTCCTCGGAGGCCAGGGCCTCAATGTCTTTCGGGTTGAATAGGTATGCCCCGTTATTTCCCGACATTTTTCCCACGGTGGGGAGCACTCCTCGGGCGGCTTGGTATGCCACGGTGGCGCGGGGCATGTTTAGGCGCTTGGCGACCTCGCCAGTGCCGATAAACTCCTTAGTCATGTCAATAAACTTACGCATATAACTAACATTGCGCAATAACTAAGTTTAGGCAATTTACTAAAGTGCAGGTGGAGGGCGTTTTTTAATTGATTAAAGTTAGACGAATGTCTAATATGAGACACATGACTACTGCGCTTAATTCAGGAAATGTTCCCCAGTGGACCGTCGCGGACAGGCTTAGGAAAGCCCGCGAGGTGGCGGGCTTTAGTCAGGCGGAATTATCCCGAGAGACGGGCTTTAGCCGGGCAACTATCGGGAATGCAGAACAGGCGGTACGCCCCCCGAGGCGGTCGCTGTTAATCGCTGTTTCGTTCGCCACGGGAATTTCCCTCGATTGGCTGGAAAACGGCGAAACCCCCACCGGCCCGGAGACCGATGGGGGTGAGGTTGTGCGCCATCAGGGAATCGAACCCCGAACCCACTGGTTAGTCGGTCATGCCTGCTAGGTAGGCTATTGCGCATGACAATCATTTCCGATTTTGAGCAATCCCTACGGGCGCGGGGGTGCCGCCGGGAAACTATTTCCCTACGGAGCTACCACGCCGAGCGCGCTATTAAGTCGCTCGGCAATCCGAACACGTGGACGGTTAAGCGAGTCGAGGAGTACCTCGCTAATCCTGCCTGGTCGCCATCGACGAGGAGGTCGGCACATGCCAGCCTTAAGGCGCTTATGCGGACGGTGGACAGCGTCGAGGGGGCTGGGGTCCTCGACAACATCGCCGCGCCCCGTGTACCTCGCGGAGTGCCGCGCCCCCTGGGCGACGATGTCATTAGGGACGCGCTGGCGAAAGCGGACGCGCGAACCTCGCTAATGGTCGAGCTAATGGCCTATGGCGGGCTACGCCGTGGCGAGGTCGCCGGGGTACGCGCCGAGCATGTCTCGGGCCAGTGGTTGCGAGTGACGGGCAAGGGTGGACATACTCGCATGGTCCCCTTGCCTCCTCACCTGGCGCGGCGCGTCCAGGTGGCGGGCCCCGGTTGGGTATTCCCAGGACAGATTAACGGCCACTTGTCAGCCCGCCGGGTGGGCGAGCTAATACGCGAGTGCCTACCGCCGGGCATGACACCCCATCAACTTCGCCACCGCTACGCCACTAGCGTCTATCGCACTAGCGGGGACATCCGAGCCGTCCAGGAACTCCTCGGCCATGCACGGCTAGATACCACCATGATTTATACGGCGGTGGATAGTCAGGTTACGGCCTCGGCGGCGGCGGGGGCCTGGAGTCTTACGGCTTAATTCTCGGCGATGAAAGTAACCGCTCCTCGGATGCCTTTCTTAGAGACAACCGCGCCATTGGGCATGACCATAACGACGGTTACTTCTTTATCAGTAGGGCTTCCAACCGCCGTTAATGGGAGCGGCTCGGCGGGCCTCCAGCCTACTGGCAATTGACCGGAAAGAATGCCGCCTATTCCCACGATGGATACGACGGAGCCTTGTTTAAGGGCATAAGCGCCGCCGGTTCCTAGTTTAATGCGTTGAACTTCGCTGGAGCCGGAGCCGGAACCGGCGGGGCCTGGAGGGCCCGCCGGGCCGGTATCGCCTTTAGGCCCCTTGGGGCCCGCGGGGCCTTGTTTACCCGCGGGGCCTTGTTTACCCGTGGGGCCTTGTTTACC
>VNIW01000486.1_pt1 | contig 15113 bp, 10 predicted proteins | sample 7248591 | NCBI WGS metagenome assembly VNIW01 (sample SAMN12251776, study PRJNA551026) | human skin metagenome | isolation source: skin samples from patients infected with Netherton Syndrome | host: Homo sapiens | place: France:Paris | reverse complement strand
GCGTCGTCAGCGTTGGTCGGGTCCAAGCCGGCAAGCCGGTCCAGATGAATTGTGACACCTTGGATTTTTCCCGAGGGTGCCTGCCCATCGTCGTCGGGATTGCCCTGCGTGAGCCGAACAGTCACCGTATCCGAGTCCACGGTGCGCTCCGCACCAGTAGTCTGCTGCCCGGCAACCTGTACCGCTCCCGCAGCAACCATGCCCGGCCCAGCAAATGCAATTGCACACGCCACTCCGACGGCAACCATTTGGGCCGACCATGTACTTGTCAACCTCGTCATCGCCTTACTCCCGCACGCTACTTTCTTCATTAATAACCTCTTGTGCTCCGGCAGCCGCCTGGTGCCGTCGCAGCCACCACACCAGCCAGCAACCAATGACAATCACTGCAGCCAACAGTACGTACATCCACCATTGCCAACCCGGGCCGTGGGAGCCATCAAATACCGACTCCTCCCCCGGCTCCATGGGAACCTGATGTCCACGTACCAACAAGCGATGTGTGTTGATCCCGTACGGGGTACACGTAATCAGCGTGACGTAATCCTGATCGGCGACTGGCCGCAGACCATCAACCTCGCTCGGCAACACCACTTGGATGTCGTCTACGACGTATTTCATTTTGTGGCCAGCAACCTGAATGTAGAAAAAATCTCCCTTGGAAGCCGAATCAAGGTGATCAAACATCGTCGAATTTGCCAGACCCGTATGCCCCGTAATGACGGAATGGGTTCCTGGTCCGCCGACCGGCAAGTCAGAACCATACAAATGCCCCAGACCACGCTGCAGTGTCTTATCGGCGGTGCCATGAAACACCGGCAGATCAACGTCTACGGCTGGGAAGATAAGGCGAGCCATCGCTTCGGTCTCACCCAACTGTTCCAGGTAAGCCTCATAATCGGGATTATCCACACCGATACGGTTCAGCCACGGATCCAAGATCGGACCCGACGTATGTTCTTCGTTGTATGCATGTGCAGCATCCCACACCGAATCCTGCACCTGCGCCGGTGTCTCTTTATCCAGTCGCGCATATTCCTGCGCCACTCTTGAGGCATTCCAGTTGTTCCAGGCGGTCGAGACCACTGGGTACAGCATCACCAACAACCCGACGACAACGATTACCGCCGGAAGAGCTAAGCCTCCACGGCGCCTGTGTCGTCGGCCAGTTTCTTGGCCTACCACCGAAGTCAACGACCCGCACCACCCAGAATAATGCCCCACTCGCAAACGCAGCGCGACCGGGATTACAACGAAAGAGAATGAAGGGGACTGAAGTCTATACCTAGCCCAGTCCCCTCACTGGGTCGAGCACCATATTTTGATTACCCGACCCGCAGCGCAAACCATCATGGACAGTCTGCGCCACCGGAACTACGCCCGGCTATTAATTACGCGCGGTACGACGAGCGAACCATGCACCGGCTGCCACAATGGCTGCGCCGATGGCGGCCAGGATGCCCACACCGGCACCACCGGTCATCGGCAGGTTCGGGGTGTCCTGCTTAATGTTGTCGATCTCGGACACGAGGGTAATCTTGTCGTCACCGTTCAGTTCACCAGTCTTCGCGATGTTGTCGCGGGTGAAGTCAATCTCAGTAACGTTTTTCTCCGGCAGCGCATAGCCGGCCGGAGCCTTGGTCTCCTTCAGACAGAACTTCTTCACGTCAGTGACCTGTGCGTTGTCCGCGAAGTCCGTGACATGCAGGCCGTCGATGGTAATAGTGCCGTCTTCACCAGTGGTCCACTTGTTCGCACCGTTTACCGTCAGCGGGTTCTCGAGCTTATCCTGCGCGGAGGCACATCGGTAGAGCTCGAACTCCGCACCCTGCAGGACCTTGCCGGCTTCCTTGCCATCCTTCTTCACCACCTTCAGCTTGCCGTGGTAGGTCACGACCTCATTAGTCTTATTCTCGACATCCTTGTCGGTGTTCGGGTTGTTGAAGATGACCGTACCCTGGTTCTTCAATTCAGTGGTGTCGCCGACCTCCTTGCGCTTGACGGCGAAGGTTAGCGACATCTTGGCACCCGAGGCCACCTTAGCCAAGCCCTGATCAGTCAGGGTCACAGTAAGAGTGTTGGTGTTGCCAGCAGCAGGTGCGTCGATGGTGTAGTCGCCCTCTGTCAGAACGACATCGCCGGCCTTAACTTCAGTAACCTTGTCGAACTCCAAGCGAGCATCCAGTTGGTCAGAGAAGACAAACTTCTTCAGAGTCTTATCTGTGCCGAAAGTCGGAGCGTCGGCGTTAATGGTGTAGGTGTATGCGTCCTGGATGTGCTTGTCGGCGTCCTTGACGGTCTTCTCGGTCTTGGTCTCGGTGTTCTTTGGGTAGGCCACGACATCGTAGTTCCACGCATCGGAAGCCTCATTGACCATCGGCACCGACACGATGAACGGAGCGCCAGCAACGATGCCGGCCGGAGCCTTCGTCTCTTCTACCAAGTAGATACCCAAGTCCAAGTTTTCGAAGGCCACCTTGCCGTCGTCACCAGTGGTCCCCCCAACAGTCGTGCCGGTCTCGTGGCCCTTGGCATCGGCAGCGGTCTTCGGGAACGTCGCCCAATCACCGTTCTGCAGGTCGTAATTAAGCTTGGTGATCTTGTAGGTCACACCAGACAGTGCCTCACCCGGGACGCCCGCCATTTCCTTACCAGTGGCCCGATTAGCGGTTTCGGCGCCCTTCTTCTTGTAGAGGGTGATCGAGCCCTTCTTAGTGAAATCGATGTTTGCCTTGTTCACGGCCCCCTGCTCAGCGCCAGGGTTCTCCTGGGCCAGTGCACCCGGAGCGGAAACACCCAAAGCGAGTCCGGCGATAGCAGCGAAGGCAACTGAACGAGCGGTACGAGAGATCTTGTTCACGAAAACTGGTCCTTTACACGAGTTCTAAAATGAGACACCACGTCTCATTAGCTGTGTGCAATCCATTCCCCACGGTTCACGCACCATGACCTGACCCGTTGCTAAGATTCTTTCGCCTGCCGAGAGCAGTTTTCAGGTGGAAACGCCTGCGCAGGCCCTAGCCTTAACTAACGATGGCCTGTGGATTACATAACTAGATCCTACACCCAGCACCTGAGGCAAAGCCCCCGACCAAAGCTCCCCCCGGAGATTCAGCCAGATCGCTCAAGGCTCCGCTTCATCCACGCTAGCATGAAAACCTTTTTCGCAGGTCAACAACCGTTTTTGAAAAGTCATATAGTTTTGTGTGAAATTGAACTCATTACCCCTTGGAGGGGGTAAACCTATTCGATTTTACACCCGTCACATAGCAAGCGACCATCACACAGAGGAATGGTTTTCCGGAGAGTACCCTCCTGCGGCAGTAAAACAGCCATTAATACTGCCAATATCAGCAGATAATCCAGAGCCTTCAGCAGCCCGACAAAAGGAAGTATCACCAAGAAGGCCCAGGGGTATTCCAAAACCATTCAGATACTCAGCTTTCAACAAGCCACATGACTGAAAGTTAATAGCGTTAAGATTCTCTGGAGCAGCTCTCTACGAAGCGTCAGCCGCGGATGCGGCACGAAGGAGCGCCGCATAAGCGCCATCGCGGGCCAGCAGCTCAGTATGGGTGCCGCGCTCAACCATACGGCCGGCATCGAGGACAACGATCTGGTCGGCATCGCGGATGGTGGACAGGCGGTGCGCAATGACCAGGCGGGTGGCGTCCGCACCAAGCACTGCATCCTGGATGGCGCGCTCCGTTTCGTTGTCGAGGGCCGAGGTAGCCTCATCCAGGATGAGCACCCGTGGGCGGCGCAGCAGCGTACGCGCCAGCGAGAGGCGCTGCTGCTCACCGCCGGAGAAGCGGTAGCCGCGCGAGCCTACGAGAGTATCGAGTCCCTCGGGAAGCGCGGCGATGACCTCATCCACGCGCGCGGCGTTAAGCGCCGCCCACATCTGTTCCTCACTCGCATTCGGCTGCGCGAAGAGGAGGTTCTCGCGCACCGTGCCATGAATGAGGTAGGTCTCTTGGGAGACCACGCCGATGCCCTCCGCGCGCTGCTCGGCAGGAATGTCACGCAGGTCGACCCCGCCCAGGTGCACGGTGCCTTCGGTCGGATCGGCAAGGCGCGCAAAAAGTGCGGCCACCGTGGACTTGCCGGACCCGGTATGCCCCACTAGCGCGGTGGTGGTGTGGGCGGGGACGGAAAGGGAGACGTCGCTCAGCGCGTCGGTGTCCGTGCCGGGGTAGCGGTAGGAGACGTGGTGGAGGGTGAGGGAGGCGTCGGCAAGCTGGGCAGGCTGGGTGGCCTCAGTGAGATCGGGCTCCAGGTCCAGGTACTCGAAGATGCGACTGAACAGCGCCATGGACGCGACCCACTGCGCGCCCACGTTGAGCAGGCCGGTGATGGGGCGGAAAATCTGGGTCTGCAGGGCGGAAAAGGCGATGAGGGTGCCAATCGTAATCCCCGGACGCAGGCCGGCCACCAGGTAAATGAGCGCCGGCATGACTCCGAAAATGATTTGGGTCAGCGCCATGCGCCAGCGCCCGGCCAGCTGCGATTCCAACTCCAAGCGGATGAGGGAGCGCGAGGTCTTCTCAAACGAGCCATAGACCCGCTCCTGCGCGCCCAGCGTGGCCGCCAGGCGCATGCCGGAGACCGACAGGTTCTCCGAAATGGTCTGCTGCAGCGTCGCCTGCGCGCGGCTGTTTTTCTCCATGAGGCTGCGGCGCAGCACGGCAGCGAGGCGGGTCAGCCACACAGCGGGTGGCAGCACCACCAGGGACAACAGCGAGAGAGTTGGTGAGAGCGCCACCATCGCCACCAACGTGGCCACCGTCATGGTGAGGTTGCTAGCCACGGACGTCGCGGTGGTGGTCACCATGCCGCGCATCGCCGCGATGTCATTGGTCAGGCGGGACTGGATTTCGCCGCCGCGGTTATTGGTGAAGAACTGCAGCGATTGGCGCTGCAGGTTGGCAAAGACCTGCGTGCGCAGCTCGTGCATGATGGTGTGCCCCACCCGCGCGGATAAAAAGGACTGGATAACGCCAATGGCTTGGGAGACCACGGTGATGGCCAGCATGCCGCCAACCAACCACAGAAGCAGTGCGGTGTCGTGGTTGGGAATGGCCTCATCCACGGTGCGGCGCACCAAGAAAGGCTGCACCACCGTCAGCCCAGAGGTCGCGATGATGAGCGCTACCACCACAAGCAGCGTGCCGCGGTGGGCTGCGAAAAGGCCGGCCACGCGGCGAAAGGCAATCGGGTGCTGGGCCAGCTGATCGACGTCCGCCGGGTCCTTCACCGCGGTGTGCATCGGCCGAGCCATGACCTAACCGCAGGAGACGATGGGCTGCGGGTCGTAGACCGTGGTGGTGGTTTCGCGCGAAATCTCGCGGCCGGAGAGGTCCTTAATAATGCGGGTATCCGAGGTAGTAAAGCCCGGCGCGCCTGACGACGGCGAGCAATCCTCACCCACCGACATACGGGTTGGCTGGGTAGTGGCCCAGCGACCGTTGTTGACAGACTCCACGTTGTAGGTCTTCACGCCCTTGAAGCGGACGGTGATCTTGCCGCCGCCAAAGTCGGTCTCGATGCGGATTGGGGTATTGGTCGTGTTCTTAAACTGCAGGTCGATAGCACCCTCGTAGACGGTAGCCTCGCGGCCCGCCGGGTAGCGTGAGATGTAGTATGAGTGCGGCGTGTGCGCCACATCTTCCATGCCAGCGAAGTAGGCAGCGTTGTACAACGTGGTGGCGAACTGCGAGATGCCGCCGCCCACTGCAGTACCGGAGTGGCCATCAATAATGATGCCGGATTCCACATAGCCCTGCGCAGTACCGCGCGGGCCGGTGTAGCCGTTAAGAGAGAAAGTCTCGCCCGGGCTGACAACAGCGCCGTTTACTTCCTCCGCCACGCGGCGGATGTTTTCACCCGAAGCGCCCGAAAAGCCACCGGTAGAAAACTCAGAAACAGTGTCGTTGAAGGTTGCCTTCTCCGCCATTTCCGTGGTGTACTCCGCCGGATCCGGCTTGTAGTCCGCATCCCACTCACGCTCGTCGCCCTTAACGCGCTTGTCGAAATCCTTCATGGTCTTCTCCCAGTCGATAATCGAGCCATCGACCGAAGGAGTCACGTTCATCTTGCTGCCGCTGAAGGAAATCTTGGCATTCTGGCCTGGCACCTGCGAGCCATCCATGCGCTCTTCAAACAACTGCTGCGCCTTCGGGGTATCCACCTTCAGTTCCAGCTTGCCGTCTTTTGCCTCGATGGAAACAAACTGCGCGATCTCATCCTTGCGCAGCGTGCCGGAGACATTGTTCTCACCGTTCAAGGTCAGCGGGTTATCCAAAGCCTTCGCGACGTCACCGGTGCGCATTGCTTCAATCGCGTCGTCGTTAATCGCCGGCTCCACAACAACAGGAGCCACCTCAACGCCGGCTGGGTCCAACCAGTTCTCCTTCACCGACTTCTGCAGATCCGCATCATCCACGGTCTGGCCAAGGACCGGCTTAGTTACCTTCAGACCGCCGTTGTTTAGCTCCAGCATGCCGTCCTTCGGCTCGAAGGAAAGTTCCTTCTTTACCCGTTCCAAATTGCTGTCCAAAGCCGCTGCATCAACGTCCACGGTCACCGGGATTTCCTTGGTGGATTTCACGAAGCTGTACAAGCGGCTAAACGGATTGTAGGAAGCATCAGGGATACCGTCCACGGCCTTTTGATAGTTCAAAATTAAGCCGGATTCATTCGGCACCAGCTGGGATGACTTTTCTCCAGAGGTGACCGAGACAGGCTTGGTCTCGACGTCGCCAAGCTCCCGCTCCAGCTTTTCCACCGCTGCGGTGCGCTCCATTCCGGAAATGTCGACGCCGCCAACCGACGTCGCGCGCGGGACCTTGCCCTGATTCGCAATTACATCCCACCCATAGGCGATGCCTGCGATGAGGAGAAGGCCGACAATCACACCGAGTGTGATGTGCCAGCCTTTGCCAGTTTGCTTTCCTACTGCCTTTTTCACGCCTTAAAGACTATCGTTCAAGCTGAAACTTTCCTAGTAAGGTCCTGATCAGCTCTTACTATTCGGGCAATTTTCCACCCGTAAGCCGTTGGGCGGCGGCTTGCAGCTGCACATCGGTGAGCGTGCCGTCATCGAGTGCTGCGGCCACCGCATCGACAGCCGCGGGGAATTCAGCATCCGTGGACCACAGTGGCATATCCGCGCCGCTAGCCAGCGCAGCCACCACCGCCTGCGGGACGTTCATGGTGTCTGCGATAGAGGCCATGCCGCCGATGTCATCGGTGTAGATAGGCCCGCCATAGTGCAGCTGCTCGCGCGCAAGCTGGTATGCCGCGGGATTGATGGAGGCGGGGGTTTGCCCGTCGCCCAGCCCCGGCACAACGAGGTGCCCCATCATGAGTCCCGCCGCAGGAGCCGCCGGGATCGCCTCCTGGAAAGGCACAAACTCGTGGCCGTAAAGCTCCTCCAGCGGCGGAGTCACAGCCTCGCCGAGATGGGTGTCACCGGAAGCGCGGCCATGACCTGGGAAGTGCTTGAACACAGCCTTTACTCCCGCCGATTCCAGGCCGCGGGCAAAAGCCGCGCCGTACTCGCCGGCCTGCTTGGGGTCGGTGGAAAAGGAACGGTCGCCTACTACTTCGAGTTCGCCACCATCGACGTCGAGAACCGGCGCGAAGTCCACGTTGATGCCGTGTTCTTTCAGCACGCGCCCGATCTCGGCCCCCATCTGCTCGACCTCTTCTGGGCTATGCTCGGCGGCCATCTGCGCAGGCGCGGGATGCTCGCCGAGGATTTCGGAAAAGCGCTGTACACGCCCGCCTTCGAAATCAATGGAGACTTGGAAATCGCGGCCCACTGCCGCACGCAGGGCGTTAATGTCGCGTCCTGGCTCGCTGAGCAGCGCCGGGTCTGCCCAGCTGGTGATGAAGATTCCGCCGGCGCCGGCCTGCAGTTTGGCCAGCGCGTCGTCGTAGTTCACCGCGGGCGGCATGAGCACCGATGCGGCCAGCTGGCGGCGGTCCACGGGCACAGGCACTTCCTCGCTGGGGGTTGTACTCGGTGCCGCGCTTGCCGACGCCGCACCAGGCGCCGAGCTCGACGCCGCGGGCTCCTTCGTACTTTCCGGCTGCTCGCTATCGCAGGAAGCCAGGCCAAAACCAAGCCCAAGCGTGAGGACAGCGGTAGCCGCAGTGCGGGCCGAGAACATCGGGGACGGGGAAAGTTCCATGTCTTCCAGTGTGCACGATTCCCAGCGATATGCCCGCGGAGGGGGTTAGTATGGCATCCATGAGTAACGGTGAGACGATGTTAATTGCTTACGACGGCTCCACTCGGGCAGCCCGCGCGATGGAGCACGCAGCCCGCCTGCTGCGCCCGCGCCACGTCGAGATTTTGACGGCGTGGGAGCCGATGGCCCGTCAGGCAGCGCGTGCGGTCAGCCGTACTGGCATGCACCAGTCCACGGTGGCGCCGGAAGCGGTGGAAGATGATCCGGCCTATGAGGAAGCGCTGCGGATTTGTAGGCAAGGAGTCGAGGTTGCAGAAAACCTGGGCCTTTCCGGCCGCGCCCACTTGGTGGAGTCGGTGACCACGATTGCCTCCGCTATTGTCGACGCCGCGCAAGAACTCGACGTCGATATCATCGTCACCGGCACCCGCGCTCTCAGTGGCTTCCGCGGCTGGTGGACCAACTCCACGGCCGAGCACATCGTGCGTAACGCTGGCCTTCCGGTCTTTATTGTTCCGCCCGAGTTGGACGACGACGCGGAGGAAGAAGATAGCTAAATTTCTAGCAGGTAGCTGCTAGGATGTGGGTTTATGGCACTCGAGACGGACTCCCTCAACAAGCGCACCCTCGGCCCCGCCGTGGGCAGCACCGTCGTGGGCATCGCCCTCGGCGTCATCACCATCATCGGCATCGCGCAGTTTTCTAATGCTGATGCAGTTCCGTCGGACGGTGCAGTTTCCGCTTCTGATGCCGTAATGGGCGGCCCGGAGTACGGCTCTAGGAACTAATGAATGCGCAGTCCCGCTGGCGCATAGGCGGGCTTTTAGCTCTCGCTGTTTTCGTATTTACCCAGCCCTTTGGCTTGGTTGCGGCGGATACCAAGCACGATCTCACCGCTAACCCCCTAGGCTTTCTACGCGGGGCGACCAGCGCCTATACCGAGGTCTTTACGCTCGGCCAGTTACAGAACCAGGCTTATGGTTATCTTTTCCCGCAGGGCCCGTTTTTTCTTCTTACCTCGCCGCTGCCGGATTGGGTAGCTCAGCGCTTGTGGTGGTTACTCGTCCTAGGCGTGGGCTTTTGGGGCTTCCACCGGCTGATTTATGCGTCTCTTCCTCCGCAGTTCAGAGGCCTTAGGAGGGAGGGCATTAGGCGGGAGATTTCGCCCGTCTGGCCTTTTCTTGCGGCGCTGCTGTACGCGCTTTCGCCCCGCGCGCTGACTACGATAGGCGCAATTTCCTCGGAGACCTGGCCGGTCATGCTGGCGCCGTGGGTCATCCTGCCCTTCTTGCGCCGGGAGCTAACGTGGCGCTGCGCTGCGGCAGCAGTTTTGCCGGTGGCAGCGATGGGCGCGGTCAATGCCACCGCTACCCTCGCGGCGTGTGTTCCGGCAGCGGTGGTGCTTTTGTACCGCCGAGCCTGGCGTCCCGGCCTTGTGTGGCTGGCCGGCTGCGCGGCGGTTTCTTTGTGGTGGATAGTGCCGCTTTTGGTGCTGGGGCGCTACGCCCCGCCGTTTACTGAGTTCATCGAGTCTTCCTATGTCACCACCCGCTGGCTAAACCTGCCGGAAATTCTCCGCGGCACCACCAGCTGGGCGCCCTTCGTCGACACGGAGCGCGTGGCCGGATATGCACTGGCCACCCAGCCTTTCTTCGTGCTGGTCACCATGGCGGTGGCAGCAATTGGCCTCTACGGCCTAGCACGACTGCCGCGGGTCTGGCCGGTCATGGCCTGCGTGGGCATCGCTATCCTCGGCACCCACGCCGCCTGGTATCTCAACGCGCTCGACGGCCCGCTTGCCGCGCTAAGAAACCTCCACAAGTTCGATCCGCTCGTGCGCATCCCCCTGCTGCTCGGTTTCGCCGCGGCAACCTCCGCTCTGCCCCTGCCGCGGGTACGGGGCGAGTGGTTGCGGCCGGGGCGTCGCCAAGCGGTGGCGGTGCTGGTGGCCGCCATTGCCTGCGCGTCCTTCTCGCCCGCGTGGACTGGGCGCCTGCTTCCCAAGGGCGCCTACGAAAAGGTCCCGGAGTACTGGCACGAGGCCGCGGACTTCCTCAACACCCATGCCCAAGGCACGCGCACGCTGCTGTTCCCCGAGACCTCTTTCGCACGCCAAGACTGGGGTTGGACACGCGATGAGCCGGCACAGCCGCTTCTCGACGTCCCGTGGGCCGTCCGCGACGCCATCCCCCTCGTCCCACCAGAGGCCATCCGCGGACTCGACGGCGTGGTGGCAGCCCTCCACGAAGATCCCACCACCGGTAGCGCCGCGCTGCGCCGCCTCGGCATCGGTGCGGTGCTGCTGCGCCACGACTTAGTCTCTACAGAAGGCGCGAACGGCCGCGATGACTCCCAGCTGGCGGCCTGGCGCGATGCTTCCTCCTACGGCGGACAGGTCCACTCCTTCGGCCCTGAAGACGAGGTGGAGGTCATCATCCTCCCGCATGCCGACAATGCCATAGGCACGCTGACCTCCGCCAATCCCGTCCGCGTGGCCGGCGGCGGGGAGTCCCTGGCCTTCCTGGATGCCCATGGTGACGGTTCGGCTCCTGCCTACGAGCTCGTCGATCGTGACGCCGACATCGTCACCGATACGCCCACGCTGACCGACCGCAACTACGGCACCCTCGACGGGCCCATCTCCGCGCCTTTGGCCGAGGGAGATCCCTCGACGGTGAATAACCGCCTGCGCGACTACCCCTCCGCCGGGCCGCTGACAAAGGTGGTTTCGCACGGCGGCACAGTCCGCGCTTCTTCCTCGGCTGCCGACGCCGATGCCTTCGGCGGCGCCAATCCCGCGCGCTCGCGCACCGCTGCTGTTGACGGCGAAAATTCCACCGCCTGGTGGCCCGCCCCCGGCGATACCGGCTGGCTGGAGCTAAACAAGGACCCGAATACGCCGGCGTGGCACGCGCCGGTGGTCAAGCTCATGTCCACTGGACACACCGAGGTCACCGTGCGCTCGGGAAGCGCGAAGGTCAAGGTTAAACTCAAGCCCTACCGCTCCCGCGAAGTGCGCGTGCCGGGTGGGGATACCCGCAGCATCCGCATCGATCTTTCCGAGCGCGTGGGCATCGCCAACGCGCAGGTCGTGGGTTCCCCCATCGAGCGCGTGGTCACCGTTCCGGCGACTTCCCCGGACGTCCACCAGTTCTTCTTCCAGCAGCTAGCCCAGGACACCCGTATCCTCATCCGTGACTTCACAGTGCCCCGCACCATGCGGTTGGAGCTGGACGCCCGCAAGCCCGTGCTTATCGACGGCGTGCGTTATAACCCCGGCGCGCACCTCACCCTCCGCTCCGGCACCCACCGCGTGCGCAGCACCGGCGGATGGGTCAGCCTGCGCGAGGTGGGCTGGTCACCGGCCGCCGCCAGCACACGAACCTCCGGCACCATCGAAGCCACGGGGCAAGACCGGCTGCTTATCACCGGCAATGCGTTTAACCCCGGCCTGCAGGGCCACCTCGATTCGGAGGCCGGCAGCATCGACCTCGCGCCGCGAGAGATCAACGCTTCCCTCCAGGCTTTTGTCATTCCCGCAGGCAGAAGCGGTAGCTTCCGCATGAGTTTTGCCGCGGCGCGTACCTATAAGGCCGCGCTTGGCTTGGGCGGCGCGCTGGCCCTGCTGACCGTGGCTGGCTGCCTGCTTTCTCTTCGCCGCCGCCCCACCGCGCCGTGGCAGCCAGACGATGGCCGCGGCGCCCACATTCTCGCTGCAGTATGCGGCCTGGGTACGCTCAGCCTGCTCGGCCTGCCCGCCGTACTCGCGGGTGTAGCTGCGTGGGTGGTGTTGAGATGGACGTCGCTAAGCGCTGCTCCTTTAGCCGCCGCCCTGACGGCGGCGGCTGGGACCATGCTTGCCCGCGCGCCGTGGGCCAGCGGCAGCTATGCCGGCGATTCGGTCCTCGTGACCTGCTTGTGCGCTGCCTCGCTAGCCTGCGTCCTGTGGCCCAGCCGCCGCGCGAACTGACCAACCAACCGCCTTCCGGGTTCTTCCACCACGGCGTAGCTAACGGCCGAGACCAGCAGGCTGCCCGCCACCGTCACCGCGAAGACCACGCAGAAGTCCACGACCTTGCCCGAAAACAACGGCACTCCCAGCAAGGGAAAGACCACCGACAACACCGCAACGTGCCACAAAAACAGCGAGTAGGACCAACGCCCCAAAGCCTGCCCCCACTGGTTGCTCAGCAACGAAGACTTCCGTGGGGCCAAAGCCACAGGCGCCATCACGCACACCGCAAAGACCGCGCCCACCATGATGCGTCGCGCGAACTCACCTGGCTCCGGATGCGCCAAACCCCGCGGGCCAAACCACTCGCGGCTAGCCAGCCACAGGCAGCCACACGCCGCCAGCCACCACGCCCACCGCATCCGCAGCGCACGTTTTAGCCACCCAGGAAACTGCCCGCGCGCAGTTTCTGCTTCAGCCAGCAGCATCCCGACTGCAAACCACGAGGCATACGCCGGCGGCCAAATCTGCGAATTCACGTCCCCCTTGGCGTAATCAGCCACAAAGGGAACAAAACCCCAGCCCCAGCTCAGTACCGCCGCCACGGCAATGGCCCACGCTCTGTGCCGCCGCGACCATCCGCGCATCACCGCCGCCAGCAGCGGCAGCACCAGATAAAACGCGAACTCCACACACAGCGACCACAGTTGCGTAAGCCCCGGCGCCAAACCGTCGACTACATAAATCTGCGTACCCGTTAGGTTGCTGAATAGCTGGGTAGCGGTGGCGGAATGGGCGTCGGGAAGCAGTGCGAAGACCAGCACCACACACACCAGATACGCAGGCGCCAGGCGTCCCACGCGGGACCACGCATAATCCCGCGGGCTGTGCAGGGCGCGCCGGCGCCACAGCAGGAAAGCGCTCAGCGCAAAGAACACCGAAACGAAGTAATCGAAACGCTCCGCAATCCCCCAACCGGTGCCCGTTTGAAAGGAGACATGCGTGACCACAATTCCCAAAGCGGCGCAGCCTCGCATACCATCCAACTCAGAAATATGGCGGGGTAGGCTCTTTAAGGAAGAATGGGAAGCCACACTAATTTTCCTTCCTCCTCATAATGCACGGCGCACGTAAACTGATTGGAACTCTACTGTAATGAAGCGGCTGATTAACTGGAGCTCGCGGATGACGAAGGTGATCGTCGCCGCAATCGTCTTTTTGCTCCTCGGTTCTGTGCTGCCGCCGTTGTACAACAATCAAGCCCGGCCGCTGCCAGATGACTTAAACTTCACCATCGACACCGCTCCTACCCAGGGCCCAGCAATCAACGTCAGCCGCGCTGTGCAACACAAGAAGCCAGCGGATACCCATGGCAACCCTGACTGCGATGCCAAGGATGCTCCACTCTATTGCTATGCAGAGGAACGAGACGTTTCGCTCAAACGCACCACCCGCACCTCGCCTACTGCCGACGACGCCGTGGCTTCCGCCGAGTCCCTCCTCCAGGTCACCTCGAATGGCCAGACTATCGCGGAGATCCAGGAAAACTCACTGCTCAACCGCGAATCCGCTTATCCGGTAGCAGGGCCCAATAGCTCACAGCAGGTTGATATCGCCCCGCTGAATATCTCTGCGGCAGGCCACGACTTTTCGCGCGATGGCATCAGCTACTTCTTCCCGGCTAAGGCGGAACAGCGCAGCTACCCGTATTTCGATCCGATGACGCAGACCACAGCGCCCATCGACTTCACCGGCACCGAAAAGCGCGAGACGATTCCGACCTACATCTTCCACCAGGAAATTGAGCCGGTTGCCTTGGCCTATTCGCTGGGTGTCTTGCAGCAGCAAACCCCCGATGAGAAAGCCACACGCATGAGCCCAGAGAAGCTACAGCGCTCCGGCCCGGCGCAGGCGATGTTCGATGAGGAGTCGCTGCGCCGCTTCGGGCTGGACCCCACCGAGCACGTCAGCCTCGAGCCTTTCTACACGGTCACGCGTGACGTCTGGGTAGAACCAACCACCGGCACCATCGTCGATGCTCATGAGGACATAAAGATTTTCCTCGCCACCGACCAGGACCAGGCGAAGAAGATGGTTGCCGAGGACGACACTGCCGACCGCTCCCTCTTCCAGGCCAACTTGAACTGGTCCGATGCCACCAAGAAGGAACGTTTGGACACGGTGCGCACGACCATCAACAACGTGAAGATTCTCAGCATCGTCGGCTGGTTAGGCAAGGTCATCGGCGTTATCTTGCTGGCCTATGCCGCCTTTATGTACATGCGCCGCCACCGTGTCGGCGCCTAAACCCGCGCGCCGCAGATCCGCGCGCCGCAGGTCCGCGCGCTGGGGCCTAGGGCTGTGGGGCGCCCTGCTCGTGGTGGCAGTGTGCTGGCCGTTTTTCCTGCCCGGCGAGTTGGTCTGGCGCGATATGGTTCTACTCCACAACCCCGGTTTTACCGCCTCCAACTTTGGGCTGGGTTCGCTGCCCGCGCGTAATGCGCCCCAGGACGGCGCGTTAGCTTTGCTGGGCGGTGATTGGTTCGCACGCGTGCTCGTCACCGCTTCTGCAAGTGCTAGCGCATACGTTGCCGCGAAGTGGGCCCGCACTTCGCTTTCCGCCGCCGCCGCGATGGCTTGTGCGGTGGCCAATCCTTTCATCGTCGAGCGCCTGCTCCTGGGGCACTGGTCCCTTGCAATTGCGGGATGGCTCGCGCCAGTTCTGGCATGGGCGTGCCTGCACAAGCGCGCGATTCCCGCGTGGCTGAGTCTGTGGGCAAGTTCCCTTACTCCCACCGGCGGCGTATTCGGCGTGGTAATCGCCCTTGTCACCGGCCGCTTCAAGCTCGCCGTGGGTGGCGTGGCGCTGTGCCTGCCGTGGCTGGTGCCGGCAATTACCAACAACGCGGTTCCCGGTCCGGCCGCCGCGCAGGTGGCTGCATTCGCGCCCCGCGCAGAAGCCG
>VNIW01000483.1_pt1 | contig 15255 bp, 21 predicted proteins | sample 7248591 | NCBI WGS metagenome assembly VNIW01 (sample SAMN12251776, study PRJNA551026) | human skin metagenome | isolation source: skin samples from patients infected with Netherton Syndrome | host: Homo sapiens | place: France:Paris | reverse complement strand
TGTAAGGTGTCATAACTTACTGTAAATCTTACATGTAACCTTACACTTAACTCGTACCTAATTCCCTTTATATCAACATTCTTCAATGCAGGGGAGATGTAAATCTCTCTGTAATGTTTCAGGGTGGGTAACTAAAAAAACACATCTACATAATTTGTAGATGTGTTTTTGTTCATTATTGAGCTTATTGAGCTGACTGTTTTTCTTTAGCCTTTCTCATTTGTTCTCTCATTTTTTCTTTACGAGCTTCTTCTTCTTTTCTTTTTATTTCTTCTTCTTCTTTCTGTTTTTGATGAATAGAACCACGCTCAGACACGATTTTATCCATGTCTTTTTTCAAGTCGTCGCCATCAATATATGCGTATCTAATCATTTCTCGTTTACCATCCGTCCCGTTTGAGATAACTGCTGTACCTTGCATGCCAGTTGGCGCAATATCTGTCGCACTTATGATTTCGTCGTCTGCAGGTGTACCTAAAGTCATTGTTTCCACAGTTTTTTCGCTCAATCTGAATGAAACCCTCATTGAACAGTTGCTTCGAATCGAAGTCGGTACTGAGTTGCTATCGGGTCTTTGCGTTGCGAAAACAGCTATACCACCTTTGGAACGTTGTTTCTTAACGATATACATGCCAATTTCTTCCATCTTATCAATTATTTTTTCTTCTTCTTTACTTTTTCCAGTCTTATCAAATGCTTCTTGGCATTCGTCAACAACCAACATTTTAATCTTATTATCTGACGTAACTGGTACTTTCCAAAAACTACTTTTTCCTGTTTCTTTTGAAAAATCTCTGAATCGACTATCTACCTCATCAGAAAATTCTACCATTTTATCATATATTTCTTGCAAGTTACTTTCACCAGTTTTCGGATTTTTTTCGTATTGCAAAATAGTAGCAAGGTCTTTGAAGTTATCCCAATCTGTTGAATCACCTTTTAAGTCTAAAATTGTTAAATCAATTAAATCTTTTTCAATCAATGCAGAACATAACGTAATCAAGTACGCTGATTTACCTGCACCTGGCAATCCACCAATCAAAACGCCAGAAAAGTCGAATAAATGCGTAGGTATCACTTTATTATCTATATCAATCGCGTTATATACTTTAACGCCGTCACCATCATTTTCAACTTCAATTTCATCAGCACTTTTAACAGTAAAACCTTTTCTTAATGGATTTTTCTTCATCATGAGAACCGTATAGTCTTTATTCATAAAGAAATTGTTATCACTTTCAGTTACAACAACATTGTTATATTCAATGTCATCAATCACTTTATTTTCCATATTTCTGCCGTCTCTGACGATTTCGACGCCATATTCATCTTTTAGTTCGTTAGCCTTAACTTTCAATTCTTTCATAGTTAGGCTTGCTGGTGGTTGAGACGCTGTGAAATAAATATTTTTGTCTTTATCCACAAAAGCATGTGCTAGATATCTACCGCCTCTATTTCTATTTTCGTTGTCATTCCACAACTTCATTTTATTCGCCATTTCAAATCCCATTCTTTTAGCACGTCTTTCAATTAACGGTCTTTGTCTAACTGCTTTGTAGTATTTAGGATTAACGTATCTACCGATGTCATTGTACACAGTATCATCATTACGTTTGATGTCATCAATTTTTTCTTTTTGTCTTTTAATAAACGATTTTCGGTCATATTTTGAAGTCACATCCATCGCTTCTCCTAATAATCCATCAGGATAATTGTATTTCAACAATCGTTGATAGAAATAAAGTTTCGGAAGTAAGAAAAATAATAATATTCCGAATACAATTTTTACAAAAGCCCACAACATACTGCCTTCATCAAATGTGAACGCCATTATGAAGTTTTTGAATTGTGTCATTACGAATAAAAAACCAATGAAGTATGAAATTGACTTTACTAACTTTCGACGACTATTCATCGAAACTGGGGCATTCTTTTTTCATCAGTTTTGTGTGTTTTTTCATAAACTTTTTGCCCCAATAACCTCCGAATTTTGACCCCGATTCTTCTTCTTTGCCAATCAAGTCTAATTCATTGAATCTTTCAAATCTTTGTATATCATCTAAACGCCCTTCAATTAGTGAATTACGCATTTTTTCAAGATTGTCATGTTCTATCTGCTTTTGGGTTTGCCCAATTCTCAAATTATCACTCATTGTGATAATCCCTCCTTGTTTTTAATTATTTTTCCCATTCGTCGAACCATGCTTCAAAAAATTTTATGTCTTGATTCACACGATTCAACTGGTTCTGAATTTCGATTGGTTCGCTACCGTTTTCAATTACTTCTTGTAACTCATTTAATCCATCTTTAACAGGCTCCACATAAGCTGGTGCTATCGGAGACATTGGATTATATGTCAAATTATCATTTAATTCTTCTATTTCAACTGAAAGCCTAGCACTTTTAATTAAATTATTGCTTTCATCAAATTTTTGTTCTATTCTTCGCATTTCTTTTTCGATTTTTGCTATACTACTATACACATCATATTTTTTTGATTCGATTGTTTTATAGACATCATTGTCTGTATCAAACGAATCATTAGCTTTCGACGAAACTTTCCCTAAAGTGACCTCTAATTTCTTTATCGAAGTTTCGTCTTTAATTTCTATTTGTTGACAGTCATAAATTTTATCATCTAATTCTTTAACTTCTTTTTCCCCTGAAACGTCTCCCGTTTCATCGCTGAAATCCCTAGAAATGCTACTTTTCATCGTTTCAGATGTACTTTTCAATTCACTTAACTCATGTTGAATTTTACTATCATCAACTTCAAAATCACTCTCAAGCAATTCATCAATATAATCGTCTACACGATTTAAAACCGAGTTTTTATCTTCAAAAAATGCTTTAAACACATCTTTGTTCGTCGCCATTTACCTCACCTCCTTTTAGCAATAATAAATTCTTGGTGTACGACCATCTATAATGGCTTTTCTAAATTTTTTAGCTTGTTCTTCAAGAGGACTATGTTTTTCTGCTGAATTAGGCAAATCTTCTAAGTTCTCGTATGCTTCTTCTGTAATTTTAAGAAACGTCTTTAAAAATTCAGCATCTATGTCACTTATTTTTTCTTCGATAATCATATCATGTATCGTTATTACGTCATCAACTTCGTCATCTATGACTAAAGCTACTTCTATATCACTATTTTCTATATATTCATCTTCTTCATCTTCAATTTCTTCTTGCTTTTTACGTCGCTCTTCAATTTCAGCTATTTTTTGATTAATCTTTTGTTGTGCTTTACTATCGTCAACCTCTATAGTTCCTATGACTTTTCCGTTTTCTCCATTTTTCCTTTCCATTTCATTTTCATATTCATTAATGTCATAAACCAAATCATATTCTTTACCATTATCATTTGTTTCATTAAGCATTCTGATTAACAATCTGTAAACAAACGGTGTAATGTTTATTTTGTCATCTTCCGTTCTATAATCGTATGCTTTCCTTTCTTTTTCAGATAAATTCTGTTTAATGTAATTTTCAACATCATCTATTGTAAATACCGCTAATTCTTCTTGTTCAAGTAAACCATAAAACATCAAAACTTCGTCAACTTTAGGATATTGGTATTTAGGTCTTTGTTTACGTTTGTCAGTTTTATTATTTTCAATAGGTTTATTTTTCGTTCGATTACTCGTGTTTGCCTGTGTATATAAAGCTTTTTCCTCATTCGATTGTTTTACCGTTGATTCTGATTTATTTCCTTCTTTTTGCTTAACCTCATTTTTTAAACGTTCGATTTCGCCCACTAGTCGTGACAATTGTCTTTCTTTTCGTTCAATTTGAATATTATACATGTCAATGGTTTCAGCAAATTCATCGTATTTAGCTTGATATTCAACCAATTTGTACAATGCGTCACTTGTTACTAATCTAAAAGTGCTTTCATCATAACCATTTTCATTCATTGTTTTCTTCATCGATTTAACATCTTTAACAAATGTATCTTTTCCAGTTAAAACTTGATGAACAAAACTTTTAATCAACGTTTCAAAAAATTTACTTTTTGAATGGATAGGCAAGTAACCACCATTACCAACCGTTTCACCAATAATATCGATGAGTTTCGCTACATCTCTATCAACCGTCATCGAAATTCGTTCTTTTTTAGGCTTTGACTTTGATTTAGCCATTAGATAAAACCTCTTTTCTTTCTAAATTCTGTGAGTTTACGTTCAATGTCTTCATTCTTTTGTTGTTTTTTTCTACTTGTCTTACTTTTCTTTTTCGAATGATATTCAGCTATTTTGTATGCAGTCACATCAATCTCAATGTAATTTTCGTTTGCGTAAACTTTTTCAAAATTAACATTAAATATCTGACTATCTTCAATGCCTAAACGACCTAAAACTTGGTCGAAAATTGGTTTAATTGTATTATCCGCATCGGGTCTGGTGATTTTAGGCAATCCCCAAAACTCATTATTAGCGACTTGGTAACCACTTTTAATGTTGATTTTAAAGCCGTTTGCTTCATTCACAATATTCCTATAACTATCAATCACATCACCAATGTCACGCTCGATTGTTTCATCTATATTTTCTTTAAAATTTCGATATGCTTTACTATCAAACACACCGCCATTTTTATTCACGAATGGTCGACCACTACTCACCGCCTTAATATAAATTGTAAAATTAAAATGATTAAGTTGTTGTATCTTCTTTTCTGTCATTATCATCATCATTAACACCTATCAAACCAAAAATTTCTTCATAGTATTCTTTATCTTTACCTCTTGTTTGTCTTACCTTTTCTTTCATTATTACTTCTTCAATCAAGTAACTGCCCCTGCCATAACCTTTTTCTTTTGCAATTTCACCTACTTTATCCATCAAATCTTTATCGATATGAATTGTTGTCCGTTCTTCCTTCTTATAATCTTCAATCCAATCGTAGTCACCGGCGATAATTTTCTTAGCGATATGATTAATCAAACTTCTCCTGCTACCGCCAAAGACATCTTCATACTTACGACTCAAATAATCTGCATCGACCAATCTTCGCTCATTCAATCTCACTGAGGTTTTCTTTTTAGCCATTTCAAAACCCTCCTTTTTTTAATATCGATTTACATTTCTAACGAGGTATTCGAGTCTTTCTATATTGTCCTCTAACTCTCCATTTAACCTTTCATAATCTTTAAGCGTATCATCTAAACTTTTATTTTCACTTTTTTGCTCTCTTATACTTTCATCGTAATTTTCGTTTGCACTTCTTTGGTAGTCATTATTAATCATTGCAACTTCTTCTAAAATGTCTGTATTACGCCTTACATCATAATTCACATCTTTAATTTGCTTTACAACCACATCATCGATTTCAATTAAATCACTTTCTAAATTTTCAATAACCTTAGATGAAATCATGTCACAATCTTCTTTTTCAATATCAAACAAGCTATTCATAGCTGTATTTACAGCTTTTCTTAATTTCTCTTTACTAATGATTATTTTACTCATTAACATCATCCTTTCACTATCTATATTATACTTTATTTCTACATTAGGTGCAAGTATTTATACCTTTAGTAATACAATAAATATAAAGGATAGGGCGTAATGCCCTAAGCCTTTATTTACCAAACTTTTTAGCTGGGTCTGTATCATTCAACACTTCTACCAAATCATTCTTAACAGGTTTATGCTTTTCTAATCGTTCATTGTTTTCTTGTTGTGCTTGAGTTAATTCTTCTATATTTTTAGACACGATTTGATGTGTCGCTGAATCCTGTCGATACAATTCCGTTTTTAAATTTTCAATTTGCTTGTGTTGGATATCAAATCCGATTGCCATCACTATAATGCTAATAACCAAAAATGGTATTAAAACATTTCTAGCAAGCTGTTTTACCCACCATTTCTCTTTCTCCATATCTTTTCCCCCATCGTCTCGTATTTTTTATTATGCACTTCTTCGTAGATTGCTTTAAATCGTTCTTCATCTATTTCTTTTCTTAGCAATTCAATTTCTTTTTTGTGCAACTTTTCTCGCTTTTCAAGACGTTTAATTCTAGCATTCATTCTAAATGCTTCTTTTTTTATAAGTGCATTAAAGTTTTTATCAATCTTTTCTGCTGTTTCGAAAGTTACATTATCCAAAAAATCTTTGTCATTTGCGTTTTTCTTCAAACTTGCGACTAAATTGACTGGTAAGTCGATTATTCTAGCAATTACTCTACTGCTTAAATTACTAAACTTTGCAACATATTCAACTTTATCTTCAAATGTGAAATAATTGACGCTTTTAATCATCAGATTTATCCTTCTTTCTTTTTAATTTCGACATATCTATCTCGCGTCGTATTACCGCAGCAGGTCTCTCAGTACCTACTTCCTTCTTCGATTTTTCGTAAATTTCCTTGTATTTTGTTTTGCCTACAATTCGTTTCATCTTATTTATTTGTTTTTCTTTAACCTTATTTACTGTTTTTTCATGCTCTAACCTTCTTTTTAGATGTCTAACTTCCACATTTAATAATTTAAAAAAGTTTTTGTTGAGATTATCGATATGTTTAACTTTTGTCTTTTTAACAATCTCATCCTCAACAAAATCACCTTCTTTCGCTTTCCACCCCATAATCACGAATGTTGGAATATCCAATGTTCGCGCAATTTTCATTTCTGTAAGCGTACAAATCTTTCTTATATAGTGCAATTGCCAATGTGTTGGTGAGTATTCTTTCGTTTCTGCTTCAATTTTGTAACCCATGTTCACATACGCTCCATTTCTTTGATTTTATTTCGAACATACAGTTCGTTGTATCGTCGTAATACGTCTTTATAGCCGTTTTTATAGTAATAATTAAGCCTAATATCATCAATAAATGCTGAAGCTACAAGATTTTTCATTTTTCGATTAAAAAAAGTGTCCTCAATCACTAAAATGTCAGTCAATTCATTTTCAACTGTTTCTGTTTCGCTAAAATCTAGCACTTTTTCAAATCGACTATCAATGTAATTCGTAACTTCATCGATTAACGACATTTTATAAACAATTGACTCATCTTCTAAGTTATATATCACTCTTTTTGCTACTAATTCTTTAATCTGATTCTTCGTCAGTCTCATTTTCCTTTTCCTCCTCCTCTTTTTTAATCAATTCTGAAACGGCTTTAAAGTCCGTATCTCGCTCGTTATTGATTTCTTCAATCAACACATCTTCTAACGCATCAACTAACCGCGTATATCCGAACGTTTTAATATGTTTTAACGTTTGTTTCGACAATTCAGACGGTGCATCAATGCGTTTAGAATCATCAAAATTATATTGAAGAATGTCATCGTAATAGCCATTAGTAATCAAATACATCAGCGCTTCAAGCAATTTCAATCTTGAACTCATCTCATTCTCAATTTTTAAACTATCTAGCACCTCCACTAAATCTTTGGGCATTTTCACTTTCCTATTTTTCATTTTTTTAAACCTCACTCTTAATTTCTAATTTCATTTTACATCCTTCTTTTCTAAGGTGTCAATAAAAAACCGTAATTTATTTTAATTTTATATTTAAAAACATCGTAAAATAGCTTTATATAAGGGTTTATAAGAATTAAAAAACTTTTAAATATATAATTTTACGGTAAACATTTGACCGGTTTCATGATAATTTAGGCGAATAAAAAAACACTTACCTATTCAAGATAAGTGTTTTTAAACAATGACGTGGTCAATTCTTCGTCGTAAATCATTGACCGACTTTTGACTAATATTAAAATACATATTCCTATCATCTGTATGTTTGAACCCTAGCTTAATCATCGCTCCTCGAAATGCTTCGTTTGATACATAGGTTGATTTTGCTTCTTTGTCTCTTTCAAATAAGTGTTTCAATCCATAAGATGACGAACATTTTTTATTAATGCTTTTAATGGTTTTAAATGATTTTTTGCACCAATTTAACAATTCTTTTCTCGTTGCTTTATCCATTTCTTCTAATGCGTCCAGTGATTCTTGTTTGTAGTCGAAATTTACCATCCTATCACTCCTTTTTCGCTTTTTTATAGGCTTTTTACTAAATGCTAGATATCCATCAAGTAATATTGTTGTTGCAATATCAAATGCTTTATCTAAATAGTTTTTAATCATTTTTCCCAGAAATATTTCTTTCTTCACCCGTTACATCGCCTTTTTGATGCTTATATAGTAACCCAATAATAAGGTCTACCATTACAATATCACGACTATTTTTTGCCGATTTCATATTTCAATACATCTTCGACTAAGTCTGATAATCTACTATATCCCAATAATTTAGCTTTTTCTTTAGCCTTTTCGATGTCTTTATCAAATACATTTTTCTGAACTACTTTCTTTTCAGGAACTCGTCTTATAATTTCATCGTAGTCACCTTTAACTATTCTATTTATCAATTCTGTCAAAATCAGTGTCCCTGATTTATCTTCACTTCGATTTTGAAGATAAGTATTTACTAATGACTCATTTAGAGTTATTTTTCTTCTATTCAATTTTATTACTCCCTTTTCATCAAATCTCGCCAAATTCTTGCTGTTTCTTTTTCATCATATGGAGGATGACAATTTCGGCTCGTTTCAAACAATATTTTTATTCCATTATCAATAGTCAATTTTTTATAACGAATGAGTGCAATAATTCTACCAGCATGTTCAACTAATTTTGAATGTCGCTCGCCTTTCCCAAATCCTTCAAACATTTCAGTTATTATCGTGTTATATGTCGTATTAACTTCATAATCTTTCGTTTGAGACGCTCCTATACTTTGAGTCATCTTTTTTTCTCTATTTTGTTTCATAGTATCCAACAACCATTCAATAACCCAATCTGGTGCTTCTTGAATATATTCACTGCTATTATCTAGCATTTTATATTCACCATCTCGTCTAAAATTCTTGGGTGCAGGTGTGAATTGATTTCGACCTGTTAGGATGTCGATACCACCCATATAATTGATTTTACTCGTCAAATTTAAACTAGCCATATTTTCATTCATCGTAAAATGGATATGTATACCTCCGCCCGGCGTTGCAACTTGTAATGTACTCATCACGTCTTCATAAATTTGATTCTGCTTTTCTTGTGATTGCATTCTAACCCATTCGTTAAACATTTTAATACCATTCATTCCACCCTCGTGCTTGTCTAAATCAATGACTACCATTTTTTCTAAAACATAACCAATATTCTCTATTCGACCTTGCTTATCATAAGGTAAAATTTGTTGCTTTGCTGTTTCGTTCCTATCTTTCCAGTCGCCACTCGCTATTATTTTATTTTCTTTTTTAGAAGCAAACGTTTTTATTGTTTGCGGATATTTAAGATAATGTATGCCATTTTTCATTTTTCCACTCCTCTCGTTCATGTAAAGTATACCTTTTATATTAAAGTTTGGTCAAGTTTTAATGACCAAATTGCGGTTGCACTTGGTTGCATTCTTAAAATACCCTCTAATCCATTGGGAGAGTAAGACTCGAGTCTAATCATAGACAAAACCAAAATTCGTAAATGCAACCAAATCGGGGGTATTTGCAACCAATTTTTTTCTTAAAATCCCATGATACCAACCTCTAATAGAATTCTGGTTGCATTTATAGGTTTTTTTCTAAAACTATTATATATATATAAATGGTAATGACGATTAGAAATGAAAAAAATTTTTCGCGTTTAATTCTTATCCTATATTACCCCCTAATAATGCAACCAAATTTTAAAAAAAGCCTTAATGACAGTATTTATAGATATTCTCTTGGTTGCATTTACCCCTGATTTGGTTGCATTTACCCCTGATTTGGTTGCATTTACCCCTGATTTGGTTGCATTTACCCCTGATTTGGTTGCATTTATCCATGGAAAAAATACACTTTTTAGCCTAACGTATAGTAGATTTGATTGGTGTTGGTGTGAAATAGACTCAGATGGCACAAGGATTCGAGTAGAATGGTGTGAAAATACAAAATTCCACATTCATAAATGCAACCAAGTGCAACCAAAATGCAACCAAGTGCAACCAAAAAAAATGAGACTAACGAAAGATTAGTCTCATTTTAATGTTATTTAATTAAAAATTCGTAGAAGGAATTTCTGTCTAATGTTGGTTGCTTTTTAATTTGATAATTCATAAATGAATCATCGACATCCAAACGAATGTTAAACGGTAATTGATTATTAAGGTCTCGCATAGTCTCTGAATCAATTTCAGTATCTTGTAATTTTTTTAGTATGTCTATATTTTTGTCTGTCATCATAGCTATGTTAAATTCGTCTCGAAGATTATTAGCAATTTGTCTAAACACTTTGATATTGTTACCACCTTGATAATCTTGGTAAATTTCGTTATTTGGTAAGATAACATAGTAACTTTTTTGAATTCTTCCAATTCGAGAAAAACTTTGGTTTTTATTAGAGCCTTTATAATCTAAAACTTGCTGATGATACAGTTTAACTATAGTATCTCTTTGACGCATAAGTTCTGAAAAGTGTTTAGTGACTAAATTAACAAAAGTGTTGTTAGTTGAATCTTGTTTGTTTAGAATTTTAGAGAATAACCTACCTTCTACATATGCTACTTTATTAATCATTTCAAGATTATGAATGTGGTTGCGATTAACTTTATAAATACCGTTTTTGAATTTATCTAATCCCTTTACAAAATTAGTTAAATTTCTGATATTTGTTGGTTTTCTATTTTGAGAAGCCATTTCGATTTTATAAATTTCATAAAGGTCTTTCTCAGTAATGATGAGAGGTTCATCAATAATATTTCTGATTTTATCATCAATTAACTCTTTGATTTCATTCTCTTTGCTTAGAATTGTATCAGCGTCTTCTACAACAGATTTTGGAATATTTATAGACATATCAACTGTTTTTAAAATATATTTTAGACAGGCAGATTTGAAGTCATCATCATAAATAAGCTCATCTTGTATGAAACTGAAGTCTTCCTGTTTGTTGTCGCTTTGACGTTGTTTGTAACCTGTTAAAAGTTGAAATGCTAAGAAACGTCTTTCAGTACCACCTGACTCATCTTTAAAATGAGGTGCGTAGTTTGAAGCTAGTAAAACGCTAGCTTTCGGGTAGAATGATACGTAATCTGAGTTCTTTTTATTAGCGTTGATTTCTAACGTTTTAGTTGTTAATTGTTTTAAGTTTGTTGTATCAATAACGTCATCACCATCTGTTGCTTCGTCTATAGCAAGTAAGAATTTATCTTTTACATTGACTAAACCAAACGGGGATTTTTTTGAATCTAAAGCTGTAATGTCTAAGGTTGTTGCACCTAAATCGTTTTGTTTGCCCATCATATTGAGCAGTAGTTTCATGAATGTTGTTTTACCACTATTCGCTGCGTTGTATAAATACAAGAATTTTTTACCTATAATCGGTAAATCGTTATATAAAACTAGCATATTGAGTACAAATTGTTTGATTAAATTACTGCGTTCATAAGCTTCTTTGTTCATTTCATCTTTTTCATCTTCTTGCATATAATCATAAACTTCGTAACCTCTGCGACCTAGAGAATCAAAGATAATTGCTGGTGAAACAGTTACTTTGCGACCAAGAGAATAGTTATCGAAGTTCATTTGGACGTTAGGGTCAAATTCAATATTTATACGATAATAAGTTGGATATTTCAACATCATTGTTTGGAGGTCTAAATCAGTATTTTTTATGAATTGATGATTGTTTAAATGCGTTTCTTCCATATTAAGCTCTATGACACCATTTTGTGTAAAAATAGTATTAGGCTTAAATGAGATGACGTTAACTTCATTATAGTTAACGATTTTTTTAGCAATTTGTTGTAATATGTTTTCTTTATTTGAATTATTTAAGTTTCTGATGCCAGAAATTCTCCAAATATTGTCAGTGATAATATCTCTAGCACGAGCCCATACTTTTCGAGTTGTATCTTGAAAGAATATATCATCTAATTGTTTGCTTTTAATTAATTCTTTGTTTTGAGTATAGAAAGTACCATCTTTCCGCATGGAAACTCTGTTTTTCTTTTCTAATACGCTATTATCTACTTCTATAGCATATTTTGAAAAGTCTGATACGAATGACGCGATGTCATCACTGTGAGGGTCTTGAACATTTTGAGTTTTTAACAAATCATCATAAACATCGTAGCTTAAATTTTCAGCATCGTTTCCCACTTTTCTTAAATCAGACTCTAATTTTTGGTATTTATTTTTTATTTCTTCTTTAGATAACTCTTCAGAATGAGACACAGAGGACATCTGATTCATAACAGCATTTTTGCGTTTAACTATTTTTTTTAGATTTCTTTGATGTTTATCTGCTGTTTTTCTATAATATTCAGCACTTTGTTGACAGCGTTTAATAATTTCAGATGGAATGTCTTTTAAATCTAAAAAACAATGAGCGCCTATATTTTTAATTTCGTGAATGTCTTTAATATCAAAGTTGTAATTTTGAGATAAGCTACTAAAATATTCAGAGTCAAATTTCATCGTTTTACGGTTTAACAACACGATATAAATGTAGAAACGTTCTACAGCTTTAATCATCGTTTGTTCGTTGAATTTTAAATCTAAAATTTTTTCGAAAGGCATTTTACCTTTTGGTGTTTGTTTGAATAAATCTGCGTTATTTGTACGTTCGAATTCTAAATTGAATTCTTTCTTAATTAACTTTAGAAAATCCAAAATAACATTTGGGTTTTTTCGTTCGTTATCATTGATAGCGATGGTTTGACGATATTTAATTTCTAGACTTCTTAATTCTTCAATATCACTTAAGAAATATTTATTAGCTTCAATGAATTCTTCTTCTTCTGTTTTTTCTTCTTTTGCTTCTGAATTATCGTTGTTGGCTGAAGTTTTATTGCTTTTGATATTTTCTTCTTGATTTGAATATTCTTTACTAGATTGTTTTTCTAAATTAATTACATCACTTTTTGACTGTGATTCATTATCTTTTTCTACCATTCCTATCATTTCTGTTATACTTTTTTTGATTGATTCATCATTTTCTTCTAATTGTTCTGTTGTAAAACCTTCGAATAATTTATTTCCCATTTTGAAAACCTCGTTTCGTAAATATTTTATTTACTCAACGAAATCGAAGCGAATAACAAAGTAACGATTATTTGATGGAGTGTGATTATATTGACACTTTTTGAACATATATATATAATATAAGTATAAATAGTTGTTAAACGACTGGCATCGTTCATACAACATGATATAATGTATATATCAAATAACAAATAAATCGTGTGTTGTGATTATTTTTTCGACTTCGTCGAGTTTCAATTAATGACCTGTGTTCGCAGGTCTTATTTTTTTGCCAAATTTTAATTGAGTCATTGGCAAATGACCTCTTTTTCTTTTGCTTCTTCTAATGTGCCAAAATAATTGTCTGCCACTTTTTCTGCATTGTTTAATATTTCTACAATAGTTTCTTTTTTGAAACCATCATATTCTCTATTAAAAAATAATCTGCTTGTTGATGTATATGTAGCAGATAAAATATTAGCTAAGTCTCTTACTTGTGTTCTATCATTGTTTTTAGTTAAAAAAGCAATAAAAAATGAACCTAGCTGATAAAAAGTATCTTTTTCATCATCATCTAATACGATTGTTTTTCTGTTGTTTGTTGAATCTTTGACGATTTTTTTGCAATCATTAATTTGATTTTGCAAAATTAAACGTTTGTAATGGTTATTCTTGTTCATTTATTCTTACCTCTCTTTCTGATTTTATTGTTAATACTATAATAGCATGCTAAACGAAAACGAGCAAATTTTTAAGTCTTAAGAGAGAGTTATAATAAGTCTTTACGTTGACAAATATTGAACCTACTTTTATGCAGTCATACCAACGTTTTAACTTATTTGACCTGTAACGATAAGTAAAACTATTGGATGTGATAAATTATTGTAATGATATCACAGCAAATTGATTCAATAACATTAGATAACAATTAAGCATACAATTTTAACAGTTAGGCAAAGTTGACTTCTTATATTTCACGACCTACATTTTTACCAAAATCAATTTCCTTTTCATTGTATTTACCACCATTTTTGAAGAAATCAGTAATTCTATTTTTAATAGATTCTTCTTGATTAGTTTTATTCATTTCATTTGATAATTTAACCAATTTACATCAGCCACCTTTTTGTTATTTTAGTATATCGTTTCGTTTCGAACTTAGTAACATAGATGAAGGTATTTCCTTGAATAATTGTACAACTTATTGTACAATTAAGTAAAGGATTTTGAAAAGGAGAGAATATGTATGTTGGTTAAAAATTATTCAAATGCAAGACAGAATTTAAAAGCGTTAATGACACAAGTGAACGATGATAGTGATGTAGTTACAGTTACATCTGTTGATAATAAAAACGTAGTAATGATGTCTGAATCAGATTATAATTCAATGATAGAAACGCTTTATTTACAACAGAATCCTAATAATGCTGAACATCTAGCTCAATCAATTGCAGATTTAGAGCGTGGGAATACAATTACGAAAGAAATTGATGTTTAATGGCGAAGTTAAATATTACATTTTCGCCCCAAGCATTTGAAGATTATGAGTATTTTCAACAGAATGATAAAAAGCTAGTAAAGAAGATTAATGAGTTGCTTAAAAGTATCAGTCGAGATGGCGCTTTAAAAGGTATAGGAAAACCTGAAAAGTTGAAGTCGAATCTGACCGGTTATTATAGTCGACGTATCAATCATGAGCATAGATTAGTTTATACAGTTGATGAATATCATATAAAGATAGCTTCATGTAAATATCATTATTAAAAAGAGAAACCACCTAACTATTTTTCATCGCTTCTCTTTTTATATAGAAAAATCAAAATGACAACTATTAATTTACATTGTAAATGTTTAACTATAGATAAAAAGTGTTATAATAGACGTAACGAGATATCAAACATTGTATACACCAATCCCCTCACTATTAGCGGTAGCGAGGGGATTTTTTTGGTGTGGCTACTCAAGGTCGCCTATTTATTTGTTGTCGTTGCGATGTTGTAGCCAATGTGTGAACAAAGCAACGAGACAGTCACTGATGACTGTGGTCATGATGTTTACGAGTATATCAAACATAATTGTATACACCTCCTCTCTGCGTCAATTTAGACGCCTGAGAGATAGGCGACTTCATTATTATATCATTTTATATACAGCCTCTAAATATATTATAAATATTAAAAAGAGTAGTAACTCGAAAGCTACTACTCGAAAGACACTTCATATTTTTTAGATATATCATTC
>VNIW01000481.1_pt1 | contig 15284 bp, 12 predicted proteins | sample 7248591 | NCBI WGS metagenome assembly VNIW01 (sample SAMN12251776, study PRJNA551026) | human skin metagenome | isolation source: skin samples from patients infected with Netherton Syndrome | host: Homo sapiens | place: France:Paris | reverse complement strand
TCTCTACTGGACGCTTCGTGCGATAACTTCGTTCACGACCTAGCCGAGCTTTCCCCCACCGATGCCACCGCGTGGGGAATTGATGGCTTCGAGGGCGAATTGCAGGATTTCTCCCCGGAATACTTCACCGCCATCGCGGATCGCACCCGTGAGATGGTCGCAGACTTGGATGCCCTAGATGACACCACCGATGAATCCGATGATGAGGATGACTTTGATGAGGTGGACTACGTCACCGCGGCCGTCCTGCGTGATCGCCTTTGTCTCGATCTAGATCTGCACCACCACAGCGAGGATGTGCGCTGCCTGAATAATATCGCCTCACCGGTGCAGACCATCCGCGATACCCTGCTGCTAATGCCGCAGGATACGGAGGAGGACCGCGATGCCATTCGCTCCCGCCTATCCCAGGTGAAGAACTCTTTGGCCGGCTACCGCAGCTCCCTGGAAGAGGCGGCCTCCCACGGCATGGTGGCACCGCACCGCCAGATCTCCGAGGTCATTGTGCAGTGCGAGCGGCTTGCCGACGCCGACTCGATGCTCGAGTCCCTCGGCCTCGACGCCGACTCCGCCGAGGTGCAGCAGGCCAAGGAAGCCTTTGGCGAGTTCTCCGATTGGCTCTCCAATGACCTGCAGCCCCAGGCGCCTAACAAGGACGCAGTGGGCCGCGAGCGCTACGAGCGTTTTTCCAAGCTTTTTGTGGGCGATGCCGTCAACCTCGATGAGGCCTATGAATGGGGCCTTGATCAGGTGCGCACCCTGCGCGCGGAGCAGGAAAAGATAGCTCACGAGCTCTACGGTTCCGATTGCTCGGTACGCGCGGCGATGCGCAAGCTCAACCACGAGGAGCGCTATACCCTGCGCGGCACCGATGCCTTGGTGGAGTGGATGCAATCTACCGCCGATGGCGTTATCGCAGAGCTCAACGGCAAAGAATTTGATATTCCGGAAGAAGTAGAAGAGATCGAGTGCTGCATCGATCCGGCCGGTACCGGCGGCATCTTCTATACCCCGCCGAGCGATGACTTCTCCCGCCCGGGCCGCATGTGGTGGTCCGTGCCAGAAGGCCAAGACACCTTCCACACCTGGCAAGAGCTGACCACCGTTCACCACGAGGGCGTGCCAGGCCACCACCTGCAGCTAGGTTCCGCGCTGGTACAGGAGGATCTCAACCTGTGGCGCCGCGCGGTGACGTGGAATTCCGGCCACGGCGAGGGTTGGGCGCTCTACGCCGAGCAGCTCATGGCCGAGCTGGGCTATATGGATGATCCGGGATTCCGCATGGGCCTGCTGGATGCGCAGCGCCTGCGAGCTGCCCGCGTGGTCGTGGACATCGGATTGCACTTGGGCAAGCAGTTGCCGGATTGCTCGACGTCCGGAGTGTGGGACAAGGCGCACGTGAAGACCTTCATGCGTGAGAACACCGCTATGGATGATGCAAACCTCAATTTTGAGGTCAACCGCTACCTCGGTTGGCCGGGCCAGGCGCCGTCCTATGCTTTGGGCCAGCGCTTGTGGCAGGAGACCCGCGCCGCGGCCGAGAAGCAGGGGATGAGTGCGCGCGAGTTCCACTCCGAGGCCCTCGCCCTTGGTTCCGTGCCGATGTCCGTGCTGCGCGAGGCCGTTCTGGATAACTAGCGGCGCAGCAGTCGCTGGGCCAGGCGTAGCAGCTGTGGCAAGTAGCCCGCTACGACCAGTACCGCGATGAGGCGGGTGAGCTGGACTGCGATGACCGCGGGGCCGGCCCCGCCCTCCGCCGAGAGCGCGAGCACCGTCTCTAGCGCGCCGGGGCTGGTAGCCAGGTAGGCCTCGAAGTAAGTGATGTGCAGCCACTTGGTCAGCGGCCAGGCGGTGGCCGCGCAAATGCCGATGATGACCACGATAAAAAGAACCGTGGCGGGCAATTGCTTGGCAAAGGCCTTGAGCGCGGGCAGCGAAAGCCCACCGCCGCAGACCCAACCAATGGACAAAAAGGCCATCACCTTAAAGGCATAGAGCGGTTCGAGCGTGTGGCCTTCCGGCAACACGAAAGAGGCTAGAACCGTCAGCAGCAATGGGCCGAGTACCGCGGCGGCGGGGAGATGGAGGAACTTGCCTACCTTTTCTCCTATGCAGGCAATGGCAATCACTAGGGCAACTATCCACCAGGTAGTTTCGCCGTCGACCGAAAGATCCGCTCCTTCGCCGGCAGGCGTGTCCAATAAGGCGACCACGGCCGGTAGCGATACCGAGACTACTAACAGGCGCAGGTATTGGGTGAGGGCGACGTAGCGGAAGTCGGCACCGAGTTCGTCGGCAAGCGCGGGCATGAGGGACGCACCGCCCGGCAGCATGGATAAAATGCCGGTTTCGGAGGAGACATCGTGCGGCTGTGCGCGGTGTAAGAGGTGGCCACCGATAACGCCTACCATCAGTGTGACAAAGGAGATCGTCAGGGCAGCAGGCAGGAAGCCAAGCAATTGGCCCACCGGCACCACGGTCAGCGGGATGGCAGCCATCATGCCGATAAAACCACGCGACATGCTATAAAAACTCCGGTTCACACGCAGATCTTCCCCAGTACAAAGCGCCATGGCGCCGGAGGAGAGGATCGCTGCCAAGATCCAGGCCGCAGGTACGTGCCACATGCTAAACAGCCAGCCCAATACGACCGATGCCGGAACGACAATGGACCACCGTGCCACGGTATGGGCACTTAGCCCGGCGCCTTCCTGCTGTGCGGCCATGCGAGCCTCCTCGTTCTGCTGCGACAAAAGTATAATGCCTTCTTTTACTCCACTATGGGGAGGCCGGTAGGCGGGTTATCACCTTACATCATTCAAGATTTATGATCAGGGGCATGGAAATCGATGTGGTGCAGTGGGTAATTCTCTTCTTTGGTACCGCGGCCGCGGGGTGGGTCGATGCGGTCATCGGCGGTGGCGGATTGATCCTGATCCCGATGCTGCTGGCGGTCCTGCCGGGCCTTGCTCCGGCCGCCGCTTTGGGCACTAGCAAGCTTGCTGCGGTGACTGGCACCGGATCCGCTGCTGTGACCCTTGCGCGCAAGGTGAAGCTGGACAAGGCAGAAATGGCGCGGTTCATCCTCATCGCGCTGGTCTGCTCCGGGTTGGGGGCCAGCGTGGCCTCGAGTCTCGATAAAGACATCATGCGCCCCATCATCATCGTGCTCATGGTGGCCGTGGGCATCTTCGTTGCCTTCAAGCCAGATTTTGGCAGCAGCGACTCGGTCGGTACCCGTGGCGGGTGGCGGACCGTCGTGGTCTTGGTGCTCTCCGGCATCATTTCCTTCTATGATGGCATCTTCGGTCCGGGTACCGGAATGTTTTTGATCATGGCCTTCACCTCTATTTTTGCGCAGAACTTTTTGACTTCTGCGGCCATGGCCAAGGTGGTCAATACCGCGACCAACTTCGGTGCGCTCATCGTGTTCATTATTGGCGGGCACGTGTGGTGGATGCTCGGCATCGTGCTCGGCGTAGCCAATATCGCCGGCGCACTTCTCGGCGCTCGTACTGTGCTCGGCGGTGGGGCCAAGTTCATCCGCTACGCGTTGCTTACCCTCGTCGTGGTCATGAGCTGCTACCTGGGCTGGCAGCAATGGGGTTAGCTACATCCGATTCTTGGTGCGCGCGGTAGCAATCGCATTCCACGGGTCCTCCGGCCACGGGTGCTTAGGGTAGCGGCCGCGCATATCGGCGCGCACGCCAGCATAAGGTCCGGACCAGAAGCTGGCGAGGTCATCGGTGACCGCGAGCGGGCGGCCGGCGGGGGAGAGCAGGTGGAATTGCACGCGGTGGCCGCAGTATTCGGGGGATTCGGCCAGTCCAAAGCATTCTTGCAGCTTGATATGAACCACGGGGCGATCGCCGGACCAGTCGATTGCGGCATCGCGGCCGGAGGGAACGGCAAGGCGCTCGGGGGCGAGCTCGTCGAGGTGGGTGGCTTCCGGCCAGGGAAGGAGGCGTTGCAGCGCGGGGTACATGTCTAGCTTGGCGGCGGGAGTGCCCTCGGCGATGCGATGTAATTCGGGCCCGAGCCATTCGGCGGGATCCGCGGAATCGACATCGGGCCACGGATCGCCAAAGTGGGAGTGCAGGTGGCGCAGGCGGTCTTTTAATCTTTGGGCCTTCTCGCTGAAGGTAAAGAGCCCTAGGCCTTCTTCACGGATGCCGGCGGCGAGCGCCTCCTCGGCTGCGGGGCCCGTGACTTTAACCGGGGTCTCAGAAAGGGTGATGGCGCCCGCGGCCTTGACCTTGACGCCGCGCACGCGGCCATCGCGCAGGAAGGCGCGGGTTTCCTCGGTGACGCCGATGGCCGCCAGGGCTGCCGATTCCTCGATGCGGGCGGCCGAGCGGATGATGGCATTGCCCGCATTGGATAGGGATACCTCAGCGATGGCGAGCCACGGGGAACCGGCGAGGCCCGAATTATCGAGCAGGCGCGCGCGGGTGCCGCTGGCCAGCAGATAATCCTCGCCCATGCACTTGGCCACCTGCTCGGGAAAGGCGGTGGCTACGACCTCTCCGGGATCAGCCGGGCCGAGATCCTCTACGAGACGGGCAAGCCGCTTGACCTCCCTCTGCGGTGGGCGGTGACGGGTGAGATCGGGGGTTAAGGGGGCGTCGGCAAGCGAGGCGATAATGGGCGCGGCTTGGCTGCCGTGGCGGAGCAAGGAGGCGCCGAGGCGCGGATCGGTGGGCAGGAGGGCGAGTTCTTGCGTCGCGCCAATGCGCTTGAGCGTTGCCTGCGCGGAGGCGAGGGCCTGGGCCGGCGGCGGATCGAGCAGCGGGAAATCCGGGCCCGCGCCCCAGCAGTCCAGAAACAGCGCGGCCTGGGTGAGGTCCGCGGAGAGGATCTCCGGGGTGGTGTGTGGGGAAAAGTGCTGGTAATCGTCCTGCGAATAGCAGCGAATCACGGTGCCTGGTGCCTCACGGCCGGCACGACCAGCGCGCTGATCGGCACTCGACTTTGAGGTAGAAACCGTCACCAACCCGGACATGCCGCGTTGGGCATCGCGTCGGGGAACGCGGGAAAGCCCGGCATCTACCACTACGCGCACACCCGGCACGGTCAGCGAGGACTCCGCGATAGAGGTAGCCACGACGATGCGCTGTTCCTCGGTATATAGCGCGGCGTCTTGCTCCGCGGTGGTTTGCTTGCCATGCAGGGGGAAGACATTATGGCCTGCTAAGGCATCGCACACGAGGTTGACCTCGCGCACACCGGGCACAAAGACCAGCGTTGATTCCTGCTGGCGAGCTGCCTGCTTGGCGACGTCCCCGTAAAACTCCCTCGTTCCCGCCGCCCTGCCCGGCATGGGGGCGTACTGGATGTCGAGCGGATGGGTGACCGCCTCGGTCACGTGGACGGGCGCATCCATAAGCTGGGAAAAACGCTGCGCATCCACGGTTGCAGACATGGCGATGACGCGAAAATCCTCACGCAATTCGGCTAGCTCCAGGCACATGCCTAGCACCAAATCCGTATCGAGCTGACGCTCGTGGACCTCATCGATGGCAACGGCGGCCACGCCCTCGAGTTCCGGATCCTTCAGCAGGCGGCGCAGCAGCACGCCCGGCGTGACGAACTCGACCTCGCTGCCCTTGCTGGACTCGCCCCGGATGGCGAAGCCGACCTTGTCCGGCGTGCCGTTAAGTGTGCTCAAGCGCTGCGCGGCCGCGCGCACGGCCACACGTCGCGGGGCGGTGACGATGACCTTGCCACGTCCTGTCGCATGATTGGCCAGCGCCGGAGGCACGAGTGTGGTCTTACCCGTGCCGGGCGGGGCCTGGATGACGACGTTTCCGGTGCTAGGTAGCGAATCGATGGTCTCGGCTACGGGAAGTCCCGCGCCGATGCGAGCGAGATCAAACATTTAGTTGGCGGCTCCAAAACCCTCGACAGGGCCTTTGAGATCCTGGCGCTCCCAGGCTTCCTCATTGTCTTCCAGTTTGCGCACCACGCGGCCGGGTGATCCCAGGACCAGCGAATTATCCGGGATATCGGTGGTAATAAGCGTGCCCGCGCCTAAGACGCAGTTCTTTCCAATCGTGATGCCCGGCAGCACGGTGACATGAGCACCGAGCCACGTATTATCACCAATGGTGATGGGCTTGGCTATCTCCCAGCCGCCGGCGCGCATCTCATGATCGTTTACCGGATGCCCCACCGTAATCAGGGAGCAATTGGGACCCACCATGACACCATTGCCGAGCGTTACCTGGGCCTGAGCCAAGATCGTAGCGCCGAAGTTAATGAAGACGCGCTCGCCGCATACTAGGTTGCAGCCGTACTCCAAGTTGAACGGCACGTGCAGGCCCGGCACCGCTGATTCTTCCGGCAGTATCTCGCGCAGGATGCCTTTGGCACGCTCTTGGTCCGTATTCTGTAGTTCGTTGAGCTGCTTAAGCAAGCGGAAAGTGCGCTGGTGCTCTTCCTTCGCCTCCGGCATGCTCGGCAAGAACCACTCCCCACTGGTCATCCGCTCCCATGAGCCGTAGCGTTCCAAGTCCTGCCGCACCTGTTCGTTCATGGGTGTCATTGTAGAGGGTGAGTGGTGCTTAATAAGTATCTGCGGAAATCACTTAGGTTCCGGTAAATCACAAACTCACAGGCCGCTTTTGTTGGCTCGATAAAATTTGTAGACGACATTGGCAAAGCGGTTGCTAATTCTCAGAGTTAAGGTTGAGCGTAAGTAGAAGGCCAAGCACAATGAGTGAGCATATGGAAACAGATTCAAGAAAAATCGTCGATAATATTTTGAGCGATATGGCGGAACTCAATGACTGGATCTGTATTGCTGATGCAACTGGGGCGAATGGGAAAGACTCGTTTGATGCTACGTATGACGATGTCGTTACCATCCTTAGCGCAGTCAAAAACTCCTCAGCAGTGACGCTTGGAAAGGTCGGCGCAGGATTTCAAGACCTTCCGGATACTTGGTCTCCTAGGGAAATAGCGAGCGAAGTGTTTTCCTCCTCGGATCCTATCGTTGAGATGATGAACTTCTGGATAAGGGAATTAGAAGACCCTCAGCGCTAGCTGCCGCAATCTTCACACCGCAAAATGACGTTATGGATGAGGTGAATTCTGCACGCGGGGAGGAGGGCTATTCCACCTTTCGGTCTGGATGGATTACCGCAGTTTGAACTCGACGACGTCTACTTCATCATCGGCAGCTAATCTGGGATAGTGAGCATCTAGCGCTTTCTGAAGCTCGGCGAGAGAGCCAAAACCGTCATTTCGGGCTTGCTTTTCCGACAATTCACTTCGCCGGGCGGAGGTAACGGCTGTGACCTGTGCAGGAATGGTGACGATCTCTCCAGATTCTTTCTCGAAGACAATGTGGGCATCTCCTTTATGGAAAGGATCATCTACCCGGATGGTTTGTTGCTTTTCTCCGCTACGAATTGATTCCTCGTAGCCTTCCCACATGTAGATGCGCTGCTCTTGTTCCATATCTCGCCAGTTAAAAGCGAACGGTAAAAGCGAGGGTGTCTGATTCTTTGTGTACCGGGATCTGGGTTTACAAGTAGTCCGCGAATCGGTCGGGTTAAGCCACGGCTAGTTGGTTGATGGCTTGTTTCCACCCGGTGGCTTTCGCTCCTTCAATATAGCCGTTGCCTTTGATGTCGCGTTTTGCTTTCTTCGTTCGCTGGGCAGCGCGCTTGTCTTCGATGTTGCAGACCATTAGCTGCAGGGTTTTCAGCGCAGCAGTATCGTTCGGAATTGCCCCCGGTTACGGGTAGCTTTACGCAATTGCGCGTTAAGCGATTCGATCGAATTAGTGGTGTAGCACACCCATTTTCAGCGATCCACACTCCCAGGATGCGCCCCATGCCGTCAATGTCGACGCCGACTGCCATGTAGCAGGCCTTATTGACCACGCGGTGGCCATCGGGGGTTTTCACGCGTAGCGCGTCGAGGAAGATCACTGGTTAGTACTCGTCGAGCTTGCGGTTTTGCCAGATCATGACCTCTTCTAATACCGCGTCGGTAATGGTGTTGATCGTATCTGGGCTGATATCCACCCCCAAGGCGGTGGCGAGATGGTGCTGAATATCGCGCACGGTGGTCCCACCGGCGTACAGCGAGATATTCATGTCGTCGAGCTCTGTGAGCCAATGTGCACCCTTGAGGACCTTTCGGGGAGTAAACATGCTGGCGCGATCCCTCGGCATGGTCACTTCCAACGGGGCATAGCCAGAATTGATGGTCTTGGTGTACGACCCGTCGTGGTGATTGCTCTCCTGTGCGGTTTCGACCTGGGCATTCGTCTTGCGGTCGGCATGGCTGTAGCCCAAATGCGCATCCATCTCAGCCTTAAGACCAGCGTTAGTCGATGCCTACAACAGGCTTTTGAACAGCTCGTTTGCATCATCAGCAGAGGTCGACAGCTCGTTTATCAGACCGGCCAGCTTAAGGATTTTCCTCAGGGCCTGCTGAACTCGTTGACCCTTGCCGGGTCATGGTTTTTCTTCGGTGACACCGTAGTCATTGTCGGTGAAAGTCCTTAATATCAAAGCCTCACCCACAAGATTCCTGACACTCTTGCGTCTGTGCCTTATGAACATTGTCGGTCAGGCTTTTACTTCCTTAACTCTCGACCAGCGACAAGGCCAAACAGCTTTATTACCATTAGGATTTTTGGCTTTCAACTTTCCCCAGCTTGAACCGACAATGCTCACAATTGGGGTCCAAAAAGCCAGGGCAATAATCCATCCCCCCACCGTCTCTAGCCCAAAATCGACAATACTTCTGCCAGTGCAATATTGAACAGCCAGTACGATAACTAAAAGCAGCCAAGCAAGGAATGTGGTTCTTTCTAAAGTATAGTCATCTGGATTATCCGTTACTTGATACCCATAGTTACGAGCTCTCCGCATCCAGCAGAATCTACTCAGAAACATAACGAAACCAGCTAGAGAAAGAAAAGCCATAAAGACATTGCCATATAGTTCCGCACTTCCCATAGAGCGCGCGCTCCTTATTTCCAGTATCGGTACAACGGCGATTGAGGCACCCAAAACACCAACGATGAGATTAATCCAAGAGTAATTTCTTGCCCGCCTCGTCAATTGTGCTTCCGTTTGGGCGTTTTCGGCGGCTCCGGAATTGTTTTCCGGCGTTCTTTTTATTTTTGTCGAAGCCCACCACGCTATGAGCAAGTTACCGGCTTGAAAGATGGTCAGCCCCATGATCCAACCGAGTCCCTTGTTACCGTCCTCTGGTACCGCAACAGTGGAAACTGCGATTGCAAATACCAGCCCCATAACAATGATAATAATTAGAGCAAATCCTACTTTAGTCGCAGCAGCGTACAGCAGTATACCGACTATCAGTAGGGTCCCGAAGATCCGTATGGCTAAGGATCCGCCGCCTGCTTTGTCGTGATACTCGACTAGGTGGAACAGCGCGAACAGCGCCACTTGGATCAAGATTAGCGCGATATTTCCCCAGAACTGCGCCGATTTCAAAAACTGCATTAATCTTACATAGGTGAGCTTTGGCTCGATCTGTCTTCCCTTGGAGTTATTGCCCTGCTGTTCCATTGAAGCTGTGGAGGGGCGAGGGGATCGTTTGTCGAGAATAGTGGTGATGGTGCACAGAATTATGAAGGCAAGGACCTTCCAACCGCCTGCTCTCGAAGACTGCTCTTCTCCGCCTGAAATTGTCTCATTTTCTTCTCCCCGTAGGGTGCTATTTTTACTCTGGCTCATAGAACCCAAGATTACGTAAAACGATTGTTGCCTCTAATCAGTAAGTGCGGGTTGAACTTTATGTGCTTATGGCACGTTACACGGGCATGACGATTTTAATATTGATTTTCATTTTGGTCGTTTTAGTACTCACCTACATCTTGTACAGGTTGCGTCCTTTAATTCCGTAGCCACATTTGTCTCGAGGCGTATGCCAGATCCAGCGCATCGCTCCATGTAGCTGGGACAAAATTCTTGCTATCAGTTTTGAACCACGCGATTCGTTCCGGATCATCAAAATCTAGATTCTTGAGGATTGACTCTCCGGCAATGTCGTACGCCCACAAGTCGTAGACATTTTCATACTCGAGCGAGTATTTTTGAAAAGTTCCCTTTGGGTGAAAGATGGTTTCAAAGCCTATAAGGGCCGTCCCACGGGGCGTTTCCACTTTCAGGATGATGTATAGAAATTTATCAATCCACGCGGCAACGCCATGAAACTTCGGCGACGAAGCGGCAGGTTCCATTCTGAACCTATTCTCACTCAAGGCATCCTCAGTGAGGATTTCTGCCAAATAGAATGCAGCGTCTTTTAAATCGAAATGATCCTCAGGGCGTAATGGCATTGTCCTAAATCCAAAGTGGGAATAACTCTATTGAACTAGCCCTCGATACTGGACTGGTTTAATTCTAGGCGGTTAGAGGGGTTTAGGCTGGGGTCATGCTTTTTGATTCGCTGCCGCGACCGAGTGTGCGTGTGGCTCCGGGGGTGGGGCATGTGCCGGGATGGGTGGGCGTCGATAAGCAGAAGGCCTTGGTAGAAGAGATGCGCGGCATTGCGCGCGAGTATGCGAATACGCCGATGGCGATGGTGCGGCCGCGGTTGAAATCCGGCGGGCAAATGAGCGTTTTTCAGCTGCATCTGGGCAGGTATTGGCATTATCCCAGCTATCGGTATGTGGACAATATGGACGGCACACGGGTTCCGCCGGTGCCGGAGAGCCTGCGGCGGATCGCTCCGGGAGCGCTGCGCGCCGCGGCTGAGGTAGCACCTGCGCTAGAGCCGTGGGTGGATACGTTTGTGCCGGAGATGGCATTGGTGAATTACTATCCGCCGGGCTCGGCCATGGGCATGCACGTGGATGATTCGGAGGAGTCACCCGCCCCGGTGATTTCGCTATCCATTGGGGATGAGGCGCTTTTCCGCATGGGCCATACCGAATCGCGCACGCGGCCGTGGGATGATATCACGCTGTGCTCAGGGGATTTGGTGGTCTTTGGTGGGCCAAAGCGCTTTGCCTACCACGGCGTGGTGCGCGTTAATGATGGAACGTTGCCGGAGGGGTGCGGGCTGAGTGAAGGACGTATCAACATCACTATCAGACAAGTATCTGCACGGGCGGTAAGCTAGGGATGTTACATAAAGCTTGAAGGAAAGAAGGTTCTTTTATGTCTCGTATCGGCATCATCATCGGCACTACCCGTGATAACTCGGCCGGCAAGGTCGTGGGTGAGTGGCTTTATGATCTTGCCCAGGGGCGCCAGGATGGGGTGGAGTACACCTTGCTGGACCTCAAGGAGTTTGATGTTCCACTGCTGACTACTGACGTCATTCCTGCCACCGCCAATAAGCAGTATGCAGATGAAAAGGTGCAGGCGTGGTCTGATGCAGTGGATGCCTGCGATGGTTTCGTATTTGTTACCCCGGAGTACAACCGCTCCGTGCCGGGTCCATTCAAGAATGCCTTCGACTGCTTGGCCGGGGAGTGGACCGGTAAGCCAGTCGCGTTCGCCGGTTACGGTCCAGCGGGCGCAATCCGCGGCGTGGAAGCATGGCGCACCATCGTGGTCAACTTCTCCATGCCGCAGCTGCGCAATCAGCTCGACTTCGGCTTCTTTACTGACTGGACCGACGGCGAATTCCGCCCCGTGGATGCCAAGGTGGAACGTACCAATTCCTTGCTGGCCGAACTGGAAGACTCCGTCACTGCATAATCAGTTCGCACAGCGGCCACGTTCTGGCCCCGCAATAGACGAACGAGACCGATAGCGTGGCCGCACGTTGGCCAGATACACTTCAGCCCCCGCGCTCTTTCCGAGCAGCGGGGACTGGCTTTTATGTGGCCGGCTTAGTTACTGCAGGCCGAACTGATCCCAAGCGGCAGGGGAGAGGTTCTGGTACACGTGCTTGTGCTCCTGGTACTCGGCCAAGCCGGTGGGGCCAAGCTCGCGGCCATTGCCGGACTGCTTGAAGCCGCCCCACTCTGCCTGCGGCAGGTATGGGTGGAAGTCGTTGATCCAGATGGTGCCGTGGCGCAGGGCGCGGGCTACGCGCTCGGCGCGGCCGGCGTCGGAAGTGTAGACGGCGCCTGCCAAGCCGTACTCGGTGTCGTTCGCGATGGCGATGGCCTCCTCCTCGGTGGTGAAGGTCTCGATAGTCACGGTCGGGCCGAAGGCCTCGTCGTGGACACAGTCCATCTCGCGGGTAGCCCCGTCGATGATGGTTGGCAGGTAGTAGACACCAGCGCCCAAGTCGGTGGTGCCGGTGCCGTGCTGACCATTGGTGTCCTCGCTGGTGGCGGCGCGGCCACCGGTGAGGATCTTGGCGCCCTGCTCGCGAGCCTTGTCCACGTAGGCGGCGACCTTCTCGCGGTGCTCGGCGGAGATGAGCGGGCCGGTCTCGGCCTTGTCATCGGTCGGGCCGCCGATCTTGATCTTATTGGCGCGCTCTACCAGGGCGTCGACGAACTTATCGTGCAGGGACTCTTCCACGACGATGCGGGAGCCTGCGGAGCAGACCTGGCCGGAGTGGAAGAAGGCACCATTGAGGGCGTTGTCCACGGCAACGTCGAAATCGGCATCGGCGAAGATGACGTTCGGGTTCTTGCCGCCGAGCTCGAGCGCGGTGCGCTTGACGGTCTCAGCCGCATTCTTGGCGATGATCTTGCCGGTGACCAGGCCACCGGTGAAGGAGACCATGTCCACGTCCGGGTGCTGGGAGAGCGGGTTACCGCAGTTAGCGCCAGCACCGGTGATGAGGTTGCCTACGCCGTCGGGCAGGCCGCACTCCTTGAGGGCGGCCATGAGCAGCATGGCGGTGTGCGGGGTGAGCTCCGCCTGCTTGAGGACGAAGGTATTGCCGGCGGCCAGGGCCGGGCCGACCTTCCAGGAGACCTGCAGCAGCGGGTAGTTCCACGGGGTAATCAGGCCGCAGACGCCGACGGGCTCGGCGTCGATGCGCGAGCGCAGGTTGGGATCCTGCGGGTCTACTACGCGGCCGGCCTGGTGCTGGGCCAGGGTGCCGAAGAACTCGAAGGCGTTGGCGATGTCATCCATATCGCCCAAGGATTCCTCGTAGCGCTTGCCGGTATCGGCGGACTCGGCCTGAGCGAAAAGCTCCTTGTGCTCACGGATGAAATCGGCCACGCGGATGACGAGCTTGCCGCGCTCGGCGGACGGGGTATTGGCCCACTCGCCGTTATCGAAGGTTTCACGGGCAACCTTGATGGCGCGTTCGGTGTCTGCGTCGGAGGCTTCGGAGACTAAACCGACGGTGGAACCATCGGCCGGGCAGATAATGGTGCGGGTTTCGCCGCTCTGGGCGGCTTCCCACTTACCGTTGATGAACAGGGACTTCGGGGCGCCATCGGCATGCACGCCCTTCAGCAGCTCGGTCTGGGTGGGGTCGAACAAAGTGTTCTGGGTGCTCAAGTGAAAAGCAACCTTTCTCTCATAGAGGTAGTTGTAGTGGCCAGCTTAGCTATCTTCGCGCCAGGTGCGCTCGGGCTCGGCGCCATCAGAGACATCGGAGTCACCCGGCTGGGTCTGCTGCATGTAGAGGAAGGCCAGGTGGCGCTCGTAGAGGTCCAGCACGTTATTGATGATTTGGTTCTCGGAATAGCCGTAGACGTCATAGCCCAGCGAACCGGTCATATCGTAGACCTCGAGGCGGTAGTACTCGTCGCCTTCGCCCGCGCTGAAATCGGGGCGCTCGGCCGCGACCGGGAAGAGCTGGTAGCGGAACATGCGCTCATTGTGCAGCTTTACTTCTAGGTCGAGCTGGGGCAATTCGACGTCGGGAAGCTCGCTGGTGAGCAAGATGGCGTCGTAGCCGCGGGTACGCATGTGGGTAGCAACCTGCTCCAAAGCGTAGGTGGCGGTATCGCGCAGGTAAGTATCCATCTCCTTCTTGGAAGGGAAGGTATTGGCGCGGTCGAGGCGGTTCTTCCACAGGTTGGAATCCGAAGGCTCGCGCTCGGTACGGGAGGAAATCACGCCGTGCATAGCGGTGGTGCGGGCCTCGCGCTGCACGTTTTCAAGGCGCAAAGACTTCCACAGGGAGAACATGATGAGGTAGACCACGAAGGCAAAGGGCAGGCCCATCACGACGGTCGCGGACTGCACGGTGGCGATGCCATCGATCTGTAGCAATGCCAGGGTCAGCGCACCTACGGTTACGGACCAGAAGATGCGCAGCCAGCGTGCGCCATCCTGGCGGTTATCGGTGATGCGAGAGGTGAAGTTGGACATCACCAGCGCGCCGGAGTCGGCCGAGGTGATATAGAGCAGTAGGCCAATAAAGGTGGTCAAGAAGATGACGATGCTGGATCCGGGGAATTCGTGCAGCATGTCGTAGAAGCCCTGCTCTGGCACGTTAATCGCGTTTTCGGCGAATTCGGGGTAGTCACCGGAGCGGACCATGTCCAAGGCAGTGTTACCAAAGAAGGACATCCACATCAGGATGAATAGGAACGGGAAGGTCAGGGTGCCGAAGATGAACTGGCGCAGGGTGCGGCCGCGGGAGATGCGGGCCAGGAAGAGGCCGACGAAGGTCGCCCAGGCGATCCACCATGCCCAGAAGAAGAGGGTCCAGGACTGCATCCAGGTATCTACGTTGGCTTGGTCTTCGGCGAAGGCGAAGGTCTCCATGGTCCAGGATGGGAATTTTGCGACGTAGTCACCGATATTGGTCACGATGGCATCGAAGAGGTAGGCGGTCTTGCCAAAGACCACGACGTAGACCATCAGCGCGATGGCCAGGTAGACGTTGAGCTCGGAGAGGAAGCGAATGCCCTTATCGACGCCGGATACGGCCGACAGCGTGGCAATGGCCACCGCAATAATGATGAGGGCGGACTGCAGGCCAAGGCCCTGCTCAATTCCAAAGATGAGGTGGAAGCCATAGGAAAGCTGCACCACGCCGATGCCCAGGGAGGCGGTCACACCGAAGACGGTGCCCAGCATGGCGGCGATGTCCACCGCGGAGCCGATAGGGCCGTGAACGCGCTTGCCGATGAGCGGGTAGAGCGCGGAGCGGATAGCCAGCGGCATGTTCAGGCGGTAGGCAAAGTAGCCAAAGGCCATGCCCATAAGTGCATAAAGCGCCCAGCCGGTGAGGCCATAGTGGAACATGGCATAGACCACGGCTTCCTTGGCGGCCTCCATGGTTTCGCCGTCACCGACCGGTGGCTGCATGTACATGGTGACCGGCTCGGCCACGGCGAAGAACATGAGGTCCACGCCGATGCCGGCGGCAAAGAGCATGGACGCCCAGGAGAAGGTATTGAATTTCGGCCGCGAGTG
>VNIW01000479.1_pt1 | contig 15348 bp, 14 predicted proteins | sample 7248591 | NCBI WGS metagenome assembly VNIW01 (sample SAMN12251776, study PRJNA551026) | human skin metagenome | isolation source: skin samples from patients infected with Netherton Syndrome | host: Homo sapiens | place: France:Paris | reverse complement strand
GGTTCATTGGCCTTGTCGGCCCGCACATCTCCCGCATGTTGGTCGGCGAGGACCAGCGCTTCTTCGCGCCCGCGTCCATGGCCGCCGGCGCGCTGCTGCTGTCCGCCGCGCACGCACTGTCCATCACCATCATCCCGGGCGTCGCAGTGCCCATCGGCATCATCACCGCCCTGGTGGGCGTGCCGTTCTTCGTGGGCATGATCTTCCTGCGCCGCCGCAACCTGTGGGGGAGGGGCTAATGCCACTACACATCAGTGATATCCACGTCTCCTACGGCAAACATGAGGTCCTGCGCGGGGTGAACGCCCGGCCGTTGCAGGACGGCACCGTCACCGGACTTCTGGGCCCCAACGCGGCCGGCAAGTCCACGCTGGTAAAAACCCTGGCGGGCAAGCGCGAGCTGCGCGATGTCGTCGGCTACGTGCCACAGGATCTGCTCACCAGCGCGTCCCTGACTGCGTTCGAGTCGGTGCTGGTTTCCACCAAGCGCGCGCACGGGCTGCGCATGCGGGTGGTCGATGACTCGCTGGATCTCGCCGCCCAGGTGATGCAGCGGCTGGGCATCGCGCACCTGGCGGACCGCTACGTGGGCGAGCTATCCGGCGGCCAGCGCCAGCTGGTGGCCGTGGCGCAGATGCTCGTGCGCCAGCCGGAGATCCTGCTGCTCGACGAGCCGACGTCAGCGCTGGATCTCCGCCACCAGGTGGAGCTGCTCCAGCTGGTGCGCGAAGAGGTGGCCGGCGGGAAGGCCGTCGCGCTGGTCGCGCTCCACGATCTCAACCTAGCCGCGCGCTACTGCGACGAGTTGCTGGTCATCAACGACGGCGTCGTGTGCGCGCAGGGGCGGCCCGCGGACGTGCTGACCCCGGACCTCCTCCAGGAGGTCTACGGCCTGCGGGCGCGAGTGCTTGACGATGCCGGAACGCCCATCGTCTGCCCCGTCGCGGCCGCAGAAGTAACTGCGACGCCGGTGGCTTAGAAGATTTCGATCCGCCCGCCGATGGACTCGGTCTGCTTGAGCTGAGCCACCCAGCCGTGGCCGCCGGGGTGCAGGCGCAGCACCGGCCGCGACGAGATTTTGATCGGTGAGACGGAGTCCTTGCGCGCACCGGAGCGCGCGTCGATGCGGGTGCGGGCGCGGTGGCCGGTCTCGGCCAGGTCGCCGATGGTCGGCTCCGCCGAGTCCAGCGAGTCCCGCGCCTCTTGCAGGAGGTCGAGCGTCTCATCGAGCGCGCCGACCAGCGCGGCCGCGTTCGACTCGCACATCTGCTTGACCACCTTCGGGGTGGTGCCGGCGACGCGGGTGCCGTCCTTGAACGGGCCGGCGGTGAGCGACTGCGCGAGAATCCCTCCGTGGTCGCCCACGACGGCGAGCACCTCGGCCAAAATCTGCGGCAGGTGGGACACGCGCGCCACGGCGGCATCGTGGTTGTCCACGCGCACCGGGACGGCTTCTGCGCGCACCATGCCGGTCATGCGCACCACGTCGGTGAACGTGTCGATCCACTGCTGGTCGACCTTCTCGCCGGCCTCTTCCTTCTGTGCCGCGTAGTCGTAGGTAATGGCCCACGCGCTGCGGATGAAGAGATCCTTTTGCGAGTTCTTCCAGCCCGCTTTGGTCGTGCCCGCCATCGGGTGCCCGCCCACGTAGCGCGACTGCAGCCCGCGGGCACAGATCTCGTCGTAGACGGCCGACTTCACGGAGACGACATCGGTAATGCCGCACGACGGCGCGTGTTCGCAGATGGCGTCCAAGACGTCGCTGACCGCATGCATCGGCACGGCGATAACGAGCAAGGCCGTGTCCTGCTCGGCGCGCTGCAGCACCCCGGTGAGGTCATCGCTGACGTCATAGCCCTCCTTGATGGCGGTGCGGGCACCGGATGTGGAGTGGTTGTAGCCGTACACGGGGTGTTCCCGGGTGGCTAAATCGCGCAGGAGAGAGCCGCCAATGAGGCCAAGGCCGACGATGCAAATGGGGCGCTGAACATCTTGAGAACTCACAGTGACAATCTTGGCACAACCCGACTATTCTCACCTGATATGAGCGACTACGACCAGGGCTACTCGTTTGCTGTCACCGTGACCCGCGACGAAGGCAGCTGGGTGGTTCGGCCCTTCGCGGACGACTTCACCGACACCGACACCTCCATCAACGCCGTGCGCAACCTACGCGCCCAGGGCGTGTCTTTCGCCCTGTTGTGCGTTGACGACGACTACTTCGTCATCGTGCGCCCGACCCCGGGGGAGACCCGCGTGTTCCTCTCGGACGCGACGATGGCGGTGGACGACGACTTCGCCGCGGACTTCCTGGAGCTGCGTGACATCGAAATCCCCGACGTGGATCCGGACGAGCTTGACGATGTCGATGGGTTCCCCGACGGCGACTTCGACATCCTGGCGGATCTGGGTATCAGCGAAGATCAGCTGAGCTACATCGCGGACAACGACGAGGACTGGCCGTCGGACATGCTGCTGCGCATCGCCGGTGACCTGGGCTTCGGCGACGAGCTCGAAGACGCCGCCGAGCTGGACTAGTGGCGCTCGCGCTGCCCACGGATTCGGGCCACCGCCGGGCGCAGTCTCGCATGCAACGCGCCCTGGAAGTGGCGGCCACGACCCCTGCCGGCGACGTTCCTGTCGGCGCGGTCATCTTTGATGCATCCGGCCGGGAGCTCGCCCACGGGGTCAACCGCCGGGAGGAGTTGGGGGATCCCACCGCCCACGCGGAGGTGGAAGCGATCCGCCACGCGGTGCGGGTGCACGGCGACGGTTGGCGCCTGACCGGGTGCGAACTCGTGGTAACCCTCGAGCCGTGCGCGATGTGCGCGGGGGCCATCCAGGCCGCCCGGCTGGACTCGGTAGTCTTCGGCGCCTTCGAACCGAAGACCGGGGCGTGTGGCTCGTGCATCGACGTGCTCCGCGCGGCCGGCGCGCCCTTTACCCCGCAGGTACGCGGCGGGATTTTGGAGCAGGAAGCGGCCAGCCAACTAGTAGCGTTCTTTCACTCGCTGCGTTGAGGTTTTGATCTACAGTGGGCCGTACAGTTCTACGAAACCTTAAACGAAAGGAGAAACCCCATGGGTGACATCGAGAACGCAGCTGACGACCTGAAGGGCAAGGCCAAGGAGGCTTACGGCGAGGTCGCTGACGACCAGTCCAAGGAGAACGAGGGCAAGGCCGATCAGGTTATCTCCGACGCCAAGGACAAGGCTTCCGACGCGGCTGACGCCGTGAAGGACAAGGCCAACGAGGTTATTGGCAAGTTCAAGGACAACTAAAGTCCTCTAGCTTTCGGCATACGGCAGGCGATTTGGAATCAGTCCAACGCCTGCCGTAACCTATTTCGCGGTGGCGTGTCCGAGCGGCCGAAGGTGATCGCCTCGAAAGCGATTGTTGGGTAACCCCCAACCGAGGGTTCGAATCCCTCCGCCACCGCCAGATGGATCCCGCGGTGAACCCGCGGGATTTTTTAGTTTTCGCGGTGACGCTCCTCCCGCGGGAACGGATTCTGCGCGTAGCACGCGCGCAACTCGTCGCCGTCTTTCCCCATGACGTAGGGGATGTCGTCGGTGTTGGCGCGGGCGGAGTTCTCAATCGGCGCGGTCGTGCCGTGGGCGAGCACGTGCTCCTCGGAGCTGAGCTGCCGGATGGCAATGCCCGCGACGTGGTCGGGGTGGTCGGCCGCGAAACCGCCGTAGATGACCGGGTCGTGCTGGCCGTTGTCGCCGATGAGGAACCACTGGATCTCGGGGAAATCGATGACCAGGTTCCGCAGCTGCACGCGCTTGTGCTCCTGCCCGGAGCGGAAGAGGTTGGTCTGCGTCGGCCCCCAGTCGCTCAAGATGAGCGGCCCGGTGGGGAAACCGTGATCGCGGAAGAAGCGGACCAAAGATTCAAAGGTGTTCCACGCGCCGGTGGACAGGTAGATAAACGGCGCGTCAGGGTGCCGACGGGTCAGCTCGTTGATGAAGCGGGCCATGCCCGGCACGGGTTGACGGGCGTTGGTGCGCTGGAACCAAGAGTTGTACGCCGCGATGAGCGGGCGGGGCAGGCGCGTGACGATGGTCGTGTCGTCCACGTCGCAGACAAAACCGATCCGCGTGCCGGGTTTGACGATGAACACCTGCGTCGTCACCGGCTCCGCGCCCGCGGCGGAGATGGTGACGTCCTGCCAGCCGGGTGCCAAGCCGTGGTGGCGCACCTGGACGTCCAGGTAGCCATCGGCATTCGTGCGCGTGTGCACCGTCTGGTCGCCGGCGGTGACGCTGACGGGGTGGTCGGGGATCTGCAGGGTGAGAAACTGCCGGAAGCCGCGCTGCGCCTGGCGGCGGATCGTGCCGTTGGTGGGGTAGTTGTCCTCCGGGCCGGCGCGGTGCGCGTTCGGATCGTTCGGGTCGCGGAGCAAGACGCGCCCCAATACGCGCACCTTCTTCTCGTCGCCGTAGCCGAGGTAAGCGCGGATGGAGGGCTGCCAGCCCTTCTTCGCCTTGTGCTTTTCCAGGTTGCGGTAGACCAGATCCTCGGCCTTGTGGGCGATGTCGACTAAAGCCATGGCTTTAACTTTAGGCGGCGGTAGTTGTTGGTGTCTCGGTGCTCTTACTATGGTTGCTTAACACTGCTTGCAGCCATGACATCGCGAGAAAAGGTAAAAATCCGTGGCTAAGTTCCTCTACCGCTTGGGAAAGTGGTCGTACCACCGGAAGTGGATTGTCATTTCCACGTGGGTAGTCCTGCTCGCCATCGTGGGCGGCATCGCCGCCGCCGTCATGCGGCCGATGACCGACGAGTTCAGTATCTCCGGTACGCCGTCGATCGACGCGACGAAAAAGTCAATGGAGCTATTCCCGGAGGACGGCAACCCGGCATCCTCGCCCGGTGTGAACCTGGTCTTTGCCACGCAGGACGGGTCCAAGCTGTCGGACCCGGACAATAAGGCAGCCGTCGACGAGGTCATCCACCACATCGACGACAACCTCGAGATGAGCGACTCCCTGCGCTTTGGCAACCCGGTGGATCTTTCACCCCAGCTGCAGGATCAGATCTTCCACCAGGAGATCGACATGGGTCTGCCGGAGGACACCGCCAAGCAGGACGCGGACAACCTCAAGCTGCTCAACGACGACGAGACGATCGGCTACACCACCTTTGCCTTTGACGCGAAGAGCCCGTACTCGGTCAAGGCCGAGGACAAGAACATCGTCACCGAGGCGATGAACTTAGGCCGTGAGAAGGGGCTGCAGGTGGAGGCCGGTGGCGCCGGTTTCGGCGATGACATTGAGGTGAACTCCACCTCAGAGATCATCGGGCTGGGCGTGGCCTTCGTCGTCCTCATCTTCACCTTCGGTTCACTGGTGGCGGCGGGTATGCCGCTGCTCTCGGCGGTCATCGGCGTGGGGCTCGGCGCGCTGGGGCTGCTCATCGCCACGCACTTCACCGAGCTCAACAACATCACGCCCTCGCTGGCGGTGATGATCGGCCTCGCGGTCGGCATCGACTACTCGCTGTTCATTCTCTCGCGGTACCGCGCGGAACGGCAGCGCATGTCCGGCGATGAGGCCGCGGGTATGGCCGTGGGCACGGCCGGTTCCTCGGTGGTCTTCGCCGGTACGACGGTGTTTGTGGCGCTGGTGGCCCTCGTCATCGCCAAGATCGAGTTCCTCTCCGCGATGGGGCTCGCGGCGGCCGGCACGGTGTTCGTGTCCGTGCTCGTGGCGCTGACCTTCATCCCGGCGCTGCTCGGCGCGTTCGGGGACAAGGCCTTCAACGGCAAGATCCCCGGGGTGGCGGGAAATACCTCGCGCAGAAAGCAGCGCCGCCCGCGGCACAAGCCCACGATGGGCAAGCGCTGGGTGCAGTTCGTCCAGCGCGTGCCGGGGCTGACCATGGCCGTGGTCGTACTCTCGCTCGTGGCGCTGACCGCGCCGGTGCTCAAGATGGAGCTCGCGCTCCCGGCGGATACGACCTCCAACCCGGACACCACCCAGCGCAAGGCCGCCGATCTGCTGTCCGAGGGCTTCGGCCCCGGCGTGAACGGCCCGATGCTCGCGGTGGTGGATGCGCACGACATCAACGCCGAATCTCCGGCGCTGCAGCCGCTCGTGCGCGCGCAGGACGCGCAGGAAAGCGGTGATGCCCCGGCCTCCTCGCCGGAAGACAAGGCGCGCTTCGCATCGTTTAGCTACGCCGCGTCCCAGCTCGACCGTGTGGGCGGCGTCAAGCACGCGCAGCTCGTGGGCGCCAACGAGGACGGTACTGCGGCGAAGATCATGATCACCCCGGATTCCTCGCCGACTGATCCGCGGACCATCCGCACCACGCACGCGCTGCGGTCCGCCACCTCCGAAATCGAGGATGCGACCGGCACGACCGTGGGCATGACGGGTCTGACCGCCGTGCAGGTGGACATCACTGAGCGCCTCGAGGAAGCTATGCCGCTCTACCTCGGCATCGTGGTGGGCCTGGCCGTCCTTTTGCTGCTCGTGGTCTTCCGCTCCCTGCTGGTGCCGCTCGTGGCCGGGCTGGGCTTCCTGTTGTCCGTCGGCGCGGCGTTCGGCGTGACCATTTTGTTCTGGCAGGAAGGGTTCACCGGCCTGGTGCCCGCGCCGGGGCCGCTGCTGTCGTTCATGCCGATCTTCCTCATCGGCGTGACCTTCGGCCTTGCCATGGACTACGAGGTGTTCCTGGTTACCCGCATGCGCGAGCACTACCTCAAGATGGGCAAGCGGGATCGCCCAGGATCGCGGTACAACGCGGTGGAAGAGTCCACCATCGAGGGCTTTTCCAACGGCGCCCGCGTGGTCACCGCCGCGGCAATCATCATGATCTCCGTCTTCGCGGCGTTTATCACCCAGCCGCTGCCGTTCATCCAGATCTTCGGCTTCGCCCTGGGTGCCGCCGTGCTTTTCGATGCCTTCTTGGTCCGCATGTCGCTCGTGCCCGCCACGATGTTCCTCATGGGGCGCGCCACGTGGTGGATGCCGAAGTGGCTGGATAAGATCTTGCCCACCGTGGACATCGAAGGCACGGAGCTGGAGAAGGAATGGGAGGCCTCGCACGCGAAGTCGCGCAGTGTGGCCGACCGGATGCGCCGCGGGCGGATCCCGCGCCGTGAGGAGCCGCGCAAGAACGCTCGGAAGAACGGTCAGCAAAGTGCCCGGAAGATTCGGCGGAGGAAGTAAATGGAGAACAAAAAGCTCAGCTTCGAGGTGACCAACCGCCTGCCGCAGGGCGCGGGCAAGCACGGCCGTACCGGTGTTATCCACACCCCGCACGGGGATATCGCCACGCCGGCGTTCATCCCGGTGGCTACGAAGGCGACGGTGAAGACGCTCACCCCGGAGCAGATCCGCCAGACCGGGGCGCAAGCGATCTTGTCCAACGCCTACCACCTGTACCTGCAGCCGGGCCACGACATCGTGGATGAGGCGGGCGGCGTGGCCGCCTTCGAGAACTGGCACGGGCCCACCTACACCGACTCCGGCGGCTTCCAGGTCATGTCGCTGGGCGTGGGTTTCCGCAAGGTGCTCGCCATGGACATCGCGGACCTCACCGAAAAGGACATCCGCGCGGCGAAGAAGGAACGCCTCGCGCAGGTGGACAATGACGGCGTGGACTTCCGCTCTGTCATTGACGGTTCCAAGCACCGCTTTACCCCCGAGGTCTCCATGCAGATCCAGCACGGCTTGGGCGCCGACATCATGTTCGCATTCGATGAGCTGACCACGCTCATCGATACGCGCGAGTACCAGGAAGAATCACTGGCGCGCACTACCCGCTGGGCGGATCGCTGCCTCACGGAACACCAGCGACTTTCCCAGGAGCGTGCCGGCAAGCCGGAGCAGTCGCTGTGGGGCGTGGTGCAAGGCGCGCAGTACGAGGACTTACGGCGTAAGGCCGCGCGTGACTTGGTGCGTCTGTCTGAAGAGGCGGAGGCTCGCGGCGAGCGCGGGTTCGGCGGCTTCGGTATTGGCGGCGCGCTGGAGAAGGAGAACCTCGGCACCATCGTCGGCTGGGTGTGCGACGAGCTGCCGGAGGACAAGCCGCGGCACCTGCTCGGCATTTCCGAGCCCGACGATCTGTTCACGGCCATCGAGGCGGGTGCGGACACCTTCGACTGCGTCGCACCGACTCGCCTGGGGCGCCGCGGCGGGGTCTACACCCTGGACGGACGGATGAACCTCACCGCGGCGCGTTTCAAGCGCGACTTCCGCGGCATCGACGAGGAATTCGGCGGCTACGTCTCGGAGAATTACTCCCGCGCCTACATCCACCACCTGCTTAAGGCGAAGGAATTCCTCGCCGGCACCCTCTGTACCATGCACAACCTGGCGTTTATGGTGCGGCTTGTCGATGACATTCGGGCCGCCATCGATGGCGGTTACTACGAAAAGTTCCGCGACGGTTTTATGACGCGGTACTACGGGGCGGCCAAACCGGCGTAACCGAATGCGCGGAATTAAATGTATCAGGAGGGCAGTGGTGACATTAAGGCAGATCGTCGCGGTTCTATTTATACTTTCTTCCTGCGGTGTAATCGCATTTTTCTGCGCTTCGTTTAACGCCCTGCATGTCTCAGAGGCGTACCTTCAATCGCCCGGTGAACTATCGGAAGATGCACTGCACCGATTAGGGGATGCCCGGAAGTTCTTTTCATTAACCGGTATCTGCGGCGCGGTATCCATTTTAAGTAGTGGCTTTTTGATTCTGCGGCATAGCTCCGATAAACGTCCCCATCTTTAACTAGTAGTCTTCGCGCTCTTTCACCCACGCGATAACGCGGGTGGTAATGGGCAGGAGGACGACTTCGATGAGGGTCTTCCACGCGAAGCCGACCACAACGTAGTTGATGAAGGCACTCACGGAATCGATGCCGATGACTGGGGCGGCGATGGTGCAAAAGAGCAAGGTGTCGCCGAACTCACCGACCACCGTGGAAGCGATGAGGCGAGCAGAGAGGCCCCTTTCGCCCTGGCGGCGCTTGAGCAGCGCCATCACCCAAGCGTTGAGCAGTTGGCCAACGAGATAACCGGCGAGGGACGCCGCCACGATTTGCGGCACGAGCCCCAGGGTCGTGGCGAAGGCCTCCTGGCCGTCGTAGAAATCCGCACTGGGCAGCCAAATGGCGAGGTAGAAGCAGGCGACGGCGAAGACGGCCATCGCAAAGCCGATGTAGATCGCTCGCCGGGTGGACTTGAACCCGTAACACTCGGCGAGCACGTCGCCGGTGATGTAGGCGAGCGGAAAGAGGAAGAATGCACCGTCGGTGACCAGCGGTCCGAGTTGGACGCCCTTCGTGGCGTTGATGTTCGAGATCAGGAAGGTGACCACGAAGATGGTGACCAACCACGGGTAGAGGGTGGCCTGCACGGGAACGAAGCGGACCCCCGTTGGGTCAGCGGACGAGTGGCGGCTGCTGCTGGAGGTGGAGGACATTCCGCAAGTGTAGGAAATCTCTAGCATGGGCCGCATGTACCGCCACCACGAAGTGCACGCCCGCCACACTGACCGCCGAATCCTGGTTACCGGAGCGACCGGATATGTCGGCGGCCGGCTTGTACCCGCCCTGCTCGATGCCGGTTTCACCGTGCGGACTATGTCGCGAAAGCTGGATCGGCTCAAACGATTCACCTGGTTCGACCAGGTAGAGGCCGTCGAGGCGGACTTCACGGACACTGCGAGCATGGAAAAGGCCCTCGACGGTGTCGACGTGGTCTACTACCTGGTGCACTCCATGGGCGATAACGCCGGCAACTTCCAAAAGGTGGAGGAAGACTGCGCAAATATCCTCGCCCAGGCGGCCCAGTCTGCCGGGGTCAAACAGATCGTGTACCTGTCCGGCCTGCACCCGGAAAAAGAGCGGCTGGAGGATCTTTCGACCCACATGAGTTCCCGGGCGCGCGTGGGGCGCATCCTTATAGACAGCGAGGTGCCCACCATCGTCCTGCGCGCGGCCACGCTCATCGGCTCGGGGTCGGCGTCATTTGAAATCATCCGGCACCTGGCAGAGCGCCTGCCGCTCATCGTCGGGCCGCGCGGGCTCAACAACAAGATCGAGCCCATCGGCATCCGCGACGCACTGTACTACCTGACCAAGTCCGCGGATCTGGATGCGCCGCTCAACCGGCCCCTCGACATCGGCTGCGGCGTGGTCTACACCTACGCCGACCTGATGCGCCTCTACGCCAAGGAGCGCGGGTTGCGGCGCGTGGTGAAAGCACTTCCGTTCACGCTGCCCACCGACAAGATCGCCGGGCTGTGGATCAGCCTGTTCACGCCCGTGCCGAGCTCGCTTGCGCGGCCGCTCGGGGAATCGATGGCGGAAGACGCGGTGACGGGGGACCGCGATATCGCCGAGTACATCCCCGACCCGGAGGGCGGGCTCGCCGATTACCCGCTTAGCGTCCGGCGTGCACTGTGGCGCGCCGAAAACGAGGAGGTGCCCACCTCCTGGGACGAGAGCTGGAAGTACGTGGACAAGGTGGAAGACGAGTCCCCGGCGGACCCGGAGTGGGCCGGGCAGACGACGTACCGCGACGACCGCACGCTGCACTCGGATTCGGTCACGCCACGCCAGCTGTGGCAGGTCATCGAGGGCATCGGCGGCGACAACGGCTACTACTCCCCGGACTGGATGTGGTGGGTGCGCGGCGTGATGGACCGCGTCGTCGGCGGCCCCGGCCTCGGTGGACGGCGCGACCGCTACCGCCTCGTGGAGGGCGACCGCGTCGACTGGTGGCGTGTCGAGCGGCTGCGCCGGCCCCGCCTGCTCGTCTTGCGCGCGGAGATGCGCGTCTCCGGCCGCGCCTGGCTGGTTCAGGAGGCAATCCCGGATGGCGACGTGGACGAGCCCGGCGTCACCTTCCGCCAGGCCGCCCTCTTTTACCCACAAGGGCTCCTCGGGCTCGCGTACTGGTGGGCGGTGTACCCCTTCCACGGGCTCATCTTCCCCGCAATGGCGCGCAACATCATGCGGGCGGCGGGAAAGAAGCCGCGGCAGGTGAAGTAGCCGTGGCTTCCGCCCGCCGGCGGTTTCTACACTGAAGTACATGTCTTCTCACCGCGCCGGGCGCTATGCGCCCAGTCCCTCCGGCGACCTGCACTTCGGCAACCTGCGCGCCGCGCTACTCGCGTGGCTGTTCGCCCGCGCGGAAGGCCGCGAGTTCTTTGTGCGCGTCGAGGACATCGACACGCAACGCTCCAGCATGGACTCGGCCCGCCGCCAACTGGAAGACCTGGAGACCCTGGGGCTCGATTGGGACGGTGAGGTGCTCTACCAGTCGCAGCGGTCTGCGGCGTACCAGGCGGCCATCGAGAAGCTGCCGGTCTACGAGTGCTACTGCTCCCGCAAGGACATCCGGGAAGCCTCCCGCGCCCCGCACGCCATCCCCGGCCAGTACCCGGGCACCTGCCGGGACTTAAGCTCGGACGAGCGCGCGGCACGCCGGGCGCAGTTGGCCGAGCAGGGCCGGGTGCCGGCGCTGCGGCTGCTGGCGGAGACCGACCACTTCACCGTCCACGATCGCCTGCACGGCGAGTACACCGGCGAGGTGGATGACTTCATCGTGCGCCGCGGCGGCAACGCCGACCAAGGGCAGGATTGGGCGTACAACCTCGCAGTGGTGGTCGACGATGACTACCAGGGGGTCGGGCAAATCGTCCGCGGCGACGACCTGCTGTCGTCCGCGCCCCGGCAGGCCTACCTGGCGCACCTGCTGGGATACGCGGAGCCGGAATTTATCCACGTGCCCTTGGTGTTGAACGAGGCGGGTGAGCGGCTATCCAAGCGCGACGGCGCGGTGACGCTGCGCGAGCTTCTCGGGGGCGGCGCGCGCGTTAGCGACATCGTGGGGGAGATGGCCGCCTCGCTGGGTTATTCGGGGTGCGCGTCCGTCCAAGAGCTGCTGGAGAAGTTCGAACCGAGTTCGGTGACCACCGAGCCCTACGTGTGGGCGCACGAGTAACAGCTAGAGGGAGAAAATACACATGGGAATGCTGTTTGTCCTCGTCGGTCTCCTCATCGGGACCGTCATCATCGTCGCCATCGGCGACCGGGTGGGGTTGCCGTGGCCGGCGCTTCTGGTGATCCCGGCGACCGCCGCGGTCTTCGTCCCGGGCATCCCGGCGGTGGAGATTCCGGCTGACCTCATCCTGCCTATCTTTCTGCCGCCGCTGCTGTGGGCGCTCGCGCGGCGCACGAGCTGGGGTGTTATCCGGGAGCAGTGGCGGACCATCGTCAGTCTCTCGGTGCTGTTGGTGGTCGCCACGGCGTTCGCGGTGGGCACGGCCGCGTACTTCCTGCTGGCCGGTTTTGGTGTCGCCGCCGCCATTGTTCTAGGCGCGGCCATTGCGCCGCCCGATCCGGTCGCGGTCGACGCGGTGGCCGAGCCCGCCGGCATCCCGCGCCGCATCATCACCGTGCTGCAGACGGAGGGCTTGTTTAACGATGCCGCGTCCATCGTCCTGTTCCACCTCGCGCTCTACACGATTACCCACGGCGACGACGTCACTATCGCGCAGGGCATCGGCAACTTCTTCTACTCGTCCATCATCGCGGGCCTTCTCGGCCTGGCCATTGGGCGCCTCGCGGCGTGGTTCATCAACCACGTCCACGACGTCACCGCGCGCAACGCGCTGACGTGGGTCGTGCCGTTCGCCGCCTACATCATCGCCGAGGAGCTCGGCGCCTCGGGCGTTATCGCCGTCGTCATCGCCGCGGTGGAGCTCAACTCCCGCGCGGTGGTGGAGGCCGAGGATCGCCTCTCCGGCCGCTCGTTCTGGGAGACCGTGGAGATGCTGTTTACCGGCGTCGCCTTTGGGCTCATCGGGCTGTCTGCGAACAACGCGCTCGCCGTGGTGGGCACGGACTTCTGGCACTCGGTGCTGGTGGGCATCGTGCTCTCGCTCGTCGCCTTCGCCGTCCGGTTTGCGTGGATGAGCGTATTCATGTGGGTGAACCTGCGCCGCGGGCACGTCACCGGCGCGCCGCTGCGCTGGCAGGAAGTGCTGCTGATGACGTGGTCCGGCATGCGCGGTCTGGTCACCCTGGCGCTGGTGCTCTCCATCCCCAACGGGGTGGTGGGCAACTACCACGAGCTACCAGTTATCGCGCTGACCGTGCTGTTTATGACCATGCTCCTGCCGGGGCTCGCGCTGCCATGGTTGATGTCGGTGCTCGATGTGTCCAGCCAAGCCAAGGGCGCGCAGGACAAGATGCGCAAGGAAGTGACCGACAAGGCCCGGCATGCCGCCATGCAGGCGGTGCGCGAGCAGGCCAAGGAGCTGCCGCCCGAGACGGTCGCGGCCATGCAGGAATGGTTCGATGACCGCCTGGGCACCGACGCCGAGGATCACGAAAACGCCGCCGAGCGCCAAGAGCGCATGGCGGAAATGCGCAAACGCATCGGCCTGACCCGCCGCCAGGCCGTCCAGGCCGCGCAGGAAGAACTGCTCTACCTACGCCGCCAGCGCCGCTACAACCCGGCGATCGTGGACGAGGTGCTTGAGGAGTTCGACCGGCTCGCGGTCGTCGGCGACATTAATTGGCGGAAGTAGGCCTGCTCAGCCCCGCGGCCCACCGTTGGACCGCCACCGTCGCCCGCGGAAACGGCAGGGAAAGCGTCTGGGCCTGGGCGAACATGACGATGTCTGCCAGCAGGTGCCGGGAGAGAAAGTCCCGCCACCGCCGGTTGTCCTCGCCGGCAACCTGGTAGGGAAACTCCAGGAGAGCCTCACTGGTCACGCCCAGCCGGGTAAGGAACTCCGCCCGCTTGGCCCGGCTGCCTTCGCTGCGGACCTTGGTTTCCACGGCATCGACAATCTTGTCTTTGAGCCGCACCGCCAGATCCAGCGAGGTGGTCTCCGCGACCGCCAGGGAAATCGCCTCAGCGATATGGTCGTCGCGGTACATCTGCGAGTAGGTCAGCCCCTGCGCGCGCCGGGCGCGGAAGTACTGGCTGGCCTTATCAAAGCGGGCGATGAAGTCATCCGACTCGAACAGCGGGGCCGGCAGCCACGGGAAGCGATCCACGCCGGCGAGCTGCTCCGCCAAGTCGGGCCCGGCCGGAAGCTCGCCTTCCCAGCACCCGCCTTGGCGGTGGGTCGAGCCGATAATCCAGCGGCCGCGGCTATCCAGCGCGCCGTTGTCGCGCAGCTTCTGAGTGATAGACGGGCCATTCATTCCTTACAGCATAGGCAGTAGCCGCGCCGCATAAAAGCGAGGCGGCCAGGTGACTGCGGCTACCATGACGGGCATGTCAGTCGGCCACACTCACGCGCACTCGCACACTTCCGATCCGGCGGGCGGTAGCGCCCCGGGGGATTACCGCCGCCGCTTGCTGTTGGTCTTCCTGCTGACACTGTGCATCGTCATCGCGCAGGCCGCCGGCGCGTGGTGGACAGGGTCGCTGGCGCTGTTAACCGATACGGCGCACGCGCTTGTCGATGCCTCCGGGCTCCTCCTCGCCCTCATCGCCGGGAGCCTGATGCTCAAACCGGCGACGACGAACCGCACGTGGGGATACCGGCGCATCGAGGTCATCGCCGCCCTAGTGCAGGCGGCGGTGCTCGCCGTCGTGGGCGTCTACACCGCCGTCGAGGGCGTGCGCCGACTGTTTCTCCCGCCCGAGGTCCCCGGCACGGAGCTGCTGGTCTTCGGCGTCATCGGCTTGGTGGCCAATGTGTTGGGCATCGTGATCCTGGCGTCGTCGCGCGACGGGAATTTCAACATGCGCGCGGCCTTCTTGGAGGTTCTCAACGACGCGCTTGGCTCCTTCGGGGTGATCGTTGCGGCGGTCATCATCGAGTTCACCGGCTTCTACCGCGCGGACGCGCTGGCGGGCTTGTTCATCGCCGCGCTAATTCTGCCGCGGGCGGTAAAACTTCTGCGAGAGACCACCGCGGTACTTATGGAATACGCGCCCGAAGGGTTGGACCTGGCGGAGGTGCGCCAGCACCTCATTGAGGTCGACCACGTCAAAGACGTTCACGACCTGCATGCCTCCACCGTGGCCACGGGGCTGCCGGTGCTCTCGGCGCACATCGTGGTGGAGGAAAGCTGCTTCCACGACGGCCATGCCCTGGACATCCTGCAGGGCGTGCGCCAGTGCGTGGCCGACCACTTCGAAGTGTCCGTGCAGCACTCCACATTCCAGCTCGAGACCGAAGAGGTGCGCCACTTCGCGCCGGAGAAGCACGCCTAGCTCCGCCGGCTCGCCTCACTGCCTGCCCCGACCGCCGCTTTCCCCGCCCGCCTCACTGCCCGCCTCATTGCCTGCCCGCCCGCCGCTTGGCCCGCCTATTTACCCCGGCGTGCAACTCGATGACCCACCGAGAGCAGATTTGTCGCCC
>VNIW01000478.1_pt1 | contig 15445 bp, 12 predicted proteins | sample 7248591 | NCBI WGS metagenome assembly VNIW01 (sample SAMN12251776, study PRJNA551026) | human skin metagenome | isolation source: skin samples from patients infected with Netherton Syndrome | host: Homo sapiens | place: France:Paris | reverse complement strand
GGTGAATTCCGCCTGCTGTGGGAGCGCGAATCTGGCGTGGACTACGACGTCGATCACGCCGTCGTTAAGGGCGAGGACTACTGGATCGTCACCCACAACGCCACCGGCCCCAACTTCGAGGTGGGCTATACCAAGGCCGAAGGCGACCTGCCCGCTCTTCGGGATCTGCCCGCGCTCCTGCCTCATAAGGAAACCACCCGCATCGAGGGCGTGGATACCTACCGCGACCAAATCGTGGTGGGTTACCGTCGCGGTGGCATCGGCCGCGCCGCCATCATGCGCATTAGCGACGGCTTTGGCGAGTTCGAAGAGCTCAACTTCAATGAGGAGCTCTTCACCGTTTCCGTATCCGGTAACCCGGAGTGGGACGCGCCGGTGCTTCGCGTGAGCTACGTGTCTTTCACCCAGCCCTCCCAGCTCTTTGATTACCGCGTGGACACCGGCGAATTTACCCTGCTCAAGGAGCAGGAGGTTCCCGGCGGTTATAACCCGGATGACTACGTGGCCTACCGCCTGTGGACCACGGCTGCCGACGGCACCGATATCCCCGTATCCATTGTCCACCGCGCCGACCTCGACCGCACCCAGCCGAATCCGACCCTGCTCTACGGATACGGCTCTTACGAGGTCAGTGTCGATCCGGCCTTCTCCGTTACCCGCCTGTCTCTTATGGACCGCGGCATGATTTTTGCGGTTGCCCATGTGCGCGGCGGCGGCGAGATGGGTCGCACCTGGTACGACGACGGCAAAATGCTCAAGAAGAAAAACACCTTTACCGACTTCATCGATGTCGCTGATGATCTCATCGCCCGCGGCGTGACCACCGCAGACCAAATGGTGGCCGAGGGCGGTTCGGCTGGCGGAATGCTCATGGGTGCTATCGCCAATATGGCCCCGGATCGCTTCACCGCCATCCAGGCCGTTGTTCCGTTCGTGGATCCGCTGACCTCTATCCTCATGCCGGAACTGCCGCTTACCGTGCCTGAGTGGGAGGAATGGGGCGACCCGTACCACGATCCTGAGGTCTATGACTACATGAAGTCCTATTCGCCGTACGAGAATATCGAGGCCAAGGACTATCCGGACATCCTGGCTATTACCTCGCTTAACGACACCCGCGTGCTCTATGTCGAACCGGCCAAGTGGATTGCCCAGCTGCGGGCGACGGCTACCGGCGGCGAATTCCTGCTCAAGACAGAAATGGCTGCAGGCCACGGCGGAGTGTCTGGACGTTATGAAAAGTGGCGCCAAAACGCCTTCGAGTATGCGTGGACGATTAATAAGGCCACCGGTCTGGAGAAGTAAAACCCGGATAGGGGGCCAACGCGCGAATCCTGAATTCCTGTGCGATAATTTTCCTTATGAATGGCCACCTTCTGGTATCTATCTCCAGCATCTTTGATGACACACGGAAGCAGGCTAGCCGGCTCCTCTCGATCCTTGATCGAGAGGAGATTCCTGTTTCCCTGCTGATTGCCCCGCATATCGACGGCAACTGGCACCTTGCCAAAGACAAAGACACCAAAAGCTGGCTTCGAGACCAAGCCGATGGTGGCCGCATTCTCATCCTCAATGGTTTCGACCGCTCGGTGCAAGGCCGCCGGGCAGAGTTCGCGAATCTCGACTCCCACGAGGCAAAGCTCCGACTCGCGGGTGCTACCCGCCAGATGGCCAAGATCGGCTTCGAACCCACAATCTTCGCCCCACCGCGCTGGCGCATGTCTCCCGGCACCTTGCAGGTATTGCCACAATTCAAGTTCGAGGTAGCAGCCTCCACCCGCGGCATTTTGCAGATCAATTCCGGTAAATTCCACCAGGCCCGTAACTTGTCCTTTGGCGAGGGCTTCGGCTCCGCTAAGTGGTGGCGCAAAAACATCATCCGTGCGGCAGAGCGTTCCGCGCAGCGCGGCAATACCGTCCGCCTGTCCGTGTCCGGACGAAACCTAGATGACCGCAAGGTGATCCATGACTTCGTCAAGGCCGCCGACCGCGCCATCAATGCAGGGGCGACTCCTGCCGATTATGGTGCCTTCCTGCCAAAGTAGGCGGCGAGCTTTTTGCTTCCGGTAGTGCTGCAAGGCTCGATGACCTGGTACGACAGTTGAGAAACACCTGTCGACGAAAGCAGCAAAACCGGACAAGTTGGCTGTAGATGTTTTGCATCCAACCGTCACTTGGACATTAAGGATGCGTGGCGAAGTGGAGCGGGAACGCTAAAAGCTTTTAAACCTCATCAGCGTCCCATTGCTTTAGTCCAGCGATGAAAATCTCCACTATGTCGTCCAATTCTGCACCGAACATTTTATCAGCTGGGCGGGGGAGAGGCCGAGAAAGCATGATAATTCCCAGGTGAAACGTGAACGGTTGCAGATGGGGGGAGCAGAGACCATGCTCGGCGGCTGCCTTGAGGAAAGGCCGATACGCATCCTCCAATTCGCTAACCATTTGGTTCATATCTTCTTTGGTGAAGATCTTTGCTAATTCTGGCATTACTTCCTGCGCGACAGCTGGAAGCTGCAGGTTTATCAGTCCATGGATGGTGGCTTGCCATATATCGCCGGGGGCAGCAGGAAACTGGGCGAGTTGGGTATCAATTAGTTCGCGGATTTGTTCCAGCGCGTCATAGACGAGGGCAGTAAAGATATCTGTTTTTTGGGGGTAGTGCCGGGTAACTGTAGCTACTCCCACTTGGGCTTCTCGAGCAATGACTCGCATCGAGACCTTTATGCCTTCGCGCGAAATAAGAGTCTTTGCCGCCTGAATTATGGCTTGCCGATTGTCCGATGCATCTTTCCTCATTGTTGTGAGTCTACCTTGACAGAAAAGTAAATGGAACAGTATGCTCCATTTAGTCAAGTGAAACATAGTGTTCCAAATAGGGAGAAAGCTCATGTCTACTTCTACAGCCGGAACGGACACCGCCAAGACCACGAGGCGTCCCCTTCCGCAAATGCTTGCAATTACCTTCGGAGTGCCAGTTGTAATTTTTCTGATGCTCTGGGCCTTTCTGGCGCCATCATTTGGGTCGGGTCCATCCGGAGTACCCATTGCTATCGCTGGGCCCGAACCAGTTCAAGCAAAGATCACATCTGAGATGGAACAACATGAAGAGCATCCGGATCTCATTTCCGTGGATTCTTCGGATAGAGCCAAAGAGATGGTGCAGAACCGAGAGGCTGTGGGTGCGGTAGTCATTGGCAAGGGTGAAGCTACTGTTTATGAGGCTTCCGGCAATGGCAGTCCGTATGTGCAGATGCTCGACGGCATGGCAAAGAAGCTAGAAGCCACCGGCGCCCAGGTAAAAACTGAAGATCTTGCCCCCTTGACCGAGGATGATCCGCAGGCAAGTGGCATTTCAATGCTTGGGCTGCCCCTTGCCTTTGGTGGCATTATCTCCGCTGTACTGTCTGCCTTCCTGCTGCGCGGGCACAAGTGGATGAAGCTTTTTGCTCTTGCCGGAATTGCTGCCCTCGGTGCTGGGCTTGTGGTGTGGATGTTGCACGGAGTCTATGGGACCCTGGATGGAAATATTTTTCAGGAGTGGTTAGGAATTGCTCTGGGCATATTGGCGACATCAACAATTACAGCGGGCCTTGCTGCGCTAATCGGGACACCGGGCATTGGAATCGGTGCAGTTCTTACCATCTTCGTGGGTAATCCTCTGTCCGGTCTCGCTACTGGACCGTGGCTGCTTCCTGCGGGATGGTCCACGCTAGGACAACTGATGCCCATCGGCTCCACGGGTTTCTTGATCCGCTCGATTTCCTACTTTGACGGCGCTGGGGCAACTCGCGCGTGGAGTGTCCTCGCTGCGTGGGTCATCATCGGTTTGCTCTTGCTAGCGTTTGACCGCTCTAAGCCAAAGCTTGAGGCCTAAATCCTCTGTCTAATGCTGGAAAGAAACACGCATCTGTAGGCAGAAAACGCGGTTAGGCGTTGAAATCACAAAAATTAAGACCCCGCTCGCCTGGGATTTATCCAAAAGCGAGCGGGGTCTTCGTTTGCGGGCGGTTAGCGCTGCAGGCCGGTGATGAAGTTCTTTACCTCCTGCGGCAGCATGCCCCAGATGGGGGCCGGGATGGTCTTCTGGAGGTTGCCGGTCACCGCGAGGAAGCCGGGGATGGCGATAAGGCCGGCGATGGCCGCGATGGCAGCGGCGATACCGGCACCGACGGAGCTAGTGCTGGAGGTGGAACCGAAGCCAGGCTTACCGGGCTTTTCTGAGGGCTTGTCCTCTGGCTTATCGGAAGGTTCATCGGAAGGCTTATCCGCCGGATCATCCGCAGGATCGTCTGGCTGGCCGGCGGAGTCGTCCGCGCCGAGGGTGAATCCGACCTTGACCGGATCGTGGTCGGAGGCGCGGAATGGGGAGTCATCGTAGAAGTCCACGATGTTGTAGTTGCGGCGGGAGTATTCGAAGGCGACGGGTTCGTCGGCGTTGATGTTCCACACTTGGGCGTCGTCAAGCGTGCCGGTGGCAACCTTATTGGCCAGCACGTGGTCGAGGGTGCCAAGCAGGCCGGAGAACTGGTAGGAAGGGTCAGCCTCGTACTTTTCGGCAGGGACGGTGAAGCCATCGTTGCGGAAGACATCGAGCGCGGTCTCGTGGGTGTAGGTATTGAAATCACCCAGGGCGAATAGCGGCTTGTCCTTCCAGTCCTCCTGCTTGTGCAACGCATCGAGGACGGCCTGGGCCTGTGCGTTGCGGACGTTCGGGTTATTGCCCTGGCCGTCGCCGGAGTCGGCGTCGTCCTTGGCCACCGAGCCCTTGGACTTGAAGTGGTTGGCCACGGCAACGAAGGATTCCTCGCCCTCCTTTAACGGCTGGAACTCCTGGGCGAGTGGCTCGCGGGCGGTGCCGGTGAAGCGATCATCCTGGAAGATGCGGGATTCGCCGACGGGCTTGACCACATCCTTGTGGTAGATAAACGCGGTGCGGATGACATCCGGGGAGTCCGGTACGGCGTCCTCGGAAGGAGAGGGGACGAAGGCCCACTTCTCGGAACCGGCGGCCTCGTTGAGCTTTTCCGTCAGGTGCTTGAGGGCCTTATCGCGCTGGGTAAAGTCACCGGTGACGGCGTAGCCATCTTCGATTTCGGAAAGGCCGATGACGTCGGCATCGAGGCCGTTGATGGCCGCGACAATCTTGCGCTCCTGGTCTTCTAGTGCTGATTGGGTATAGGCGCCGCGGGTCTTACCGCGATTGACGGTGACCTTATTGCCCTCGCGATCGGTGTAGGCGCTGCCGCCGAATTCCTCGCCCAGGGAGGTGAAGTAGTTCAGCACATTGAAGGCGCCGATGGTGTACTCGCCCTTGACGTCATCGATGGCGTGGAGCTCGGCCGCGCGGGAATCCTCCCAAGAGATGGGCAGGTCTGCGCCCTTGGTGTTGCCGGTGACCGGGGTGGTGGGCTGGAAGCGCCACTGGTCGTGGGAGAAGCCCACGATGACCGGGTGCTGGAAGGTCACGGTATCGGTGGTGCGCAGGGACTTGATGGTCTGGGCATCATCCTGGGCGATGTACGGCAGCGGGGTATTCTGGTCGGTCTTGAGATAGTCGCGGGTGCGGCCATCGTCCAGGGTGACCAGCTTATCGGCGTTGTCCTTGGTCAGCTTCTGGATATCGGAGTTGGGATCTGTGGAGGGGGAGAAGATATCGGAAGGCTGGCGCAGGGCTTCCTTGCCCGGGGCGAGGCCGACCTCGCCGTACTGGTTGAGCGAGTAGTTATTGGTCACGGTGTGCTCGGCTGGCTGGATGAGCATGTGCTCGAAGGGCTCGCGGGCTTCGGTGCCATCGGGAAGTTGGTCTACCTTGAGCGGGGTGACCTTCTCCAGCGGGGTATCGAGCTGCGTGACCGCGGAGGCGGTGAGCTGGGTGGAGCCATAGAATTCGGAGACCTTGCCGGTTACCTCGACGGAATCCTCAAGGGCAGGGTACTGATCGGCTGGTTTGTTACCCATGTAGACGAAGATGGCCTGGGAGGCATCGGTGGCCTCGTTGCCAGTACCACCGGTCTGAATGGTGAAGCCATTGAGTCCACCTTCGGACCACACGCCGGTGACAACACCCTCGGTGGTAACGGTCTGGTCCTTGAGCGGGGACTCAGCGCCGGTGCCTTGGATATCCGCGATGGCGGTCACGCCTTCGGGAGCTGGCTGCTCGGGCTCGGCCGGATCCTCAGGCTGAGGGGAGGGAGCCTTATTACCGGTATTAGTCGGGGTGGGAGCGCCACTGGTGAAGTCGGCGGCATTGTCATCGGTATCGGTGCCCTCGGCGTCGCGAGAGGCGGATTTGGCATTGGACAGACCCGCAGCAGCGGTGCCCTCCTTGAGGGAAGCGGCGCCGTAGCCGATGGCATCGATGGGGGATCCGGTGGCGTCGGCAAGCTGCACGGAGCCCTTGGAACCGGACATGTTGAGGTTGCCCTCGGCATCTGGGGTAGGCAGTGCATCGCCCGCTCCATTGCCGGCCGCTCCCTGCACGAGGTAGTAGCCATGCGGGGCGATGGTGTCCGAAAGCACTACCTTGCCGCCCGTGTTGCCGGAGGCGGAGAAATACTCCACGGTATAGCCGCTCAGGTCAATCGGGGCATCGGTGGGGTTATAGAGCTCGATGAAGTCATGGGTGAAGGCAGCGCCCTTATTGCCACCGCCCCCGTAGACCTCTGAGATGACTGCGGCGGAGCCGTCGGTGGCAGCCGTGGCAGTGGGTACAGCAAGGGCGGCAGTAGACAAGGCGGTGGCGAGCGCCAGCGCACCTAGGCGACGAGAAGACATAGATTCAACCTTAAATGAGAGCGATAGTGTGCGATGTCTATTAGTAGATCGCCGCGCCGGGGCGGGGTGGAGCGCACGCCGGAGTTTGCCAGAGCGTTGTTTGAGGTTCACGTAGAGTTTGCCCAAGCGGGGTGAAACCCACACTGCGGGGGTGAGTCTAGGTAAAAGCAGGGGGTGCCAACTAAACTAAGCCGCGCAGACCAAAGCCCCATACAGTAAGGCAATATTTTCATGGCTCGTGTAGTTGTCAATGTCATGCCCAAGGCGGAAATTCTGGATCCGCAGGGCCAAGCCGTCGTCCGCGCGCTGGGTCGCATCGGGGTATCCGGTGTCAGCGATGTGCGCCAGGGAAAGCGCTTCGAAATCGAGGTCGATGACTCTGTTACCGCAGAGGACCTCGATAAGGTAGCCGCCACACTGCTGGCCAATACCGTCATCGAGGATTACGAGGTTGTTGGGTTGGAGGTCAAGTAAGTGACCGCAACAATCGGAGTAATCACTTTCCCCGGAACCCTGGATGATGTGGATGCCGCCCGCGCAGCCCGCACCGCCGGCGCAGAGGTGAAAAGCCTCTGGCACGCAGATAGTGATCTGCACGGCGTGGATGCGGTCGTAGTGCCGGGCGGTTTTTCTTATGGTGACTACCTGCGCTCGGGGGCTATTTCCGCGCTGGCGCCGGTGATGCAGTCCGTTATTGATCGTGCGAAGCAGGGCATGCCGGTGCTCGGCATCTGCAATGGCTTCCAGATCCTTACCGAGGCGGGCCTGCTGCCAGGCGCGCTGACCCGCAATAAGGGACTGCACTTCCACTGCACCGATACCTACCTCGAGGTGGCCAATTCCACCACCGCATGGACCAGCGAGTTTGAGCAGGGCCAGAAGATCCTGGTGCCGGCCAAGCACGGCGAGGGCCGCTTCCAGGCCGGCGATGATGACATCGCCCGCATCGAGGGCGAGGGCCGCGTGGTCTTCCGCTATACCGATAATTACAACGGTTCCGTCAACGGCATTGCCGGTGTGAGCGATGAGTCCGGCCGCATCGTCGGCCTTATGCCGCACCCCGAGCACGCCATTGACACGCTAACCGGCCCATCCACCGACGGACTGGGACTTTTCGTATCCGCCATCAAGGCCGTCGCCCAGGCGCCGGCGGTTTAAGGAGGCCATTTTCATGACCGTTCATAATGACACCGTAGAAAAGGCGCAGTCCACCCCGGACGAGCAGCAGCCCTACGCGGAACTCGGCCTGAAGGACGACGAGTACCAGCGCATCCACGATATCCTGGGCCGCCGCCCCACCGATGCGGAGCTGACCATGTACTCCGTCATGTGGTCCGAGCACTGCTCCTATAAGTCTTCCAAGACGCACCTGCGTTACTTTGGCGAGACCATGACCGAGGAGATGGGGGAGAAGATCCTCGCCGGCATTGGTGAGAACGCTGGCGTGGTGGATATCGGAGACGGCAACGCGGTGACCTTCCGCGTGGAGTCCCACAACCACCCCTCCTACGTGGAGCCTTACCAGGGTGCGGCCACCGGCGTGGGCGGCATCGTCCGCGACATCATGGCCATGGGCGCTCGCCCGATTGCCGTGATGGACCAGCTGCGCTTTGGGCCTGCCGACGCCCCCGATACCAAGCGCGTCCTGCCCGGCGTGGTCTCCGGTGTGGGTGGATACGGCAACTCCCTGGGCCTGCCCAATATTGGCGGCGAGACCGTCTTTGATGAGACCTATGCCGGTAACCCGCTGGTCAACGCCCTGTGCGTGGGCACCCTCAAGGTGGAGGACCTGAAGCTGGCCTTTGCGTCCGGCAAGGGCAACAAAGTTATGCTCTTCGGCTCCCGCACCGGCCTGGATGGCATCGGCGGCGTGTCCGTGCTGGCCTCCGATACCTTCGAGGACGGCGCCGAGCGCAAGCTGCCGGCCGTGCAGGTGGGCGACCCCTTCGCAGAGAAGGTCCTCATCGAGTGCTGCCTGGACCTCTACCACGCTGGCGTGGTCGTAGGAATCCAGGACTTGGGCGGCGCGGGTCTGGCCTGCGCCACCTCCGAGCTGGCTGCCTCCGGCGATGGCGGCATGGAGGTCAACCTCGATAACGTGCCGCTGCGCGCGCAGAATATGACCGCGGCCGAGATCCTCGCCTCCGAGTCCCAGGAGCGCATGTGCGCCGTTGTGGCTCCGGAGAACGTGGCGAAGTTCCGCGAAATCTGCGAGCACTGGGACGTCACCTGTGCTGAGATCGGCGAGGTCACCGAGGGTAACCACCTGGTCATCCGCCACCAGGGCGAGGTCGTCGTGGATGCCCCGGCCGGCACCATTGCGGACGAGGCTCCGGAGTACGACCGCCCGTATGCCCGCCCGGAGTGGCAGGATGAGCTGCAGAAGTACCAGGGCACCGACAAGCGCGGCCTGGTTGAGTCCCTGCAGAAGCTCGTGTCCTCCCCGGCGCTGTGCTCGCGCGATTTCATCATGAACCAGTACGACCGCTACGTGCGCGGCAATACCGTGCAGTCCCACCATGCGGACGCTGGCGTGCTGCGCATCGATGAGGAGACCGGCCGCGGCGTGGCCGTGTCCGCCGATGCTTCCGGCCGCTACACCAAGCTGGATCCGAACATGGGCGCCCGCCTCGCGCTGGCGGAGGCCTACCGCAACGTCGCCGTCACCGGCGCCAAGCCCGTCGCGATTACCAACTGCCTGAACTACGGCTCCCCGGAGAACCCCGACGTTATGTGGCAGTTCCGCGAGTCTGTGCATGGGCTTGCCGACGCCGCCGTGGAGCTTTCCATCCCCGTCTCCGGCGGCAACGTCTCCTTCTACAACCAGACCGGCGAAGAGCCGATCCTGCCCACCCCAGTGGTGGGCGTGCTGGGCGTTATCGATGACGTACACAAGGCCATCGGCAACGAGCTGGGCACCGTGGACGAGAAGGAAGTGCTCATCGCTCTGGGTGAAACCAAGGATGAGTTCGGCGGCTCCATCTGGCAGCAGGTCAGCGCCGATACCTCCGATGCTTCCTCCCTCAATGGCCTGCCCCCGCAGGTAGACATGGCCAACGAGAAGCGTCTGGCCGAGTTCTTCCACGGCAATGAGCTGCTCACCGCCGCACACGACCTGTCCGAGGGCGGCCTAGCAGTGGCTGCTTTTGAGATGGCCAAGCGCGCCGGTGCGACTGCCGACGGCGCCGGCCTCGGCCTCAACCTGGACCTCACCGCAGTCCACGAGGACGAATTCGTCGCCGCCTTCTCCGAGTCCGCCTCCCGCGTGCTGGTGGCCACCACCGCCGACCGCACCGACCAGGTGCTTGCCCGCGCCGGCGAGCTCGGCATCCCAGCCGCCATCGTGGGTGAGACTACCGAAACCGGCGCACTCACCCTCGGCGGCGAGTCCGTCGCCATCTCCCAGCTGGTCTCCGCCTGGTCTGCCACCCTGCCTGACCTCTTCGACCATGCCGTGGGTGCTAACTCCGTAGTGGAGTAAACCGCTCCCAGCGTTGGACACACGCAACCAAGCGACAAAGCGGAAAGCCCGGCTTCGGCCGGGCTTTTATGCTCGTTAGGAGCAGTGACAAAGGCTAAGAACAGCGTCGGTACGAGTTCTTTTTCAATCATTTTCCTTTCAGGCAACCTTCCCGTAACGTCAGCGGCCTACCGTGGGTGTGTCCCTCTTCAAAATATCCACTACTCATGGAAGCCAACGTCCAATGCGCATTCGTACTCTCGCTCTTATTGCCGCCGTTGCGTGTGCTGGTGTAACAGTGCCAGCCACCGCCGCCGAGCATGGTTCCTATTACTCTTACTCCACCAAGCAGCACTATGAACCGCAGGGGCGGGAGTACTCCGAAGCTCCCGCAGGATTCCGACAGATCTATACCTCCACGGTGAACCGGCATGGCTCGCGTGGACTGTCTAGCTTTAAGTATGACGACCTCGCACAGCAAATGCTGGAGTATGCTCAGGAGCGTGGTGAGCTCACGGATTTAGGAGAAAAGCTCATTCCGCAGGTAGAAGCGATGATTTCCGTGAATGAGGAATTGGCCGGTGGCGCCGGACAAGACGCCGGATACGGAAACCTCACCGCAGTTGGGCGGGAAGAACTGCGGGGGATTGGTCAGCGCAATGCGCAACGCAATGCCGAGCTTATGCACAGCATCGACAGGGACGACTCCAAGGTGAAATTCATCTCTTCGGGTGAAGACCGCGCTAATGACTCTGGTTGGAATTTCGGTGCGGCGTGGCTGAAGGAAGCTCCGACTCTTGCTGACAACCTCGTGGACGGAACCAACGATGGGCATGTCGCCATCGAGCCACGCACCGACCTGATGTATGCGCATAAAGATAAGAAGTCACCGTCGTACGAAAAATATTCGGCGTGGAAAGACTCACCGCAGCTACAGGAAAAGATCCAGGAAGCTTATTCCAAGCCGGCCTCCCAAGAAGCATCGCAGGAGTTGCTGTCCAAGATTTTCACCTCGGATTTTATCGATGAGCTAAAAGATGGGTCCATTTCTTTTAGCGCCCGTGAAAAGGATGGCAAGACAGTAGAAGGAATAGTGGACGCCGCGCTGCAGTTCTACAATCTGTACATCATTGCTCCAGCACTTGCTCATGAGGAGAAAACCCCTGCTGAGGGGTGGATATTTGATCAGTACATGGACGATGCGAGCGGGCCTACCTTTGCATACCTATTGGATGTAGAAGACTTCTATGAGAAGGGGCCGGCTATCGAGGGTCGCACTGTTTCTTACGACAATTATGAGCCACTGCTTGAGGAAATGATTGAGGGCGTACAGGATCGCGCGGCCGGTGGTGATATAGCTGCGGAATATAGGTTTGGTCACGCGGAAACCATCATTCCGCTCGCCGCATTGCTGAAAACGCCTGGCTCAGAGAATGGAGTTCCCGCAGGAGAGCTCTACACCTGGCAGAACTCGGATTGGCGTGGTGACGAGGTCTCCCCAATGGGAGCAAATATCCAGTGGGATGCCTTCCAGAATGACAATGGCGAGACCCTCGTGCGCATGCTGTACAACGAGAAGGAAATTCCCTTCAAGGAGGGGTGTGAGCCAATAAGTGAGGGCTCGACGTTTTATACCATCGATGAGCTGTCCGCTTGTCTGCCGCTTGGTTCTGTCTCTGACCACTCTCAAGCTCATATTGATTCCACCGCGGACAGCGGGTACAAGCCACAAACAGGAAGTAGCGTTGCCTCTTCACAGTCGAAGATGTGGGCGGTAGTTGGTGCCCTCGCCAGTGTACTGACTATTGCAGTGGGAACGGTGTATTTCAACCGGCAGCAGATAGAAAGTCTTCTACACAAGTTCGGCATCCAACTTCCCTTTTAGTAACGGCAAGATATTACTGAGGGGGGCGACAAACTGGGAAGCTCTCCTCGAATCACCGCTTAGTGGCGGCTTCCGAAAGGCACAGCCTCCCATATGGTTTCCATAGTTCAATGGAACCGCAAGCAGGCTCGCTACAGCTCTAGGTCTAGCGCCATTGCAGCCTTTAGTGCTCGGCTGGGCCTAGTGTGTGTCGTCCTTTCGGATTTCGACCTTGAAGTATGTCCGCAGCGCAACGGGGAACCAATTCCGGACTACGTAACCTTTAACAACATCGCTCTAGCGGATACCTTCCAAATTCACGAAGACGGCGACATTCCGGACCTCAACGTCTTCCGCGAAAACAACGCCACCATTGAGCGCCAGAAGAAGGCACCCATCAACGTAGTTATTGGCAACCCGCCATATTCCGCCGGCCAAAAGTCCGCCAATGATATAAACGCCAACCAGAAATACCCGGGGTTGGATAAGCGCATTGCAGAGACTTACGCTGTGAAATCCACGGCGACGCCTCAGCGAACCCTCTACGATTCCTATTTGCGAGCTTTCCGCTGGGCACCGACCGCATCGGCGACCAGGAGGTAGTAGCCTTCGTGTCCAATGGCGGGTGGATCGACGGCAATACGGGTGATGGTGTGCGCTTATCGATGGCCGAGGATTTCACGGACCTTTATATTTTTAACCTTCGCGGCAACCAACGTACCGCTGGCGAACAGTCCCGCAAAGAAGGCGGCAAAGTCTTCGGCTCTGGTTCCCGCAACTCCGTGGCTATCACCGTCGGTATCAAAGACTGGTTTCCAGCTTCACTACCGAGACATTAGTGACTATCTGACAGTCGAAGAAAAGCTTGGGATCGTCGACTCCTCCGCGATTGAAACCATTGACTGGCAGTCCATTGAACCAAATGAAGAGGGTGACTGGTTGCACCAGCACTCTGAAGAATTTGAAAAGTGGCCGGTACTGGGGGCAAAAGCCAAACAAGATTTCTATTTTCAAGGATTATAGTCTGGGCCTCGCTACAGGCCGAGATGCTTGGGTTACAGGGGGAGTCCAAAGCCGTAGTATTCGAAAAGCGGTGATGACATCTTCCACTTTGTGTACGGAAAGTTGCATGACTCGGGCTATCGCACGAAGAATGCGGCGGATTTGAAGAAGATGCTGCCGCATATTGAAACGCCATCCTCGCGTGCGGAGTTCGACAAGTTTGCTGCGGCTGGTAAAGAATTAATGGACCTGCACGTGGACTACGAGTCCGTGGAGCCGTGGCCGCTGGATATTCAGGTCAAGGGTGATGAGTCTGACCGTGAGACGTGGCGCGTTAAGAAGATGATATGGGCCAAGCGCAAGGACCCGGAGACAGGCAAAAACGTCAATGACGTGACCAAGCTGATCTACAACAGGCAGGTGACCATCGGTGGTATTCCTGCGGAGGCGGATGAGTATATGCTTGGCTCGCGCTCAGCTCTCGCCTGGCTGATTGACCGTTACCAGGTTAAGAAAGACAAGGCCTCCGGTATTGTTAATGACCCGAAGGATTGGGCCGATGAGGTGGGCAATCCGCGCTGCATCGTGGACCTAATTGGCAAGGTCACGCGCGTAGCGATGGAGACGGTACGCATTGTTGATGGGCTGGTAGAGGAAGGTTCTGCTGTGGAAAGTTAGCAGCATTTCGAGGCGATTTTCCTTGAATCCCTCCGGCTGCGTCCGTAGACTTACGGTATCGTAGGTTTCTTGTTCGGGTTCGTTGCGGCTAGCAGAAGGGAAGTACCTCGTGGCACAGATTCATGCGGATAGCGCGCCGGGGCCGGGCCTTGTCCAGCGCACGTACTGGATGGCCGACCGCGGTCCCAGGCCGCTAAGCCGTGGCTGGGGACATGCGATTGCAGCATTGCTGTCGGTGATTGCCTCCACCGTGCTCATTACCTATGCGTGGATGACGCTGCAGTGGTGGCAGGGGCTTGGCGTAACTGTTTACGGCGTGGGGCTGGTCGGGCTTTTTGGCGTTTCGGCGCTCTACCACCGCTATCCGTGGGCGAGCGCGCGTGCCGTGCAGTGGTGGCGGCGGGCGGATCACGCGACCATCTCGGTGTTTATTGCGGCGACGTATACGCCGCTGTGCCTCATCGTGTTATCGCCGGTACAGGCGGCATGGATGCTAGGCGTTGCCTGGGCAGGAGCGATTCTCGGCGCAATTTTGAACCTGGTGTGGATTAGCCATCCGCGCTGGCTGGACGTGGTGGTCTACCTAGCGCTGGGCTGGCTGGTGCTGCCGCTCTTGCCCACGCTGTGGATGCAGGCGGGCGCGGCCGTCGTATGGTTGCTTTTCGCCGGCGGTGTGGTGTACTCGCTAGGCGCGCTGGTCTATGGCTTTAAGTGGCCAGGGCGCAACGCACGCTACTACGGCTACCACGAGCACTTCCACACCGCGACGATTGCGGCGGCGGTGGTGCACCTGGTTGCGGTGTGGATGGTCGTCGTCTAGGGGTAGGTCGACTATTAGCACGTCTATCTCCTCCACCCAGGAATTGCCGGACTGCCTGTAAACTCCTTTTTAGATGGAAGGGGGGTACACATACTGACGCCGCTACGGTGGGTATTCACCTAGAAGTCATGAGACTCGAAAACTCAGCGTGCTTTTGCCCAGCCGATCACGGCTGCGCCGATAGTAGCCCACATGACGTGGACAAGAAGCAGCACTAGAAGGGCGGCGCTGATGGTATCCATCCATCCCATGCCCAACGTCAGTGCCGCAGGTTGGGTGGACAAAGTATGACTACCAAGACAGCAGGTACCTACGGGAAATGTACTAGCCCACCACGTGGGGTTATAAGACATGGGGGTGCTTCCTAGGGCCGCTCCCCAGTGCTTGCTCATGGCGTAAATGGCCAGCGGGATGCCAAGCCCGAGCATCGCTACACCGTAGACCATTGCGCGGAAGTGCCATTGTTCACCTGCAAGCAATTGTGCTCCCGCGGTAGATTGGCCTACCAGCCCGAGCGGGATCCAAGCAGTGGCAGCGAAGCTGGTAGGAATTTTCGGAATGGTACGCAGGTAAACGAAGGCGAATGTAGGCAATCCTGTAAGCCAAGCCAATGCAAAACTGATTACGCCAATGCTGTGGACTATCGATCCCCACTCGCCGGCATGCGGTGCCAACTGAGCTGAGGAGGTAGCCGCAACCATGGGGGCAACCAGCGGTAGTCCCCAGGTGAAAGCGGGGGCTGACGGGCGATCGCAGATGAGAAACACGAGAAAACGGATGCACGTCACCGCGCCGAGAACCGTTCCTATTGCCCAGCACAAGGTATGAACCGACCAGGCATCAT
>VNIW01000474.1_pt1 | contig 15591 bp, 17 predicted proteins | sample 7248591 | NCBI WGS metagenome assembly VNIW01 (sample SAMN12251776, study PRJNA551026) | human skin metagenome | isolation source: skin samples from patients infected with Netherton Syndrome | host: Homo sapiens | place: France:Paris | reverse complement strand
GCAGGACACTCCCGCTTGAGCGGCGGTCAATTCACTCCCGCCCTAAAGGACGGGACACTCTTGACCGAAGAGGTAGGTGAGCATGTCGCGGAACATCGCCCAGCCTGCGTCGTACACCGAGGTTGACAGCCGCAGGCAGCGTGACAGCGCGGCCACCGACAGGTCTTCGATACCGATGACTTGGTTGTCGTTCACCAGGTCTCGAGACAGTTTGTCGAGGTGGTCTTTACGCTGACAGGCGGCCTTTCGGCCGAGTTTCGCCACCCGCGCGACGGCCAAGAACGTTGCACACGGCCTCCTCCGGAAAGCCGTAGCGAGAGATGCTCCGGGCGGCAGCTCAGCTCAACTTGCCACCTATACCGACGCTGATATATCATGTGTGTATGATGCGTGGAGTGGTGTTTCTCGACGCAACACTTGCTGAGATACGCGATCTTCCCGATCCGGCACGGCAGCGCATCGGATACCAACTCGAGCAGCTTCAGCGCGGGCGTCGCCCCCACAGCTGGAAGGCGATCAATGGACTCCCCGGAGTCTATGAAATCAGAGTGATGTTTCCAGACGGAATTGCTCGAACCCTGTACATCACCATGGGGGAAGATGATTCATATATTGCCCCGCTGGTGACCTTCGTGAAGAAGAGCAACAAGACACCTAAACGCATCCTCGACAAAGCGAAGTCAAGATTACGCACCCTCAAGGAGCAGGGATATGACAAGTAGAACCACAGATGTCTGGGCTGCGATCTCCGACAGTCCCTCTCAAGCAGAAAATCTCCGTCTACGCTCCGCGCTGATGGGAAGGATCACCCAGGAAATCACCGACAACGGTTGGTCACAGCACACCGCCGGCGAACACCTGGGAATTACCCAGCCCCGAGTTTCAGCTCTTGTCAACGGACACATCGACAAGTTCTCACTCGATGCGCTCGTCACCATCGGAGCACATGTGGGAATCTATCTCCGCCTCGCAGAGGACCCCGACCCAGTCGCCACGTGAAACCACACCCCACCCAGATCAACTGAGCTTCACCCCAGCCAGTAGATTTTATTCTTGCTCGAAGTATCGATGGGACATTACTCAGACTCGCTGCTTTCAAGACGAAGGTGGTGCCACCTGTTCTAGGTAATTATCCAACGCCTGACGCAGATAATAGGATGCAGAGAATCCGGTTGATTCTACCAGTTCATCAAGACGTTCTTTCTGCTCACGCTGAAGCCGAAAGCTGATAACAGAACCGTCTACAAAATTCGACATACACCGCCTTCCTTGAGTTTCCAATTAAATTTATCCACACAACCGTCATGGTGTCCACGATATATTACAGAATGCCATTATCAGCCAAGATGGTAGGGGGTGTGGCGGCAGCAAGGTTATCGCTACCGAGTTCTGTCAGTGTGTTCAGTGCGGTGCGTACTGATTCCAGTGAGAGGCCGGCCTCCAGAGGGGGTACGATGGTTAGTTAGACACGAGGAGATAGTCGGCTCCGTGTCTAGTCCAGGCACGTTGGGCGCGGAGGTGTCGTTGCTTGCAGCGTTTGAGGTCGCGGAGATTCATCATCGGCAAGATTTGCAGGTCGGTTGTAGTGCGGTTGTATTCGGTGAGGATGGCAGCGTGCAGTCGTCCGGTGGTGACTTTGGTTGCGCGGGTAAGTTGTGTTTTGCGTTCGTTGAGGATCTTGGTGATTTCAGCGCGAAGGAGTTCGTGCTCGATTGCTTGCGTTTCTTCTGCCATGGGGGGGTTGGTGGGGACGTAGGGGCTGGGGTATGTACGGGTGAGTTCTTTGGTCCGTGTGGCAGCTTTTTTGGTCCATCGGTGCGCGGTGTTGGAGTCGGTGGTGTGGAGGCGGTTGATTTGGGTGCGGGTTGTGGTGAGCTCTGCGGTGAGGTGTGCGTGGGTGTTGTCGTCGAGAGGGTGTGTCAGGGCGGTGGTGAGGGTGTCGGCGAGGGCGGTGAGGGTTTTGCGGGTGTGGTTGTGTTGTGCGGTCGTCATGGTTTTTGCCATTGTGCGTATCCGTGTTTAGTTAGCGCGGTGGGGGGGGTTGCTCGTGGGCACCCATATAAACATTGATATTCTCCCCGACCGTCGCAGACGGGGCTTGTGCTCAGCAAATGGTCGGGACGTTTCTGCTTGTCTAATCCGACACCTCCAGTCTCTCCGCTGGCCGAGATGGCATGTCCACTGAGGGCTTCGACCGCAAGACCACCGAGTTTCCGGACGTTCTCGACGGTCGCGAGAGTCCCTGTGCGGCGTCTTGTTTGCTGTCTTCCTCTCCCCGGCCGGAAGCTTGGACAGCAGTGTTGTGTGTGGACAGTGTAGTGCCGGTGGCGCCGTCGCTGAACATCTTCCCAGCCTAGCCAGACACTCAGCCACACGCCACGGCACACGCACATAACCAGCCACTTTCACATTCTGACCTGCAGGCACAACGTAACGATAGAGAGATGCTATGACGCTAGTGGTGGATTCGTTTATCTCGAGAGCGGAACCTGCTCTTCGCCAACTGACCATGCGTCGCCACTTACCATATGACCGTGTCATCCGTCAATACACAGAGTGCTATATACTCTATCCTTTAGGATGTATGCCTGCGCCTCCCCTCCAGCTAGTATCGACATTAGGAACCATGTTTCCTAAATGCCGAAACGGAGAATCGCAATCCTGGAAGGAGCTCACCATCATGGCCAACCGCTTCACACAACGACTCGTCGCTGCAACCCTGTCCCTGTCTCTGCCGCTGACCGGAGCGACTGTCGCTCACGCAGACACTTCACCCCACCTAGCAGTCTCTGACATCGGCTGGCATGGAGACCCTAGCTCCATTGCTGCGGCTAACGCGTCAAAGCCTGTCAGCCCAGTTGCCCCTGAGCAGCGAGCAGTACCTACTGGTGAAGGTCGGGCGAAGGTCCATACTAAGGACGGGAATATCACGGCAGTCATTGATAAAACTAAACAGGTTGTCGTAATAACAGAACCCGACGGGAAAACTTTAACGGTTCCCGCACCAGTCGAAACGACAGGGATTGCAACCTACGGCGGGACGACATGCTCGATGTTGATCTGGGCTGCCGACCTGGTCCGCATGGTTGGATGGGAGGAGGCTATCGCAGCGGTTGCCGCCACAGGCCCTGTAGGGGCAACCGTCCTTGTCACGATGTACGCTATAGGTAGCAGCGCCTTTCTCGCCTGGGTGGGGTCAAGATGCGAGTAGAAAAGCGCAATGCGTATCCTATCACCCTCGTCCGAGTCGGAACAGTATCAATTATTGTCCTCGGCTCGATGTTGACGTTTGCAGGGAAACCGCTATGGGCTGCTGGGGGCTGGCTGGTAGCTATGATTCCTTCAGCGTGGGCAGTGGAAAAAACCCACAGGGCAAGCGATAAGTTAATCACGTTTTACCTCGTGGGAGTAGTGTCGCTTGCCGCATCAGTAGCACTGGCTGCAGGGCTTTGCTATCTCCTCGCCACTCAAGAAGACGTGAGCGTTATCGCGATTCCACCGATCGTGGTCAGTCTTGCGCTGACAGGGGTAGCTCTCCTTAGGCCACAGAGTAAGGATAGTTGAATCCTCCCAGCCCTAAAGGGCGGGGAGGATGTCAGGCGCTGTGGGTGACGGGAGCGACATAGAGCTCTCCCCTACCGGGTGTGTTCGCAGCGGAGTTGGTCGTGGTGTTGTGTGTGGGCAGCGTGGTGATGGTGGTGGTGAGGTTTTTGACCAGGCCGGGGACGGCAACGCCGAAGACTCCTTGACCTCCGGCGAGGAGGTCGACGATTTCGTCGCTGCTGTGACAGTGGTAGATGGTGGTCCCGTCGCTGAACAGTGTGGTCGCAGCCAGATCGTCGACACCAAGATCAGTCAGTGTGTCCAGTGCGGTACGTACCGCCTTCAACGACAGGCCGGCGTCCAACAGGGATGCGATGATCTTGATGATCAGAACGTCGCGGAAGCTGTAGAGCCTCCGGGACCCGGACCCGGCGGCGGGGGTGATACTGGCGGTGACAAGTCCGGTTCGTGTCCAGTAGTCGAGCTGTCGGTAGGTGATACCAGCGATCTGAGCCACCGTCGGAGCGTTGTACCCCACTGCCCGGGTTTCGTCACCTGTGACAGGAAGATCGAACAGACTTCCCTGCGTACCGATTCCGGCAGTGTGGTTGTGCGACGCCTCCTGGACGGAGGTTGTAGCTGTACTCATTGGTTCACCTTATTCTCCCCCACCGAGTCGTTATCCTGTTGAGCTCAGCTTACCTGTCAACAACTTGCATTGAGAACGTAAAGGCAAGCGAAACGATCACAGGCCAGCGGCCCCCAAGACTCGTAGGGTCACACCACCGATGATCTGTCACGCCTTGCCCCGCTGTCGCGCAGCAGGCCCGCATCTATCGGCATCGACGATGGAACGTCGCATTGCATACCACCGCATGACCATGTGTTATCATTCCCACATGACATCTCGTTAACATGCACACTTGATTGCTTATGCGTCGCCCCTTCGTCGGATGCACGAAACCGACGCGGTTGCCCGTGTCATGGAAGTGGAGATACTTCGCCTACAGAACACACGTTAACATGTTAGGTAGTTTGGGGGTCATCAAGATAACGTTCGACCGCGGCATACAGGACTTCCTGGATAGAGGTTCCTTCTCGGGCGGTTTTCTCCTTGAAAGCACGCTTCTTGCCCTCTTCCAGACGGAACCCTACTACGATTCTGTCATCCTTAGCCTTAGGGAGAAGGCCGTCAACGTTCGGCTGCCCGGGAGCCTGTTCTTGCGCTTGACGTTGCATGACGGAACGTTGAAAGGCGTTAGTTTTGACGTTACGCATTTTCCAGGGCCTCCTCAATCTCGTCGAGTACATCTTCATAGCCGTTGAGCTTGTCAGGAACAGTTCCATTGGCGTGAACAATGTGCTCTCGATGTGTGACGACAGTGTCGAAGCGCGGTAACGGATCTGAACCGTTGGCAGGAGAGTCGATGTCATCCAGGATCTGCTCCAGCGCTGTAGTGCGAAGCCGTGCATCGTTGACGAGGATGACCCCCTTCCCCTCAGGGAGGGATCGGTAGGTGATCTTCGTTCGTGCATAGTCATCGGGCGAGGGCCGGCACGGCAGGATGACCATGTTGGCCAGGTCCGCTGCAATCGCAAACACTCTAGGGTCGCCCGGAGGGCAGTCGATCACTGTTGGGGTGTCTGTGTCTGTAACCTGCTTGAGTCTGTATTCCGTCAGGTTCTCGACCCTCCACCGAGGTCCTTGCTTACCCTCGGCGGCGGCCGTGGTGACAGCGAGATCGTACCACCGCGTGGCTGACCCCTGAGGGTCCATGTCAATGACCCGCGCCTCAACACCTCGGCGAGCAAATGCCTCAGCGAGGTAGATTGCCGCCGTTGTCTTGCCCACACCCCCTTTAGTGTTTGCTACTGCGATGATCACACTGTTCTCCCTTCTGTACCCTTCACACAAGTCATAATGTTAACATTCACACTAGTGAACAGGTTGCGTAGTTGTCAAGTGGCAATGTTGAACCTTCGATTTGCCTGCAGGGCGGTGGTCTGCGCGGGTGCAATGCAGGGAGCTAGCCGGAGCTGCGCTACGGGCACGGGTCTGTGTTTTAGTCAGGAAACCCGGTCGAGGCGCGTCCTGCCCTCGCTCGACTCAGAACATCAAGTTAACATGACGACCCGTAAACGTGATGGACTGTTGACATATTGTCACGTGCCGGGCAGTCCTCGGTGTTAAGGGTCAAGGGGTTTCATGCAATAACAACTTCACATCTCGTTGGCTTAGCAACACGTTAACAAGCTGCGCTATAAACACGGCTGACGTTGGCTTCTTGCAGGGGAGAGCCCTCCTTCTTGATCTCCAGCTCTGGTGGCTCTATCCGTTGGGTGTCCACCGGTGTCGTGTGCCGTTCCAGGTGACGCCGTAGGCGGTGGCGGTGGTGTGCCAGGTGGGGTGTTGGTCGGTGTCGTGCCAGGTGAGTTTGGTGAACAGGGTGGTGAGCCATCCGGTGGGGTTGTGGGGCAACTGTGCGCGGTGTCGGGGGAGGCCGAGGGCGATGTACCCGGTTGTTTTGCTGGTGGCGGTGTGTGCGATGGCGCGCATGACGTCGCGTGTGCTGGCCCAACTGGGGGTGTGGGTGTCGATGAGGCGGGCGAGGGTGACAAGGCGGCATTGGTTGGTGCCGGGTCCGACTAGTGCTGCGTAGGGGCCGTTGGCGGCGGCACATCTGTCGACGACGCGGGTGAGGTCGTCGGCGATGCGCCAGGCGCGCAGGCTGGGGGTTTTCTTGGAGTGTGCGGGCGTGTCAGGGCGTGTGTGATCGCCTGTGTGACCGGTTGGGGCGGTGGTGTGGGCCGTGTTGGTGGTGTGTGAGGTGGCTGTGGGGCGCCCGGAGGGCCCCCACGGGGCTTCAGAGGGTGGGATTGGTCGGTGTTCGCGCGCGTTCGCGCGCGTGTGAGCACCCCTATGACTACCTAGAGAAGAAGAAAAACGGTGAGTATAGCTATAGGGTGACGTTTTTGATTCGTGCTGGTCACGAGCGGCGAGCCGGTGTGCGAGTCCATGGGCGTAGGCGGGCCGGGGTGCAGCCGACGGTGGGGTGGGTCGAAGGTGGTTGGGCAGGGTGAGGTCGCTGGTGTTGGCGGCGCGGTTTTGGCGACGGCCGTGGTGGGTGTAGGCGGCGCAGCGTTCAGTCGATGTGAGGTACCTGCCGCGGGCGTGGGTGACCATCAGGTCGTGTGTACGCAAGGTTGAGGTGATCTGCTGGAGGCGTCGGATGGCGGTGGAGATGGCGAGGGTGCAGCCATGGTCGGTGATGGCCCGTGTTGCGATGGTGTGGTTGCTGGCGGTGATGTTGCGGCCTTGGCCGGTCGCGGAGTGGGCCAGGGCGGTGACAAGGGCGAGGCGGTTGGTATGGCTACGTTTCTGCTTCGTGGTGCCGAGGGTGTGGGTGAGGCAGTCCATGGCAGCGCTGATCCACAGGCCGCGTCCGGTCCAGGTTCCGCGGGTAGCGGTCTGAGGTGCGGGTAGTGCCCAGCAGGTCGGCGAGGGTTGATTGCGATTAAGACGGCGGATGGTGGGGGCCAGGGTGGCCCAGTCGTGGTGGAGCTGGTCGATGAACCGGTCCTCATACACCGTGAGGGTGTCGACGGCGTCGTCGAAGGTGTCGGGCAGGTCGGGTATGGCTGTTCGCCATGCTGCGAGTTCGCCGCGGACGGACCAGGCTGTGCGTGCGCGGCGGGTGGTGTTGATCAGTAGGTTGATGCCGGTGGCTAGGGCTCGGGTGTGGTCTGGTGGTAGGTCGGGGCCGTGGACGTCCTCGTTATCGTCACTGTTGCTGGTGGTGGTGCCCTGGTCTTGGTTTTTGTCCTGGTTGTGGTGGCCGGTGGTGAACAGGCCGGTGATCGCTGTCGCGAAGTTGGGGATCAGGCGATGCCGGCCGAGGTTGGCACACCGGCGGGCGTACGACAACCGTGGGGCGGGTGCCGGCGTCCGGCGGCGGACGCGCTCGGTGTCACAGTGTCGATCAGACGCCCTGGCACTCGGGCAGGCAGGCGAGGAGGCCCCAGTGTGATCGGGTGTGTTGTTCCCTGGGTGGGGGGCGAACTCACACTGGACGGGTTTTGAATCCGTTGCCTCTGCCGGTTGGGTGACTTCGGCCAGGGGTGATGGTGTGTTGTCACTGTGGCGGGTGTAGCGTTCGCGCTTCGCCCGTGCTTGGGCGAGGCGGCGGTTGTGTGCCCGACGGGCCGCCCGGGACGGGGACTCTGCGGCCGGGGAAGTGGAGGCTTCGAGGGTGGTGGCACACCCGGGGGTGGGAGTGTTGTATGTGTATTCGGTATTTGGTTGACCTGCGGTGATGTGTGAAGTGTCCAGGTTTGTTCCCGCACTACTTGCATTCTGGAAGTGGGTGCGGTTAACCTGGGAATCGTCGATCGCCAACGACGTTCCCTTTCATTTGGGGGGATAACCGCTCAATCGGGAAGAAGCTCCAACTTCATCCCCTTCACTTCCAAAGACCCTGGACTAGCCATCCGGGGTCTTTTTCATGTCTTCGCTCCTGGTCGGTGGGAGCGGGTTGCCGGCCAAGGCAACGTGTCGCGTCCGGGTCCGAGGGGCGGCTGTCCGGGTACTGGGCAGCTAGCACGTCATGAACGACCATCCACTATGCGGTTGTGAACAAGCGTCCACGCCTTGCGGCAGGCGCGGGGGTGAATCATCGGGGTCGCGGCGACAGGCGTGCCGTGCCGTGACCTGGGCGGACAGGAGTGTGTGGGGGGGTTGCTCTGCGGGTTACCTCCGTGTAGTTACATGGATGACGGAACCCATCATCCCACACTATGTGGCCGATCGGAAGGCGACAGGCCCTGGTCGTGAGATTGGGGTCGGCCTAGGTGAAGGATACTATATGATGCTACGCTACGGCACCGGACGATGGGACGGCAGGCGACGCCGCTATGTATCTGAGCGGGCGCGAGACCTGTTTGTTGCGGCGAGCCCAGCGACAGTCGGCTGCGTGGACGATCTGGTTGCGGCTGCGTCGAACTTGGCTGGCTACAGCATTGAGGTTGTCGAGTCCGACGATCTCGGGAACGGGGTTCAAGGTAAAATTGTCCGAAGTAGGAATCAGATCGTAACGATTGCAATTTCGGATGGGTGTTTGTCTCGAGACTTTACCCTCGCTCACGAAATTGGACATTTGGTTATGGGGCATCGACTTGGACCTTGCGATGAGATTGAAGTCTCGACGAAAATGCGGGGAATCTATAAGCATTCACATGAGACGTCTCAAGAGCGAGAGGCTGAGTACTTCGCGCGTTGTGTAACTTGGATGTTGGAAGTCGGGTGCGGAGCCTCCACGGAAAGGCAATGGCGCTGGTTGTGCCAATTATCTGGATAGGAGCCTAAGGTTTGAATCCCGTAGTCGTTGCTCTACTATGTATTCTCTTTCCTTCGTTTGTTCTGCAAGCCATACTTACAATCCAGTCAAGGTCGCCGCTAAATCTCGGATTAATGGGGGGAGCGGCGTCGTTACTGCTTTATACTGTGCTAAATATGGAGCCCATTGAGATTGAAATAGGCAACGCTGTAGCTAGCGTCTCAAGCTTGTCGAAGGATCTACTGCTGCTCGCCTTCATTGCATCCGGTTCCATGGCTCTACTGTCTCTGGTAGGCGCCCCTCGTCGGGGGATGATTGCAGTAGGCGCGGCTTCTATTCTTATCCCATTGGCGGTTCTGCGGGTAGTCGTGTGGATATCGGTCACTGCAGTGACTAATTCCCCAACGGGATACGATTTCGATCTTGTTGCGTTCCAGGATAACCGCTATGCCGCTGTTGAAGTGGTAACGGCGATGGTGCTAATCGCATTCCTTTCCGTCCAATGCTTAATCATTGCTCGCTACATAAGGAAGGTGCGCGCGACTCGCATGGCCTCATATGTTATTATGGCTTCATTAATATTTCTGATTATGTGGTCGCTGTCTTTAATTGCGTCAGTAGCTTCAATTTGGATTACGGGTAGGCAACTGAACGCAGCTTATCATATAGCAAGAAGTTCCACATCGATATCCGGTTCAATAGCCTACGGAATTGGATGCTTTCTCTTTCCTTTGCAGGTTAAAATAGAGCGCTGGAGATGGGGGCGGTTAAGTATGTCAGTTCGTGACGCTCTGCGGGCGGAACTATCTATGGTTAATGCTCTTCCGGGTGTTCCTTCCCAGGATGAGATCATTGATGCGATTGTATTACGTGCCGAAGAAAGCGGAGTAGAGGTTATCCGTGGAGGACGAGGGTCGCAAAGGGAACTAGCTGACTTTCTCACTGGCCATGTCAGGTCTCTACATGTTCCCTGTGCCGCTAACCGGAGGCATAATCGTCAATGGATTGTGGGGGCAGGTATGCTGTTGAACTATGCGTGTTGAAAAACTCATCAGTGAAGCGGTAGCACCCTGGATCGCTAACACGGTAGGCTTTCTTGTTGCTGGAGTGTCTTCTGGAATGCCGATTGTCGGTGTGGTAGGCGCTGTCCTGACAGGCCCTGTGCCAATGTCTGCCATTTTGTGGATGGTAAAACGAGGCGTCCTGGTTGATCATCATGCCAGTGAGAGGGCGCAGCGGAGTCCTGTGTTCCTTGTTCTGTTCCTTGCTGCTGCGACAGTAGGGGCAGTGCTACTCATAGCTGGATCAACCCGAGCTTTGCTTCTATTGTGGGAAGCGGGCATGTTTTCGACTCTTGTGCTCTGGATCGTTACTTCACTATGCCGAGTTAAGGCTTCGGTCCATGTCGCAGTTTGGACAGTAAATATCGTGGCGCTGTCTCTAGCGGTGTCGCCCTGGCTATGGGGATTCGTGACCCTTATCGGTGTAGTTGCATGGGGGCGAGTGAAGGTGGGAGCACATAGGCGTATGGAAGTCGCTATAGGTGCGATAATTGGTCTGGTAGCAACAGTTATTGCGAATGTGCTCTGATGTAGTTAGACTAACGCTTGTTTCGTTGTCGATCGGCGATCTTTCGTGCGGCGTAAAGGTGATCGCTGTCCATTTGACGGCGGAACGAGATCAAGGAAAGCTTATACTCATTCCATGTATTATCATCGGTTGTGTCGAAGTAGTCGAGATCTACACCGAAGAAGTTAGCGAGAGCGGAGATCGACTGAAATGAAGGACGTTCGGTTTTCCCTGTGGAAATGTTCTTTATCGCTGTCCGGGACACGGGCGTCCCAGACCTCTTGAGTGACGCCGCAACCTCATTGATGCTGTAAGGTCCGCGGTTGCCGGGGTAGACATTTTCAAACAGTAGACGTAGGCGTTCGGCGAGGGTCGGCGTTGTCATGTCTACCTTTCCGGCGCGACCGCCCTAGCTGTGACTATCGGTCGTAAATGGTGAGATGTGTACGTCCGTTTCCTTGCGGGACTCTCGGGCGGCATGGTATATGACGTTCGTTTCTAGTCCGTAGAGCTCCGCGAGCTGCTGCGCGCGGAGCTCTGAGAGGGGGGTGTCTCCGCGCTCAATAGCACTGTACCCGGGTAGGGATAGCTCCATCCAGTCAGCTACCTGAGGGCGAGACAGTCCTTGCGATATGCGAAGAGATCTGAGCGTGGGCTTCGTGCTGCCGGGAATCACTTCAGACAGGGGAGCGTTCAGGACATACATGCAGCCTCGGAGGACCTCCACGGTTGGCGTCCTTGTTCCTCGCTCCCACGCAGAGATGGTTGAGACGCCGATCTTGGCTGCCCGAGCAAGCTGAGGGCGTGACATCCCCGCCTCCAGCCTTAGTTCTCGGAACCGTTCGGGGTTGAATCCATCGATGGTCGTCCTGCTCACCTCGGACACCCTATCCTCCCCTTGCCTCTGACCTGGGATAACACCCTTGGCGAGCATAATGTAGCTCTAGAGTCTTGGAAGCAAGCAAAACGTAGCGGCAAGACGTAGCGCTTCGCGCGTCTAGGGTGTATGGTTAGCTTGCAACGTTGAACGGGAACGTGATGGAGCATGTGGGCTCATAGCGTTCGTATGGTGACGTAGAAGTCACTGTTGATAGATCGAGTGCGGAGTTGTAAGCGAGGCGGTGGGTGCATGAGGGAGACTACGACCGCGGCTAGTGGGCCGTGGGATGTTCGGGATGTGTCTGGGGCGTTGACATGTCTTCCCTCTCGGCATGTGCTGGATGATCGTCACTGCCGGGTCGGGGTTGATGTGGATGTTCCGTACCGGTCGGTGGTGTGTGCTCCGTCGAACCGTGCTGGTGTGCTGTTGGTTCAGCCACCGGATTCTGTGGTGTCCTACACGGTCTCGGCGCTGGCGTGGCCGGGGGATGCTGGCTGGTCAGAGCTGGTGCCGCGGATTACCGAGGCGTTGCGTCGTGATCTTCGCCTGGCCCCTGATGGGGCGGCGGCTGATACTGCTGCCGATGATGCGTCTTGCCGTCCTGCTGTTGTAGAGGCCCAAGGTGTGTTCGGCCCTGAGGTGCATGTGCACGCTGCCTCTCGTCGAGAGACGGTGTTTCTCGGCGTGTCCGGGCCGAGGTGGGTGGTGCGTGTGACCGCCCATGGGGTGGATGTCACCGCCGGTGATATTGAGGTGGCGTATCAGATGCTGGCGTCGATGATTGTGTATCGGGGGCGAGAGGCGATGCCTCCGGGGGAGGCGTTGTCGATGGCCAGGGTGGTTGACCCTGAGCATCGGGAGCAGATCACCACCCGGGAGTCTGATGATGAGATTGCTCGGCGTATCTGGCAGCAGGCCAGTCTGCAGGCGGTGGCCTGACATGAACAAGACTAGGAGGTTGTGGCCGGGGCGTGGTCCCCCGGGAAGGCGATCAGAGTGGCCGGGTGTTCCTGATCGCCTTCCCGGGACGAGCACACGTCCCGGTGCTGAAGAAAAGAGGAAACCCCTGGTGTCCGCGTCTGCCGTGAGGGGTGTGGCGGGCACCAGGGGTGACTCGAGAAGAACCCTTGAGGTGGGAGGCACGTTATGCGCGAGACGTCATTGGAGGCGAATCCGATCTCTCGTGCGGCAAGGACACGTGTCTCCCACCCCAGGGGCAGCACACCGATGGGAGCAGACCCTGTGAACAGCAAGAGTCAGGTGGTGTGCCTGACGAGTCACTGACCAACCGGTGTGTCACCAACACCCGCACACCGCAGAAGAGGTGGGTCCTGGTGTCCGGGGCCAGTCGGCAGCAACTCGCCTGAGGCGTGGAGGCTTCGTTGAGGTCTTCTGTCTCTGGTGACTTGCTCCACGGCGTCCGTTTCGCAGACCACTTCCAATCACTGTCGAGCAGAAGAGGAAGCCTCCACGTGTTGAAGTCTACCGTTTTGTCCCCGCAGGCGACAGGCCGCGAGGGAGTTAATCATCATCGTTCCCGCCGGTGGGTGCTTGCCGGCCTGGGTGGTCTGGCTGCCGGTGTTGCCGGTGCCGGTTCGGCTGCCGCGGACCCGGTGGCCCCGGTACCTGCCGATCCGCTGGCTGTGGCCGGTCAGACTGCCGCTGACCTGGCTGCCACGGTGGGGGATGCGGCCCGGGCCGCTGGCCTTCCGGTGCCGGCTCCGATCGACCCGGTAGCACCTGCACCGGCGGTGCCGGTGTTGCCGACCACACTGCTGCGCCGTGATGAGACCGCTGAGGTTGCCCCGCAGACGACTCCGGAGCCGGTTGTTGCTGCCGGGGGACCAGACCCGGTGGCGGACACGATGGAGCCATCGTTTGCTCCGGGTGCGGTGACCCGCGCGCTGGCCGCCGATGGTGACCAGCAGGCCGCGGATCAGATCGCCAAAGGGGTGACTAAGGCGCTGTCGGACCCGTCGGTCATTGGGGATGTCATGGGCGCGTTTGAGGCGCCGACCGGCTACGACATCGACAAGACCATCCAGACTACTGCTGCAGCGGTTGGTGACATTGTCAGCGGCCGAGCGTTCGCGGATGCTCAGCAGGCGATCACTGACACGCTGGGGTCTCCGGAGCTGGCTGAGTGGGCGACGAGTGCTGATAACCCGTTTGCTCCGCGGGAGGGCACCGGTTGGGAGCGTGCCGCAGACGGTCTGGCGGCGGCGACGGATATGTTCTGGCGTGAGCCTGCGAACTTCGTGGTCCAGGCCGTGGCCGCCGGTGGTGGTGTGCCCCGGCTGGTCACAGACCCGGTGGGCTTCGCCCGGACGGTGGTGGAGAAGGTTGCCGGCCCGGACATCATCGCCGACATCGACGTCGTTGTTGATGAGTTTGTTGTCCCGAGCCTCATCGATGCGGTTAAGGCTGCTGCTCCTGTGCTGCTGATCCCGCTGGCGGCGTTCCTGCCTGGTTTCGTTGCGGGTACGGGTCTGGTAGCGCCGTGGACTGCTGGTCTCGGCGCGCTGATGGGCGCGGCGAATCCGCTGGCGCACCTGGTCGGTGTACTCACTGCCATCCCAGGGGCTCTGGCCGGGGCGGTGGCCACCGGTGTTCCCGGACTTGTCGGGGCGCTGCTGGCCACACTGCCTGCCCTGGGCCTGGGCCCGCTGGTGGGTATCGCCGGCGGGTCGGCACTGGCCCTGGCCGGGCTGGGTACGGTGATTTTCGGTACCTACGGGGTGGTGAGCCTGGTGGCGTTGGCTGTGATCACCGGACTGGCGGTGCTGGCGACGGCGCCGGTGTTCGTGCTGGCCTTCGCGATTGTCAACACCAACGTGTTGGCGTGGCCGGGGGCGTTTATCGCCGGTACGTGGCCGTTCCTGTTCTTCTTCGGCTTCGGGATCACCTCGTGGTTCCTGCTGACCGCCTGGATCCCGGTGGTGGCCTACGCGCTGTTGGCCATTCCGGCTGGCATGCTGGGCGGTCTGCTCGGCCTGGTCCCCGGCGCACTGGCCGGCCTGGCGGTTCCGCTGCTGGGTGTGCCGCTGCTGACCGGGCTGTCAGCTATTCCTGGGGCGATCCTCGGTGGGGTGGGTGGATACCTGGCAGGGGACCTGCTCACCCGACTGGTCAGCTCCCTGGCTGGTGCCGGCCTGGGGCTGCTGGCCGCTCCTGTGGTCGGTGGGATCCCCGGTGGGCTGTTGACCAGCGTGCTGTCGATTCCGGCGACAATCATGGTGGCCCTGGCGTTGGCGGGGATGAGCCTGAACAACTCCCGTCTGGGCATGTCCGCCCGGGTCCGTCAGGCCATCGATGACATCAACCGGGCGATGGCCGAAGGCTGGTCCCGGTCGAAGACCAAGCGTGTGCTCGATGGACTGTTTGGCCGGTGGGGCGAGTCTGACACCGGCCGGGATATCGCCGCGGCGCAGAACATGTGGTGGCGGCTCGGCCAGATGCTCGGCGGGCGTATTCATGCACTGATCGACCCGGACGCGATCCTCCACGACGCTGGTGTCGGTGGGGTGATCGGCGGCATCCTTGGCGCACTGGCCGGCGGGCTGGTCGGTGGTCTGGCCGGCCTGTTCAACCCGGCTAACCTCCTCGGTGGTATTCCCGGCGTGCTGGGTGGTGCCCCGCTGGGGGCGCTTCTGGGAGCGCTGGCTGGTTTGATCCCGCCGTTGGTGGCCGGCCCGCTGGCCGTGCTTGCCAGCCTGCCGTGGACGTTCCTGCCGAACCTGCTGGCCGCCGCTGTGGGGTGGAGCCTGCTGAATCTGCCGTCGTTGCTGGTGGGCCTGGCCTCGACGCTGATCCCGTCACTGGTGCTGGCGGTCAGTGCGTCGTTTATCACCTGGCTGGTGGTCTACACGATCCCGGCGGTGGTGATGCTGGCGGTGACTGTCGCCCTGGCGATCCCGGCGTTGGTGATGTCCAACCCGGTGGTGTTGGCGCTGACCGCGGGGACGTTGTCGATTCCTGCCGGCATTGCAGGTGTCATCGCCACCGGGATCGCGGTTGTCAACATCCTCGGTGGTGCAGCGCTGGTCCTGCCGATCGGTCTGCTGGTTGGGGTGCCGGTGTTCTGGCTGACCCTGCCGCTGTTTGTCTTCCCTGCGGCGCTGACGACGCTGATGTGGCTGGCGGGTCTGCCGCTGACGCTGCCGGTCGCGGCGGGGATGAGTCTGCTGGAGGCCATCGGCATCGGCAGTGCGGTGTCGGCGCTGACCGGCCTGGTCACCGTCCCGGCCGGTGCAGGCCTGGGGGCTC
>VNIW01000468.1_pt1 | contig 15651 bp, 19 predicted proteins | sample 7248591 | NCBI WGS metagenome assembly VNIW01 (sample SAMN12251776, study PRJNA551026) | human skin metagenome | isolation source: skin samples from patients infected with Netherton Syndrome | host: Homo sapiens | place: France:Paris | reverse complement strand
GCTTCGCGCATCTGGTAGTCGAAGTACTCCGAGGCCAACGGTTCAGCAAATAGGGCACCATTGACATAAGGAAACTTTGAAGTGTCCCAGGTTTTGTTCCGTTTGAGTAGATGGGAAAATCTGGAATATGCCAAGAAAATTTGACCAGGATGCGAAGGATCGTGTGGTCCGTCTTGTAGAGGACCGCATCTTGGCGGAAAATATGTCGATGCAAGCCGCGTGCCAGGCAGTAGCCCCAAAGCTGGGGGTGTCATGGCACACAGCCCGTCAATGGACCCAACAGGCCCGCCGTGCGGGAAACATCCCAGAACCCGTGCCTGAAGATCTGGCCGCCGAAAACGCGAGGCTTCGCCGTGAAAATCAAGAGCTACGCGACACCAATGAACTTTTAAAGGCTGCCTCAGCTTTTTTCGCGTCGGAACTCGACCCAAAACGTCGGAAATGATCCGGTTCATCGATGAATACCGGAATCGTTTCTCTGTCGAGTTCATCTGTAAGACGTTGAAGAAAAACCGCGCTGGTGGGTTCATCACCTCGCGTGGCTATCGCCAGTCCAAGGCCCGTGGGTTAAGTGCTCGCCGCCTTCGTGATGCTGTGCTGGTCGAACGCATTAGTGCTATCCATCGGGATAATTACGGCATCTACGGTGTGCGGAAAATGTGGCATGCTCTCCGCCGTGACGGAATTGAAATCGGTCGTGAACAAACTGCCCGTTTAATGCGCCTGGCCGGTGTATCAGGCAAAGGCAAAGGCCGCTCGCCTATGACCACTCGCACACCTCAAAGGCCGGATTTACGCCCGGACTTGGTGGAGCGAGAATTCAAAGCCGAAGGCCCGAACAAGCTGTGGGTGGCTGATATTACCTACGTGCGCACGAAGAAAGGCTTTGTGTATGCCGCGTTTGTCACCGATGTTTACTCCCGACGGATCGTTGGGTGGGCGTTATCAGATTCCATGCGCACCGAAGCGTTGCCGCTGCAAGCTCTCAACCAGGCGATCGCGTGTGCTGAGGAAACAACAGGTCTCATTCATCATTCGGATCACGGCTCGCAGTATGTCAGCGTTGTCTACAACGAGCGTCTTGCCCAGCACGGGATTGCCGCTTCCACCGGAACTGTTGGCGACTCCTATGACAATGCTCTGGCGGAAAACGTTAATGGTTCCTACAAAAACGAGCTGATCCATACTCGCAGGTGGGATGAGGTTGTCGAGGTGGAAATCGCGACGTTTGAGTGGGTGTCATGGTGGAACGAGACGAGGCTTCACCAAAGCTTGGGATACCGAACCCCGGTCGAAGTGGAAACCGAATTTTGGGACCAGCACCCGCCGCAAGCAATAATAGAAATCAAGGCAAATGCCTAGGAACAAAACCCGGGGCACTTCAGTGAGAGGTCCTCATTGTTTTCATAGAGGGCCACAGCATCACGTTTGAACTGTTCGGAGTACCTAGGCATGGTGGTAGATTACCTTTCTTCCCAACCCAACCGGGCTGGATATCAGGTGTCCACCAAACAGGGGTCAGGTCCTATACCTCAAAAGGCTGCCACTCGCCCCAATTCGATATCCACTCCCCTCTACGAATGTACGGATGCGTAACGGTGCTCCATGTACAAGTGGAACTAATGCTTACGAAAATGAATTAGGTCACAAAAGCGTGACCAGTGTTTATGCAGATGATGTTTATGCAGATGAATGATCATTGTTAGCAAATAGTTATTGACTACATTTTTCATTAGCCGTAGGTTTGAGGTAAGCCGGTGACGAGCCGGGCATCTTGGAAATCTGGAAAAGAGGTCATCATGTTAAAAAAGGGGCTGACGTGCGTGAGCGCCACGGCATTGTTTGCACTGAGTTCGACATTTTCAGTGCAGGCTTCCGCAGATGAGGTAAACAAATACGTTCCCGTAGAGGGGAGCGATGTGTCAGTGATTGGAGCTAACACCGATTCCAGTGGTGGCGAAACAGAGGCGCAACTGAAGGCGGGGGATAGCTTTCGCATTGAGGGGCCAGCCGGAACCAAAGTAAACCTGCTGGGCGATTCCAACTTCCTTGAAGTAGTAAAACCTGGCGGTGAAGTGGGGCTCTACGCAGTCGCACCAGCTGGCCTTGAATTTGAGGTCGAAGACACTGTGGTGACGGTCGTTGATCTTCCCTCCAACCAAGTTGCGGAGCGTGCAGCCGCCGAAAGTAATGATGAACCAATCAGGGCTGCTTTTGGACTGTCCCTAATCGACCGTGTGGACATTGTAAAACAGCCCGAAGGTACGCGATACAAGGTCTTTCCTACGGTCTTGGGAAGGGCAATGCGGTCACCAATCCCTGAAACTACAGGTTGGAATGAAGCAAAATCCAAGGGGGTTGCGGATACCGGAAGCCTCCACAACCAGTTTGTGTGTCACCCGCTATCTCAAGTCGCCCGAGTTAAGTCTAGTTGGAACTTGGAGGATTGGCGCCCGGATGTTGGACTTCCTAGAACAATAGCCGCACGATGCAATCCGGGTGGGGGAGACGACTAACCACACAAACTCGCGCTAAAACAGCAAACATGTATTGAGGAGGACGGCATTGAGGCGTAAACAGAAAAGTGCAGCCTACTGGTGGAGCGTTACTGTCGTTGTAGTGCTGTTCATCGCAACGCTTGTAATCAATTATCTAGCAGGCCTAAGTGCTGATGAATCATACTTTGGAGCACATTGGTGGCATCGTCTGGCGTGGGTTACGCCACTGTTGTTCTTGGCTTCTTTGATTTGGGCCTGGTTCGAGCACAGAAAGGTGCGTCGGTATCCGCATTGACCCCAGCGTTTAGTTTATGGGCTTAAGGGACATTTCGTGTGGATTTGCGGCGTGTCGCGTTAAGGGACATTTCGTGTGGATTTAGGAGCGTCCGGCCCATCCTTTTCTTATGCCTAAGCTGGGGTTCCATTCGTTGTCGATGCCGGTGTCGTATGTGGCAGGTCGCCCGTCGGGGTGGCCGCGTCGTTTACGTTCTTCTTGTGCCCAGGCTGCGCGTGCGGCTTTTTCTCCTTGGCGTCCGAAGTCTTGTTGTTTGGCTAACTCCAGTGGCGCTACCGGGTCTTCGGTGTGGGTGTAGAGCCACCAGTCCATGGTGATGCGCTGATGCTCATCGAACATGCCACGATGGTTTCCTGCTAAGTCTTTGAGCTGTTTGTTGATGCCGCCTTCCAGCAGGTTTGTGGTGGCTTTTAAGTCCTGTGTGACACCTTCAGGCGGGTCAAGGAAGGTAAATAGGTGTCCTGCGTGGATGAGTTTTTCTAGCCGTTTTAGAGCCCTGCGGGCGTTGCGGTGGGTGTACCACCATTTCTGGTTGGGGCTGACCCATTTCGGTACTTGGCCTGCCGGTATAGCACTGCGGTAGGTGCGCTGTTTAAGCCAATCAGCAAAGGTGATGCGGGTGTGGTGGACTGCAGCAGTAAACCGCGCAGCATCTTCACGGTTGTGTACCTGGACGAGCATGTAGCCCAGTTTCCGGATTGCTTTATGGGCTGGGTGAATCGGGTTGCGGCTGATATCAGCGAAAGTGTTGCGCTGGACGTGGACTAGGCAGCGCTGGATGGCAACGTCGGGCCATTTGATACGCAGTGCCTTGAGTGCTCCGCCTGACCCGTCGGTGGTGACGATGAGTGGTTGCGCGATTTTGTCGAGCAGTTTCAGGTACTCGTATGAGCTTTCACGCAGGCACCAGTGCCAGGCGATGACGTGTGTATTGGTGCAGGCTACAAGCAGGCATTTCTTGTGAAAGTAGGTGCCGTCGATAAAGACCTGGTCGTAGACACGATAGGGGTCAGTAGACGTGGGCACGGTGATAAACCACAAAAGCTTGAACCACCGGGTTAACGTGCGCCTTGTTGCCCCAAGGCGTTTGGCTAGATGGTCTGCGGATTCACCGGAGAGAATCCAGTCAATAAAGATTTTGAAGTGGCGTATCTCGCTGGTGTGTGCGCGGGTATTAATCGATGAAACGCTGCAGTTAGGACATAGCCAGCGTTGGGTTCCTGCCGCGGTTTTGCCGTTCTTAACCAGTCCGTGGCCGCACATGTCACACGACGGTCGATTCCTATTAGCCATAGGAATTGGCCTTACCGCACCAGCTGCAGACTGAAGTGTCCCAGGTTTTGTTCCGTTTGAGTAGATGGGAAAATCTGGAATATGCCAAGAAAATTTGACCAGGATGCAAAGGACCGTGTGGTCCGTCTTGTAGAGGACCGTATCTTGGCGGAAAATATGTCGATGCAAGCCGCGTGCAAGGCAGTAGCTCCAAAGTTGGGGGTTTCATGGCACACGGCTCGTCAGTGGACCCAGCAGGCCCGTCGTGCCGGAAACATCCCAGAACCTGTGCCTGAAGACTTGGCTGCGGAAAACGCGAGGTTACGCCGTGAAAATCAAGAGCTACGCGACACTAATGAGCTGCTGAAGGCCGCTTCAGCTTTTTTCGCGTCGGAACTCGACCCAAAACGTCGGAAATGATCCGGTTCATCGATGAATACCGGGTTCGTTTCTCTGTCGAGTTCATCTGTAAGACGTTGAAGAATAACCGGGCTGGTGGGTTCATCACCTCGCGTGGCTATCGCCAGTCCAAGGCCCGTGGGTTAAGTGCTCGTCGCCTTCGTGATGCTGTGCTGGTCGAACGCATTAGAACTGTTCATCGGGATAATTACGGTGTCTACGGCGTGCGGAAAATGTGGCATGCTCTCCGCCGTGACGGAATTGAAATCGGTCGTGAACAAACTGCTCGGTTGATGCGCTTGGCCGGTGTTTCTGGCAAAGGCAAAGGCAGATCACCACTTACAACCCGTAAGCCTAATGTGCCTGATCTGCGCCCGGACTTGGTCGAGCGTGAGTTCAAAGCCCCCGGCCCGAACAAGCTGTGGGTGGCTGACATTTGCGTATGTGCGCACGAAGAAAGGCTTTGTGTATGCCGCGTTTGTCACCGACGTTTACTCCCGACGGATCGTTGGGTGGGCGTTATCAGACTCCATGCGCACCGAAGCGTTGCCGCTGCAAGCTCTTAATCAGGCGATCGTGTGTGCTGAGGAAACAACAGGTCTCATTCACCATTCGGATCACGGCTCGCAGTACGTCAGCGTGGTCTACAACGAGCGCCTTGCCCAGCACGGGATTGCCGCTTCCACCGGAACTGTCGGGGATTCTTATGACAATGCTCTGGCTGAAAACGTTAACGGCTCCTACAAGAACGAGCTGATCCATACTCGCAGGTGGGATGATGTTGTCGAGGTAGAAATCGCGACGTTCGAATGGGTGTCATGGTGGAACGAGACGAGGCTTCACCAAAGCTTGGGATACCGAACCCCAGTCGAAGTGGAAACCGATTTTTGGAAGCAGAACCCGCCGCAAGAAATAATAGAAATCAAGGCAAATGCCTAGGAACAAAACTCGGGGCACTTCAGACCTCCTATCACAGACCTAGGACTATCTGGTGTTGATTTCACAGATCGGGCTGTTGGAATCGATCCAAAATCAAGATCACCGCATTATCCCAGGCTGCCCCGGAAATCCGTATCGGTTTATCCACACGAAATGTCCCTTAAGCCAAAAAAGGGGCGCGCGGGACAGCCCACGTCACGCGCGGGCCTTACCGCGCACCGACGAGGAAGTCACGCCCACACCCCGCCCACAGGTGGCGGGGTGTGATTGTGAACCAGCACTAACGCTAGCAGCCACCCCTGACGAGACCTAGAAGCGTGACTCCACCCTTGCCTTTATAAAGCCGTTCACGAGGTAAAGTCACGCGCTAGCGATCATATGCTTTAGCCTATGTCATAGCGTATGCCGTGCCATATGGCGGAACATACGCTATGCCATATGTTTCAACATGTGGCTTTTAGATCTATGCTGGCCTCTTTGAGGCTAAAGACACCGCGGTGTGCCGAAAGTTCTCCTCCTGCCTGCACTAAAAGAGGAGCGTATTATGGGCATTAGTTGTCAACTGACTACCCCAAAGGAGTGATTATGGGCGATTTGGAAAACAAGAAGGATGGCCTCGTAGGCAAGGCAAAGGAAGCCTACGGCGAAGCTACCGATAACAAGGACGTAGCTAACGAGGGCAAGGCCGACCAGGTCACCTCCGAGGCTAAGGACAAGCTGTCTGACGCTGCCGAGGGCATCAAGGACAAGGCCAACAAGGTTATCGGCGGCCTGAAGGACGACTAATCCTCGTCCGTATTTCTGCATATCGCTGCGCTGGCACCCCGCTGGCGCAGCGATATTTTGATCAACACTACTTGCACGTCACAGAACGCGGCGGCGTGTCCGAGCGGCAGAAGATAATCGCCTCGAAAGCAACCATTGGCTAGGTCTCAACTGTAGTGCCATAACCACATCGCCAATTCCAGCTTTCTCGGAAGCAGCGCCAGGAACTTCTTGGCTAAAAACATCCAACGTGAAATTCCGCGCAAACTTACCCATAAGCGCCCATTTCCATGGTGGTTTACCCCTTGCTTTCATCCTACTTGGGCGGAAATAGGCAGGTAGAACTACATGCGGGCGAACATATGCTAAAGCGTATGTTGTGCCATATGGTCAAACATACGTCCTGCCGTACGGCGCGTGCTGTGGGTCGTATTTCACCTGCACGTCGCGCCGTAGCTAGGCGTTTTTCAACGCCCGATACACCGTAGGGCTTGAACGGAATTCGTGTAGGCGCAATCAGGGGCTATAAAGTATCGCATTACTTGCATCCAAACCTGTACATTCAGAGAATTGCCTTGGACTGGCGGTAACAGGTACCAGATATGCGTTCGTAAAATTCGCGCGCGTTAATGTCGCTCCACGAAGGTCTGACTCGCTAAGAATTGCGTTCGTAAAATCTGCGTCGGTGAAATCTGCCGATTTCAAGTTAGCCCATGCCACCATGGAGCCGCGAAACGAGCATCCTTTGCATATGCTTCCTTCGAGATTGATATCCGTCAGGTCATAGTTGGACATATCTTTCCCGGAAATGTCTTTCCCAGCGAGCTCCGTGGCCCACGATTGAGGCATCGTTTTGTACATTTGCTATTTAATCTGCGGTGAATTGATAATCCATTACATATCGGGCATGTGCCAAGAGGGTGTTTTAGCGTATGTTCTGCCGTATGGCGGGACTGACAGGTGCGCAGATTTACCGATACGGCTGCACCGCCCTAGGCGTTTTTCAACGCCCGATACACCGTAGGGCGAGTGACTCCGAATTCTCGCGCCAAGGCTGCTTTCGACTCCCCCGCTAATACACGCTGTTTAATCTCCGCCACTTGCTGTGGGCTAAGGGCGGGTTTGCGGCCTTTGTACTTGCCTGCCTTTTTTGCCAGTGCAATACCTTCCGCTTGGCGTTCGCGGATAATGGCTCGCTCAAACTCCGCAAACGAACCTAAAATGCCGAGCATTAAATCCGCACGCGGATCTGTAGTGTCTTTCGCAAACGCGAGATTCTCATGCAGGAAAGTAACAGTCACACCCTTGTCGGTAAGTTCATCAACAATACCGCGAAGATCTGTTAGCGATCGGGCGAGGCGGTCAATCGACGAGACGACGAGTTCGTCACCGTCGCGTACATACGCCATACACTCCCTAAGCCCTGGGCGGGCAGTCTTGGTGCGGCCGGAAATCTTATCTTCAAAGAACCGGTCAATCTTGCCGGAGTTGGTTAGGAGTTCTTTCTGGCGCTGATTATTCTGCTCCACTGTCGAGACACGGATATAGCCCACCCGCTGCCCACGCGAGCCGGAGTCCTTGGCCATTAGTCTTCGCTCCGTGGAGAGTTAAAGGCAGCATTCTCCTGGGTGATGACCGCATCACGATACGACTCAATTGCATCCGTGAGGGCATAAAGCTGAATGCCGTCGAGACCATCAGCGTCAGCAAGCAAGGACTGCACAATCCTGCCCAACGCCTGCTGCCCCGACGACAACCCACCATGCAGATCTTTCACCCGCGCCAACGCGGGCACTTTGTCAATATGACTTTCAATATGGAAACCGTCAGACGATAGCACCACACTCACCACTTTCTGTAAACATAAGGCCTAGACCCCACTAGACACGTGTAAAATAATCCTAGGAACGGCCCTATTTTACAGCAAACATTCCACCCCAAACCGGCGTAACAATAGGGTGTACCCTAATTAGATGTTTATACTATGACTCTGCATCTTCTTCCTTTCTGAAAATCGCGCCTAAATCTTGTAAGCGTTGTTTCTGTTGTGGAGTTAACAACGGTCAAGTCCTGGGTAGTGGTGTATCTGTTTTCGAATCTGGGGTTAGTTTCATGGCGGTGGTTTAGGGGCCATCTCGGGGATAAGGGGTGAGGGTATTCACGCGGCGATCTCCTGGTTGTTGTCGCGGTCCTCGTCGATGACCCCAGCGGCGATGATCTCTTTGGTCTGTGCCAGGCTGGTCAGTGACATATAACGCTTCTGTTGGATCCAGTCATCGTGCTGTTCGGCCAAAACCGCCCCAACAAGGCGCACAACAGCGTCTCGGTTTGGGAAGATTCCTACGACATCGGTACGCCGGCGGATCTCCCTATTGAGCCGTTCAGTGGGGTTATTCGACCAGATTTTGGTCCACACCGCTCTCGGCGCAGCGGTAAACGCCAACAGCTCGTCGAGACACTCCTCGAGGTAGGTGGCAACGTGAGGGAATTTCTGCTGGCAGAATTCAATAACCTCACGAGCTTGGGCCCACACACTAGCGGCATCGGGTTGCTGAAAGATTGTGTGAAACATCGCTGACAGAGTCGGCCATTGGGTTTTGGGAACCTGGGCCGAGAGGTTCTTCGCGAAGTGTGTTCGACACCGCTGCCAACTAGCCTGCGGCAGGCAGTCACCCACGGCTGCTTGAATACCAAGATGGGCATCACTAGTAACGAGGAATACCCCGGTCAGGCCACGGGCGATGAGGTCCCGAAAGAACCCGGTCCACGACGCGGTAGATTCCGCGGTGGCAACCTGCATGCCCAAAAGCTCTCGGTAGCCGTCAGCGTTGACACCTGTGGCCAGCAACACGCTGGTCTTTACGACACGTCCGCCTTCCCGCACCTTCATTGTCAGCGCGTCGCAGGAGACAAAGTGGTAGGGGCCTTGGTCAAGCCGGCGGGTGCGGAAGTCATCGACCATGTCATCGAGTTCTTTGGCCATCTGGCTGACCTGAGACTTCGACAAGTTGTTGATCCCAAGGGTGGCCACCAGGTCGTTCATCCTGCGAGTGGAGACTCCTTTCAGGTAGCAGGTGGCGATGACTGTGGTCAGGGCACGCTCGGTGCGGCTGCGGCGCTCTAGCAGCCAGTCAGGGAAAAATGCGCCGGTGCGTAGCTTCGGGATTGCCACATCAATGCTGCCGACTCGGGTATCAAGTTGGCGATGACGGTAGCCATTACGTGTGTTGGTGCGCTCGGCTGACACGGTGGCGTAATCAGCCCCGCAGACGGTGTCTGCTTGGGCGGAAAGAATCTGGTTGATGAAGTCAGTGAGCATTTGGCGCATCAAATCTGGGGACGCTTGAGTCAGTAGCTCTTCGAGATACGCGGTCGGATCGATATGATGAGGGTCAGCGGCCATCGCAGGGTACTTCCTTTCGAGGATAGGTAAGAGTTGATTCGAAAGGTACCCGCGATGGTCGCCTTCATGCACACCGGCACAAGACTTACCGCGGGCTACAGATACACCACGTTAGGGGACGCAACCTTAACAACAGGTTGTCCTCCGGAAGAATGGTCTCGTGCAAAGTTGCAGTTTCAAGAATTGAAAGGTCTGTAGGAGTTCCCAATAGGTTCGCCGAGCTCAGATCCGCACCACGTAAATCGGCGTTCTGTAGTTGCGCTAGTTTAAGCTGCGAGTGTTGTAGATTCGCGTTTCTTAGATTCGCGCCGATTAGCTTTGCCTCTATTAAATATGTGTTGCTTAAGTCTGCCCCTTCGAGGTTTGCTCCACTAAAGTTTGCGCAATTTAGCCAAAGCCCGCTCAAATTCTGTCCTTTTAAGTCAAAGTCTTTAAAAGGCAGTTCTGGACTGAAATAGTCTTCATCATCTGTTTTGTCTGTGGAGGAATTCATAGTGGTTGAATCGGGGATAGTTATGAACCCGCCAGTTCCTAGACAATGGGGTGATAAATCAATTGTTTTCTTAGCTTGAGATCGATCGCGAACGTATCGCAGATTTTCGAGTCGCTCTGCTGTAGCTGCTTGAGTGTTAGCAACACGAATCGCTGTGTCTGCCTGGATTCTAGAATCATTAATTTGCGCGAGCGTCAAAGCGCCTCCCACCATTATGGTAAGGATTGGCATTCCAATGTCGAGGATCCATCGACGTTCTTTTCGTGGCGGTTCCACTTCGGGTTTGAGAGGGTCCCCATCGGAATGGTCAGGCGAAGTGTCACTTGTGTTTTCGGCGACTTCTTTTCCCTGTTCGGAATGATTCTCTATAGGGTAGTTCCTATCTAGTGCATCTTGTTCTTTTGGAGAAGCGTCTTTTGGCGTGTTTTCTTCGCTAGGTGTATTTTTGCCGTAATCCATTCCTAAAGAATATGTCTAATGGTGGGGTTAAGCGCGCGTTGTCGTTGATCGGAGGTTAAGGGGGGTAAAGGGGTGGCTGACATTGTTCATGAAGCCCAGGACACGCACCTGTGCGCGTTGTTTATTGGGGCGCACGGGGATACTGGAGACTACGAGTACGCACTCGACGCCGCCAACAGTGCCGCCAAGCACCTACAAGCAATACAAGCGGAGTTGCCTGCCACCTCCCCACTGGCCCGCGACGCCGGCACACTCGCGAAGTTTGTGCGCGCAGCACAACGGAATCTATCTCAACAGAGGCCCGCAGATAATCCCGACGAACTTCTAGAATTAGCCACCAGTCTCAAAGAACGGCTGGAAGGCACGCGATAAAGGAAACTCCCCTAGTGCTTCCAACGACGAGAAGCACTAGGGGAGAAGCCACCTGCGGGGGTGTGGCTTTTTTATTTTCCTTCCGTCCGACTATGCGCCGGGGGAGGTGCGCTGCGGACGCCCAAAACCTTACGCTCCTCAGTCGAAGCATAACTGTAGTTAGAACTCAAAAGTTCTTTAAATACTAGTGAGGAGGTATCAATTTACAGTTGTATAATAAATGCTTACTGAAAAGCGTTCGAGCTTACTCGGCTTATCCTCCCAAACAAAGCCCAGCAGCTGTTCCTCCCAGTGCACTAAAACCAACAGCGCATGCGACGCAACCAGCTCCTACAGTTGCTGCGCATAAACCACTACAGCTAGCAAGAATTCCCATAGCAGCTGCGAAGGATACCCCAGAGGCTTGCAGACAGGTTAGGGCTTTCTGGTAGTTATACTGAGGGATCAGCAAATCGTCTACATTGACTTCTTTGGACTGCTCTTCGGCTCCATTTGAATAGGTGTCGATATGCATTTTGGTCTTTTCGGAATTCCAGGTGACTTTGCTGAGTATGGTGTCCTCAATGTTCCCGTCTGGGTTCACTATTGCCCCTGCATATGATCCTTCTCCATAGTCTTCTCCTTCTACCAAGAAAGAAGCGACTTTTGTGCCGGACTCATCGAGTGCTTCGGACAGTTGAAATTTTCCTGCTGCTAGATCAGTAATACCGGGGTAGTCTTTCTCCATCTCTTCTATAAAAGAAGGTTGTATCTCTTGAGGAAGATCGACGGCAGTTTGTGAAAAATGCGCAGGGTTTTCTGTTAAAGAATGGTTAGTTTCTCTAACGGGATCAGATTCTTGGGCAGTGGCCGAAAAGTGTAAAGACGTGACACAAGCTAGTGCCATGACTAATGCACTGATAAGGGCGACAGAGAACCGGTACCACTTGGATGCCATTACTTATTCTCCTTTGCTTGCTTTGGCTACGCAGTAGCCAATATTGGTTGAATAAGTGCCTGCCAAACCAGCAATACAGGCTACGCATCCAGTGCCAAGAGTTACTGCGCATACGGCTGCACAGCCTATTGAGATAGCATTGATCACCCACCCTGGAACGCCTTTAGAATCCATACAATCACTGAATCGTGTGAAAGCATTTGCTTGAGGAACCAGTGTTTCGTCTGCGTCAGATTCACTGAAATTTTCTTCCGCTACAAGCTGGTGGTCCGTCCAGGTCTTTCCAGTGCCACCTTCTTCATTGCCAACTGCGATGATCTCATTCTGAACTTGACTTCCATCTTGCTCGAAGAGTGTTCCTACAGTTCCGAAACGAAGCGCCTCGTCACCTATCAAATTGTACGAAATGTAGACTCCGGAATTTTCGGTGTACCAGCCGACAGCGGAATCGGGATCATATTCATAGCCAGAGTCAGGTTGAATATCTGGTTCATGGTCTCGGAGAAAACCAGATAATTCTAAATCTGTCATTTTTGTAATGGTCGTGCCATTTGCTTCAAGCTGGACTCGGGATTCACTGTTGTCTCCTTTAGCTTGATCTGCTGTTGCCGTTGGGATTAGTGCCGTTACGATCCCAAGAATCGCTAGAATTACTAGCGCATGTTTATATAACACTGCGCTAACCATTTTCGGTTTGTACACTATGAATACCTCGTTACTTTTTGAGTGGGGACTGAGGCAACTGGTTTCCGAATTAGAAAGCTGTTGCACAATTGGGAACGATAGCACTATTTACGTATATCCGCAGGGTTCTTTTGGGCTCTTTGAAGGGAAAGCACAGTGGACAGTTATTTGCTAGGAGAAAAAGATCGTAAAATCGTTGGTGGAATTTTCCATCTGCAACGATTGTCTTTTTCACCTTTTACGGCATCTTTTTTCCTTCTTACTGTTTTCCTTCTAATTTTTTCGGAGAGTGCCGCCGCTTCTGCCACAAATGATGTTTTGCCTGTGAACACTATGTATCCACAGGCGTCCAGCACGAAAGCGACGGAGGACGATCGTGTAGCTCGAATTGAAACAGCAAAATCTAAAAAACGAGAAGATTCCCCAGGCGAGGCTGGTTCTCAACAGCAAGAGATGATTTCGTGCTCAGCCTCCCACATAGGGAAGGGGGTTTGGCTTACGGCTAAGCATTGCCTAGTCTCAGAGCAAGCACGAAGTACTGTTATTCAACCAGATGGCGATAGGGCAAGCATTACCGAAAAGTACTTCGCGAGAGAAGGGGTAGATTTAGCCCTCTTCGTCGTCGACGATAGCTCCATTAGCACTTCGGCTTTTTCTCTTCCGGAAACCTTGCCGAAAATATCCCAACAATTGACACTGATAGGATTTTCAGCCTTACATTCCTATGCGTCAGAAGCGCCCGTAAAAGTTATTGAAGGAGTGACTACTAATCGTGTCTTGTGGCAGGAATACAAAGATTCCTTCAAGACATCTTCAATCTCTCCTTCAAGGTCTTGTGGCGGAGACTCGGGTGGAGCCGTCTATTCTGGAAACGAAATAATTGCTGTTCATTCAGCGGGCCCGCTGAATGAACAGTGCCAAGGTAAAAAAGGGAGCCCAATGCTCCACACTGCAGTCTTCCCCTCCAATGACTGGATTCTCCAAGTCCTGAAGTCGAGGGAAGGCTGAGGGCCCATCTTTCTTAACGTGCAAACTATTTATCATCATATGCACGAAAACCGGTCACAATTTGATCTAAGCACGCCAAGTATTCCTCGAAGCTCCTACGCCCTTTTCGTGTGATCGCCAAATTGGTCTCTGGCTTTTTGCCGATAAAGTTCTTGGACACGGAAACTATCTCAGCTTCTTCAAGCGTAGATATATTCTTGGACAGGGACGGATAGCTCAATCCAAGGTATTCCTTTAGGACTTGGTAGGTGGCAGTGTCAACTGACGCTAAGCAAGACACTATCGCTAAACGATTCGGTGAATGGAAAAGTGGGTTAAGCCCAATTAGGGCCTGTTTCATGTCCATTATCGGCCTACTCTCATTTTCCATCCTGCCAAAGCTGCAAACGGAAGGGCCACGAACAGTGCGATAATTAAAGCTGCACCTAATTCTGAGAGATGTGGCTCAAGTGACGTCCAGAAAAACTCCGCGAAAGCCGCGAGAATGATTGAAGATAGAGAGGCAATTAGGTACCACTTTCTCCACCCTCGTGGCTGGACTTTACGATTTTTAGTAATAAAGAATGCTGCACCTAAAACAAGTAAGAGAAACGCAATAGGGGCCAATGTATGAACGATAATTCCCCATTGCGAAGTGGAATTCTCCGTCGCTAGACGACAGAAGATGAACAAAAACATCAACACGGCAACGGAGAAAAGTATTTTTCCTTCTTTTTTAGAAACGCCTTCTGGGGGTAACCTCTTGGAACTTTGAATTGCATTAGTAAAGCGTCCTGTAGACATGGTGCTCTCCTTTCTGTTTACTTAATAGTAACCACTTTCCACGATGGAAACAAGAGGGACATGCCTGCACTCCCATTACTTCGAGGCTGGAAACTTGACCCATTTTACCGTGTACCTTCGGCTATTATGTGTATATACGCATAGACTTCGGAGTGTGGGCACACTTAGGGGTTGGAAACCTCTTGGGTCATGGTTATGTTGCAATGCCACCACTAAAAGGTGGCCACTGACAGGCTTCAAGTTTTACCGGCTGTGTGACCGTTCATGTACGGCCCTTACATAACGAGGAAGAATGCATCGAATAAGCGACAGAACCTAGGTGATATGTCAGATGCGAGTTTTTGGTACCGGTGTTCTGGGGACTCGGTACTGTCGTGTTCCGGGTAGTTGGTACCGGGCCGAGGGGTGCGTCGGCCCGGGCCGTTAGTCTTAGTTGTCTGGGGTGGTGGGTGCGGTGGCTTTGCGCATGTCGAAGTCTCCGATATGGATTCGGTGGCCGTTGTTGAGGCGGCTTACGAGTGAATCGGCTCCGACTCTGTCTGGCAGTGTTTCAACCCAGTAGGCGGCAGCTGATTGGGAAGAGATCAGTGTTGGGAGCCTTCCGTCGCGGTCGAATATGATCTTGGCTAGGTCTTCTTGCCCGCGCTGGTTGATGCTGATGGTCATAAAGTCGTCGATGATAAGGACATCGACGTTGATCAGTTTCCGCATCTTATCGAGGTAGTTTTGGTCAGTCGGTGAGAAGACCGCCAGCATGTCTACAAGTTGATCCAGCCGGTAGTACGCCACGGAATATCCGGCTTTGCATGCGGCGATGCCGATGGCGCAGGCAATGTATGTCTTGCCTGTTCCGGTCGGTGCGAGGATGTGTATGTTGGTCGGGTTTTCCCGCCAGTTGGTTGCTGCGATTCGTTTCAGCTGGCGCATGTTGATACCACGTTGTTCTGCCCGGGTGATTTCAGCCAGGCTTGCATCCGGGTATCGGAATTGTGCCTGGGTGATGGCCTTGGCGATATTGCGCTGTTGGCGTTGTGTGTAGGCTTCTTCGACTGCGGCGAGGAAGATGTCTTCTGGTAGCGCATCCGCATAGGCCTCGTCGTTGACAACCTCGTAGAAGATGTCAGCGAAGGTTGATACGCGAAGCTTGCGCATTTTTGCCCGCACAATCTCGTCGTCGATGCTGCTCATGATTTTTCACACTCCTTCTAGTTTTCGTAGTGGTCAGCAGGCCGGATAAAGACGGCATCGGCCACGTCGCCGGTAAGCGGGGTACTTGGGCGTGGTTGGCGCTTGGCCACAGGCTGTGTTTTTGGCCCTGGTTCCCCGGGATGTTGTTGGGCGTGG
>VNIW01000466.1_pt1 | contig 15684 bp, 16 predicted proteins | sample 7248591 | NCBI WGS metagenome assembly VNIW01 (sample SAMN12251776, study PRJNA551026) | human skin metagenome | isolation source: skin samples from patients infected with Netherton Syndrome | host: Homo sapiens | place: France:Paris | reverse complement strand
CTGGTCATCGTGCACGCCTTCACTAACTTCGATTTGCTCTCGGTACTTCCAGCCGTTGCCGCCATAGCGCTGTGGGCACACCGACGCCCCGCGTTAGCAGGTGTGATGATCGGACTAGGGATCAGTGCGAAATTGTGGCCGGCCTTCATCGGCGGGGCCATCATCCTGTTGTGTCTGCGTAACCGTTTGTGGATGCCACTGGCCCGGATGCTATCGGGCATGTGCATCACGTTGGCAGCAGTGAACCTGCCGATCTATCTGATGTCTCCGCAGGGCTGGGGGGAATTTTTCCGCTTGAACTCTCAGCGTGGTTGGGAAGGCTCGACCATCTACGCGGTGCTTGCGCACCTCACTGATAGCCAGGCATGGGATGGTAATTCACCGTCTAGGGCAGTCGATGGTGTGCAGACACTCAACTTGATTACCTTCGCCTTGCTGGTGGTGTGCCTGTTGGCTTTGGCTTGGTTGGTGGTGTTCAAGGCGCCTCGCACACCACAGGTAGGCGAGGTCGCGTTCTTGGCCTTGTTGGCTTTCATGATTACCAACAAGGTGTGGAGCCCGCAGTATTCAATTTGGCTGGTTCCGTTGCTGGTGCTGGCGCTTCCCAAGTGGAGACTCGTGTTTGGGTGGGCTGCATTGGAAACTGTGTACTGGTATGTCCGTATGTGGCAATTCCTGCCCTCGGGGCAACAGGCACCGGAATGGTTGGCGGATTCTATGACGGTGATCCGTTTGGGGCTACTGATATTTATGGCGGTACTGGTGATTCGTCGGATGCTGGCTAAGGACCGCGAAGTAGCCGTAGACGGTAGTGCTGGGGAGGGTGATTTCGAAAAGAGCGTGGCGTCGGTAGACAATGAAGAAAACCAAAGCCAACGCGAACAGGCCCGTAAAAGCGCAAGTGAACACGAAGGCCAGGCGGTAGGAACTGCCAGAAAGGTGCAGCGATCATGAGTCCAACGATGTGGGTGACGATCGGCAGTGTGCTGATTGGGTTTTTGTTCTTCGGGGCGTCATTTGCGAGTTTTAGCCTGAATAAGCCACGCAAGTTGGTGTGGACCCTATTTGCGATCGCCATCGTTTTCATGACGATAGTGCCAACCACGACAGCTATTTTCATCGCGACCAAGGGTTAGCTCTGCGAGGGCCGTTTCTTATTTCGGCGTGCACGCGGTAATCTGGAAAAGTTGCTGACGCAACGACCCTCCTGCCATGCCCAAACCCGGGTATGGCCGAAAACATTAAGACCACAGGAGGTGATGAGGTCCGTGCGTCAATACGAGATGATGATCATCATCGACCCTTCCCAGGATGAGCGCACCGTTGCCCCGTCGCTGGACAAGTACTTGGAGATTGTCCGCAAGGAAAACGGTACCGTTGAGAAGGTCGACATTTGGGGCAAGCGTCGCCTCGAGTACCCGATTAACAAGAAGGACGAGGGCATCTACGTTGTTCTCGATCTGAAGTGTGAATCGGCTACCGTGCAGGAGCTTGACCGCGTGCTTAAGATCAACGACGACATCATGCGCACCAAGGTGCTGCGCAAGGACGCGTAACTCTAGTCCTTGTAAACCGGACGTGTAACGCAACACCACACCCAATTTTTTCGAGGCGAGGTAATACACATGGCACAGGGCGATATTCCAATCACCGTGGTTGGCAACATCGTTGCCGATCCTGAGCTGCGCTTCATCCAGAACGGCGCCGCGGTAGCTAACTTCCGCGTCGCTTCCACGCCACGTCGTTATGACGCTCAGGCTGGGCAATATGTGGATGGAGAGGCAGTATTCCTGACATGCAATGTGTGGCTCCTAGCTGCAGAAAACGTGGCAGAAACTCTGCACAAGGGCGATCGTGTGATCGTCACTGGCCGTCTTCGCCAGCGTTCTTACGATGATAAGAATGGCGAGCGCCGTACCGTCATGGAGGTTGAGGTCGACGAGGTCGGCCCATCCCTGCGCTTTGCAACCGCCCAGGTGAACAAGGTTTCCCGCGGTGGTGGCCAGGGTGGCTACAACCAAGGCGGGTTCGGCGGAAACGCCGGCGGTCAGGGTGGCCAAGGTGGATTCGGTGGCAACTCTGGAAATCAGGGTGGCCAAGGTTCCCGTGGCAACCAGGGTGGATTTGGTGGCCCACAAGGTGGGCGTGATAACGGCGGTAATCAGGGCTTCAGCGGCCGTAATGCCGCAATGGATGACCCGTGGAACTCCGCACCGCAGTCCGGTTTTGGTGACGGCGATGATGAGCCGCCATTTTAGAAATTAATCACTAAAACAAGTCAACTCCACGCACAACGAAAGGTTGGATCATGAAGCTGATCCTTACCGCCACCGTTGACAACCTCGGTGTCCCAGGCGACATCGTCGAGGTCAAGGCTGGCTATGGACGTAACTACCTGCTTCCACGTGGCTACGCAATTGTTGCTACCCGCGGTGCTGAGAAGCAGATCGAGGGCATCAAGCGTGCCCAGGAAGCTCGTGCGATCCGCGATCTGGATCACGCGCGCGAGGTTAAGGCTGAGCTCGAGGCTCTGTCCGGTGTGACCATCTCTGTTCGCACCTCTGAGGCAGGCAAGCTGTTCGGCTCTGTTACCACTGAAGACATCGCCGCTGCAGTGAAGAAGGCTAACGGCCGTTCCCTGGAAAAGAAGAGCATCAAGCTGGGCAAGGGACAGATCAAGTCCACCGGCATGTACTCTGTCGAGGTCAAGCTGCACTCTGATGTCGTTGCAAACCTCCGTTTCGAGGTTGTGGCCGCCTAATCAAGGCGTGGTCAGCCTCACCGTGGCTTTCGGTTCTCGACGCCTAGACAACGTCGGGGTAGGCCTGCACATAGAACCCACATTGGGCGCCTAGACAACGCCCTTGCAGGGGAACTTCGTGGCGTCAAGCCAAAGCCGGCGCCTAGACAACGCCGGTTTGAAAGTAAGCGTGCATTGGCCAAACGAGAGCAAAGATCGGCTGAGGCCCAGGTGAATGAAACACCAAACGACTCAAGGCACTAGAAAATGATCTAGAGGGAGACCCTTCTAGAGAACAAGACCTATCTAGACAACAGCACCGAAGAAAGGGTCTGCGGTAACCGCGCGATGGAAGTTGCGTGGGCACCAGCAGGCCCCCTTTTTTGTGCGGTTATGAGGGCATTACCAGTTGTTCAGCGCCACCACCGCCAGCACCGGAAGCTAGGGGAGCGGCCGCTGCCAGGGCATCTGCCCCGAAGGCCATGTCTAGGGTGTTATCCGAACCCAAGAACGTTCGGCGTTCCTTGATGTAATCGTGTTCCATCCGCCACGGGTCGCGTGCTGCCTGGCGGGGCAAATCGTCTACTGAACGGCGGATATAACCGGACTCCATTTCCAGCATTGGCCGATCGGCTGGCAAATCCTGCGGGAGCACCGGGCAGGCGAATAGTTCACCACGTGACTCCATGTCTTTCCAGAGCTGGACGAGGTAGCGGGAAGTCATATCCGCTCGCAATGTCCACGACTGGTTCAAGTAGCCAATGGTGTAAGTGAAGTTCGGCAAGCGATTGGCCATCATGCTGCGGTATGCAACCATGGACCGGGTTGGCACGTCGGTACCATCCACGCTAAAGCCCGCATTGCCGAAAGCCTGCAGCTGTAAGCCGGTGGCTGTGACGATGATATCGGCGGGGAGGAAAGCGCCTTCTTTCAGGCGAATGCCCGTGGCCTCGACCGAGTCGATGATTCCGGTGACAACCTGCGCCCCTTGTTGCAGCGCGCGGAAGAAGTCGCCGCCGGGGGATTTACACACGCGCTGATCCCACGGGCCGTATGGCGGAGTGAAATTACGGCGAATCTCTTCGCTGTCCACGAAAGCGCGGTTCATTGCCCAGAAGGCGCCGCGGGCGAGTGTGGGGAATGTCTGGCAGAGGTGATACTGCGCCATGTCGCGGAAGATGTGCCCGGTGCGGGCTATGCGGGTTGCGACTTTGCCACGGCTACCTTTGGTTCCGATGATGGCGCCGGTGACGGTGCTGATGACATCCGTCTCAGGCAATGGGGCAATGTACGTCGGTGTGCGTTGCAGCATCGTAGGATGGGCACCCATTGAGTGCAAAGCGGGCAGTAGGGTGACGGCGGTGGCACCGGAGCCAATGATGATGACATTCTTTCCACGAACATCAATGTCCTCCGGCCACCTTTGCGGGTGGATAACCGTGCCTTCGAACCTACCTAGACCAGGAATCGCTGCCGTAAAGCCGGCACTGTGCCGGTAGTATCCTGCGGCGAAATGGAGGCGACGGGTGTAGACGGTATAGCCTTTGTCCTTCTTCTCGACGCCTCGTACCGACCCTTCTGCGTTATTGCTACGGGCAGGGCCTTCCACAGCATCGACTTCCCAGAGGCCAAGGGCGGTGTTGAAATTTGCGTGGCGAACCCACGTGCTCAACGTGAGCCGATCGAGGGCGCCACATTCGGCGGCAGCATCCCGGACGTGTTCTTTGATTCGAGCCCCGGACCCCAGTGTGCCGTGATGGCGCCAGCGCTCGAACGGGAAGGAAAAGGTCGCCATGTCCGAATCTGATCTGATTCCCGGGTAGGTGAAGGTGTTCCACGTACCCCCGATATCCGAATTGGAATCCACCACGGCCCACTGCCATGTGGGGAAGTTGTTGGCCACATGGTGGGCGAGGTCGATGCCGGAAATGCCAGCGCCGACGATAAGAAGGTCGAGAGGGGAGTCTGGCGTGGTTTGTTGTGGTGCTAGTGGTTGTTGGTGCTGCGAATGAGTCATGCATTTAGGTTTAGTAGACAAAATCACCTAGGGTGCCATTTTAGGAGAATGTGGGGGTGTTGGTTTTGTGGAATGTGGAGGGGAACCGGCGAATAGGGTTGCTTGTGGAAAACGTGTTGGAAATGGTGGCTTTTAAGGCAAACAAAGTCTTAATTGCGTGACCAGCAGGTATAAAAATGTCAAAATTTGCTACCTGCGGAAACGTCTGTGACGGAAGTTATCCACCGGCTCCGTTTTCCCCAGTTGAAGAAAATTTAACGCCATGACCTGCGGAAATAGGAGAATGTGCAGGTCAGGGCGTCGGCTATCCACAAGTTATTCACAAGCCGAGCTGGGGAAAGAGGATTTATACACATAACATCCACAGAGTTATCCCCAGCAGCCTGTGGATAACGTGCCCGGATGGTGGTGGCGGGACCTCCGATTTCTGCCCCAGATTAGGAGCCGAGAGGGCTTCATCGATCCTTGTGGGTGGACGTGTTCGATGTCGTGAACGCGCACTATGGTTAGACACATGAGCCCGCAAAACCCTGATATCAACTTTGATGACATTCCGTTGCCGGAAGAACCTCCCATGGAACCGGGAGACACCGGTGTGGATTCTTGGCGCGCCAACAATTCCCAACGTGAAGGTGGACGGTCAGGGGGTTTTAGCGGAGGTAAACGCGACAAATACCAAGATATAGCGCGGGAAATGCCGCAGAACATTGGCGCGGAACAAGGCGTGCTTGGTGGCATGATGCTCGATAAGGACGCGATTGCTGATGTGGTGGAGATACTCACGGGCGATGACTTCTACCGTCCCGCGCACAAGACTATTTTCGATACCATTTGGCGCCTCTATGGCGAAGGGAAGGAAGTCGACCCCGTCATTGTCGCGGGCTACCTCGATCGCGACGGTGTGCTGGAAGCGGTAGGTGGGGCACCTTACCTTCACAGCATTCTTTCGAAGACCCCTACCAGTGCAAACGTGGGGTACTACGCAGCGCTGGTCAAGGAGAAGTCCACGCTGCGCAAGCTCGTCCACGCTGGAACGCGGATTGTGCAGTTGGGATACTCCGGGATTGAGGGCGCGGAAGTTGCCACCGTCGTGGATAATGCCCAACAGGAGATGTTCTCCATCACCAATGATTCTGCGAGTGAAGACTATGAAGTCTTCGAGGCACTGCTGGAATCCACGATGGATGAAATTGAAGACTTAAGTTCCGGTGGGAAAGCAAAGGGCATCGAAACTGGTTTCCGGGATTTGGATGACCTCACCAATGGCCTTAGCGGTGGGCAGATGGTCATTGTGGCTGCACGCCCGGGTGTCGGTAAATCCACGCTGGCGTTGGACTTCATGCGAAGCGCTTCGATTCGCCAAGGTAAGACTTCGGCGCTGTTTAGTTTGGAAATGAGCAAGTCGGAAGTAATGATGCGCATCTTCTCGGCGGAGGCCAACGTGCACCTATCAGCGATGCGTGGTGGCAAGATGGATGACGAAGACTGGAATCGGCTTACCGCCCGGATCGGCGAAATAGCAGAGGCCCCAATTTATATTGATGATTCGCCGAATCTAACGATGATGGAAATTCGTTCGAAGGCTAGAAGGCTGAAGCAACAGGCGGATCTAGCTTTAGTGGTTGTGGACTACCTTCAGCTGATGAGCTCCGGAAAACGAGTGGAATCTCGCCAGCAAGAAGTCTCCGAGTTTTCCCGCCAGCTTAAGCTGTTGGCTAAAGAGGTCAACGTGCCGGTCATCGCTATTTCGCAGCTCAACCGTGGCGTGGAGGCTCGTGGTGAGGATGCGCTGCCGAGGGTTTCTGACCTCCGTGAGTCCGGTTCGCTTGAGCAGGATGCAGACATGGTGATGCTGATCCACCGCCCTGATTCGCAGAACCGCGATCATGAACGCCAAGGTGAAGCGGACATTATCTTGGCAAAGCACCGTGGCGGACCCATTGGCACGGTCACTGTTGCTCACCAGCTGCAATTTTCCAAGTTCAGCGATCTGGCGCGGGACATCGCGCCAATGCCTTAAGTCCTTCGCGCACCCCAGCGATTTCGCCTTTTAGGCCCTACTGATCTTCAAATTGAGTAGCTAGTTTGCGTAGAACCCGAGCCATGCCCTGCTGATCCCGCTCGTCAAGTAGATCGAAGAAGTAATTGCGCACGGATTCCACGTGGGCCGGCGCAGCTTCCCTGATGGCATCCATGCCGGCTGGTTCAATGGCGACGAATGCGCCTCGGCCGTCTTCAGCGCAGGACTCGCGGCGCACTAGACCGCGCTTCGACATGCGTGTGATCTGGTGTGACAACCGGGAACGATCCCACTGCAGAATCTCCGCGAGAGCCGCGATTCGTTCCCGCTGCTCGGGATGTTCAGATAGCGGTACTAGGACCGTATAGTCGGCGAGCGATAGTTCTGAGTTGCGTTGCAACTCGCGGGCCATCGCGGCGTCGATTCGTGAAGTGACAAAAATCCAGTCGCGCCAAGTGGCTTGTTCTTCGGTTGACAGCCACCGGGGAGCCCTCTTGGAGTCAGTGGAGGGGCGGGTGGTGACGGAATCAGCCGAGGGCCGGTTATTCGGCGCGGAGTGGTTACTCAAAATCTCACCTCATGTGGAAACGAGCGCTGAAGTAGTTGCTTTACTTCAGACAACACTACAAACTTGTTGATTAATCAACATAAAGGTGGTGCGGGTTACACCGATTGCCGTTTGAATGTGGTTCGGGCTTTCGGAAGGGGCAGAATTCCGTTAGGAGAGTCACGTCCTCTACAGCAGCCCGCGGTTACCTTGAATGGGTCGTGTTTGTTTTCAGGTGCAGAGGTTCTCACTTCAAATTGAAAATTGTAGGCTAATGACGTGACAATCACGCCCGCGCATTCTCAACCGACCGTGCCCCGGCAGTACCTATGGGTATTTGTCGGTGGGATGATCGGTACTTTTGCGCGCTGGTTGTTATCTACGGCACTGCCACGGGTCTCGCTCGCGCCGAGCTCTGGAAACTATTTGTGGGATATCTGGGGAATGCCAGGCTTATCGCTGATGCTGTGCAATGCGGTGGGTGCAGGTTTGCTTGCTGTGTTAATCACCATGTATCCCGATGCGAAGTCGAACCCTCGCCTACTTTGGGGCACCGGAGCGTTGGGAGCTTTTACCTCCTACAGTGCGCTGGCTTCTTTGGCTGCGGGCCTCGAAGCCAGTTCTGCCCAACTACGCGCTGGCATGGAGGCTTTCCCCACGTTTGGTGAGGTGGTAGGTGGGTTCAGCTATTGCCTCGTGAGCCTAATGGTGGGAATGATTGCAGCTGTCGCTGGCCGGATCTGGGGTGCCGGGATCCGCGGTACACAAGTAGTGCGGTCACCGCAGTCCGCGGAAGTCTCTGGCCGAGAGCCTGCATCGGGGAATCCGTCGGTGCCACCTTCTCACAGTTCAGCGGAGAAGGAATCTGGCAAACAGGAGCATACTGACCAACCTACTGCGGGGGAGGAATGATGGGCTCCCTTGTGGAAATTATTGCCGTGATGCTTGCCGGTGGCGCGGGCGCCATCGCCCGGTTTGGCTTAGATCGCAGGCTGAAATCTGCGCGCATTGGTATGTCAGCACTGACAAGCTTGACCGTGATTAACGTCATCGGCAGTATCGTGCTGGGGTTATTGCTCGGAATTGCCTACATATATAGCGGGGCTACTCCGCTTTCTAGCCACGGCGAAGCTATCGCAGGTACGCGCGCGAACACTGGATTTCTTTCGGCGTGGATGATTCCAATGCTGGGCATTGGTTTCTGTGGTGGATTCACCACTTTTTCCACGGCAATCGTTGAGGCCCTGCCACCACGGTTGAGAAGTCATGATGGCCCCGTAACCGAGCACGGGGCTTCCACAAAGAATCCGTCTCCATGGGCCGGGTTCGGGCAGTTGCTGGTCATGACGGCTGGATGCGTAGTAGCGGCACTACTGGGGTATGTAGTGGCGCTTTTGCTCTTCGCGCCTTAGCCTGCGCCTACTTCTTGGCAGTAACCCAAATATCGATTTCGGCATAAACGGGCTCGTTGCCCGCAGCATCCTCAAAGTGGATTGTCACCGTTACGGTCTGTCCACCAGACTCGCGAGTGATCTGCGAGAAATCGGGGAGTTCGGCGCTCGCACGAGCTGTGAGTCCACCTGTGGACTTAGTGCGGTATTCGGTGCGCATCCCCTTCGGCAACCAACGGTGGGTGTTCGGCAGGGAGGCCTCGGCGAGCATGCCCATGGCGTACTCCGCGGCGTTACAGGCCGCGATTGCGTGGAACGTCTTGATGTGGTTGTTGACCAGCCACCACTTCGGAACTTTGACCTCGGCGTATCCTGGGCGCATCTCCTGCAGGCGGGGTAATACCGTGGAGAAGTAGGGCGCCTTGAGGGAAACCGCGGCTGAGAATAATCCCTTGCCGCCCGGTTTCTTAGACAATTTCTTGTACATGCGGAATACGGGGGAGGGGTTCGCGTTGGCGTCGAACTGAGAAGAAGTAGTCATAGAAAAACAGTAAACGATTCGTGGGGAATAAACCGGTGGTTGCGTATCGTTGGGGTGTACTAGAAAGAATTAATGAAAACTCAAACGGAAGGACACTCTAAGAATGGCGACGATTGAGGTAACCGGCAAGAATTTCCAGGACACCGTTTCTCAGGACGGCATTGTGCTGCTGGACTTCTGGGCAGAATGGTGCGGTCCATGTAAGCGCTTCGGCCCTATCTTCGAGCACGCTTCCGAGCAGAACCCGGATGCGGTGTTCGGCAAGGTCGATACCGAGGCCAACCAGGAGCTTTCCGCTGCTCTGCAGATTCAGTCCATCCCGACTTTGATGGTGTTCCGCGATGGCATTCTGCTGGCTCGCGAAGCGGGTCTGTTGCCGGGCGAGGCGCTTAACGACCTCATCTCCCAGGCGAAGGAGCTGGATATGGACGAAGTCCGTAAGCAGGTTGAGGCTCAGAACCAAGAAGGTTAATCGGGTTTAGCTGTGATCCCGCCGCCGATTAGGGTGGCGGGGTTTTTGCTGTCTAGGGAGGCGGGGCTTGCTCGCCGGCTAGAAGGTTTTCGCGTCAATGACGAAGCGGTACCTTACATCCGACGCCAAAACGCGCTCATAGGCTTCGTTAATACGGTCGGCGGAAATGACCTCGGCCTCGGCGGTGATGCCGTGCTCAGCGCAGAAGTCGATCATCTCTTGAGTCTCGGGGATGCCACCGATCATGGAGCCAGCCAAGGACTTCCGGCCGCCGATGAGTTGGCCGGCGCCGAGCTGCATCTTCTCCGGGGGCAAGCCCAGCATCACCATCGTGCCGTTGCGGCGCAGCATCTGCATGAATGGTTCAACGGGCTGGGGAGCGGAAACGGTGTTGATGATGAGGTCCAGCGAATTGCGGTGGGGCTTGTGGAAGTCCTCTTCGGCGGTGGCGACATAATCGCTGGCGCCGAACTTCCTGCCGTCTTCCTGCTTGGAGAGGGAGTGGCTGAATACGGTGACCTCTGCGCCCATGGCCTTGGCGATTTTCACGGCCACGTGGCCAAGGCCGCCCATGCCGACCACGCCTACGCGCTTGCCTGGGCCAGCGCCCCAGTGCTTGAGAGGGGAGTAGGTGGTGATCCCCGCGCAAAGCAGGGGAGTGGCCGCGGCGGCCGCTTCAGTTTCAAGGTCGGCGAAGGCATCGGGAATCTTGATGAGGAAGTCTTCACGGCACACGATGTGCGTGGAGTAGCCACCTTGGGTGATGGAACCGTCGTGGCGGTCCACGCCGTTATAGGTTCCGGTGGAGCCGTTTTCGCAGTAGTTTTCATCGCCTTCATCACAGGCTGAGCATTCGCCGCAGGAGTCTACGAGGCAACCGATGCCCACGATGTCGCCGACTTTGAATTTGGCTACCGCAGGTCCGACTTCGCGGATGGTGCCGATGATCTCGTGCCCCGGGGTCATCGGGAAGTTTTCGTGGGGCCAGTCGCCGTTCACGGTGTGGATGTCGCTGTGGCAGATGCCTGCCCAGCGGATTTCTAGCAAGCAGTCGTCGGTGCGCAGAGCGCGCCGGGTGATGGTTCCTTTTTCCATGGGAGCGCCAGCAGCGGGCGCGGTGTAGCATGCAACGTCCATAAGTCCCGACTGTACGCCCACAATGGAGAAGCGCGATGTGTGCAATCGCCGTAACATGGGAAACAACCGTGCAGACAGCTTTTTGAGAGCCGTCACCGATACTCGGACTGCACAGACGACTAACCAGACGAATTACCGCATAATTGACCGCGAGAAACACCGGGAGTGATCCACATGGCTAATCCTTTCTCCAAGGGTTGGAAGTACCTGATGCAATCAATGGATTCCAAGATCGAGGAAAATGCGGATCCCCACGTACAGATTCAGCAGGCTACGGAGGCTTCGAAGCGCCAGCACCAGGAAATTACGGAGCGCGCTGCGGCAGTTATCGGTAACCGCAAGCAGCTGGAGATGAAGCTGCATCGCTTGCAGGAAGATATCTCTAAGCTGCAGGACAATACTCGCATGGCTTTGCAGCAGGCCGATAAGGCTGCTGCCGAAGGTAATCAGGCGAAAGCACAGGAGCTCAATAACACTGCCGAGGTCTTCGCCTCCCAATTGGTTTCCGTGGAGCAGCAGTTCGAAGAAACCAAACAGATGCATGCGGGGGCAGTGGAAGCTGCGAAGCAGGCAGAGCAACAGCAGAAGCAATCTGCTGCTCGGTTAGAAGAACAACTTGCGCAGATCAACCAGCTGCGTTCCCAGGCTGACCAAGCCAAGATGCAGGAGATGACTTCTCGTTCCATGCAGGAAATGCAGGGAATTCAGGCTGATGACAGTGTTCCTACGCTCGACGGTGTGCGCGAGAAGATCGAGCAGCGCTACGCGAATGCTCTTGGTTCTCAAGAATTGGTTGAAGGATCCGTGCAAGGACGTATGGAAGAAATCGCCTCAGCGGGGCACGACATGAAGGCCACCTCCCGGTTGGATCAGATCCGGGCGGAGCTCGCTGCAGGTTCCGGCTCGGCGGCGTCGGCAAATAAGCAGCTTAATGCCGGCTCGGGTGATCAAAACCAGCAAAGCAATGAAGCGCACCAAGAGCAGCAGGGCGCTAGTAGCACCCAGACCAAGCAGGGCGAAGGCGCCCACAGCCGGTCCAGCGACGAAGGCGCCCACAGCCAGTCCAGCGACGCAGGTGCCCAGAGCCAGAGCGCCGAAAGCACCCCATCCCCGAACAACCCCTACTTGAATAACGGCAACAACTAGCCCCAAAACTTCCTCGCGACGTTCTGCTTACCACCGCTCACGAGCCCGCACCTTCTCGCGCCATTGGGGTGATGGGCATTAAGCTTGGCCCGTTCTACTTTTCTATTCCCCATTATTGAACGGCTTTGCTCATGACAGCTTCCAAAAACGCTCCACTGCTCATCAGTGTTCTTGTTGCTGCGGCCTTTGTGGTCATTCTCAACGAAACCACCTTGGCGGTCGCTCTCCCTGCGCTCATGCGCACCTTCAACGTCACCGCGGACACAGCTCAGTGGTTGACGTCCTCTTTCATGCTCACGATGGCCACCGTCATCCCTATGACTGGCTACATCATGCAGCGCTTCACCTTGCGCACGATCTACATCGTCGCATTATCGACGTTCCTTATTGGCACCATCCTTGCGACATTTGCGCCGGCCTTCCCCATTTTGCTTGTCGCTCGCATCATTCAAGCCTCCGGGACTGCGCTGGTCATTCCGCTTCTCATGACGACGATCATGCGCCTCGTGCCCATCGAACGCCGTGGCTCCGTGCTGGGCTATGTCACCGTCGTGATCGCGGTGGCACCGGCGCTGGGGCCAACGTTTTCAGGCATTATTTTGCAGACCCTTACGTGGCGCTGGATTTTCGGCTTGATGATCCCTTTGGTCGTGCTGGTTTTGGGCGTCGGCGTGGCATTGGTTCGCAATTTCGAGGAGCCCAGTAATCCTTACTTGGATGTGCCGTCGATTTTTCTATCGGCCATCGGATTTTCCGCCACGCTTTATGGGTTGGCGGGATTTTCCCAATTGGCCGACGGGCTGCCAATCGATCGGTTGCTGTGGTTCCTGCTGGGTGTGGTTGTGTTGTTTTTCTTTTTCCGACGCCAACTGCTCCTCGGCCGCGAATCCCGTTCCGCGGAAAGTGTCCGCGAACCGCTGCTCAACTTGGAGCCCCTCGGTGTACGTGAGTACTCCGTGAGCTTAGGCATGATGCTTTTCAGCTTCTTCATGCTGTTCGGGTTCATCATGCTGATGCCGATTTTCGCGCAGCAAGTGCTGGGACTGTCCCAAGTGGCGACCGGTTTGGTTACCCTGCCTGGTGGCCTGCTCATGGGGTTTATGGGCCCAATCGTGGGGCGTCTTTACGATTCCAAGGGCGCGCGTTCACTGATCATTCCGGGTGCGTTTCTGCTGGCGATTTCCTTGCTGGAGCTGGCTTTCTTCCGGCAAACTCACGCATTATTCACGTGGGTGGGTGAAAGCGATAAGAGCTTCCTCGTGCAGTTGATCGTGTTGTCCCTCGTTATGCATTTGGGCTTGTCCCTGCTGTTTACACCCTTGATGTCGAATGCGTTGGCGGCAGTGCGCGATGAGATCGCTTCGCACGGCCAAGCGATCTTGAATACTTTTCAACAGGTGGCTGGTGGTGCGGGTACGGCTATCTTTATCGCGTTGATGACTGTTGGGGCAGCGGTCTCGGCGCAATCTGATCCGCATAAGCCGGCTGCTGACGCGCTAGAAAGTGGTATCCACATCGCGTTTCTGACAGCTGCTATGGCTTCGGTGGTGCTGCTTATTTTGACGGTGTTCGTCCGCGTGGACGTTAAGCACCAACAGCCGCACACGCGAACGCATGCGGCTGAATAGGAGCCTAGAAAGCGCGTGATAGCGCAGGGATAGTGACGTGACGCGGTTGGCTACTTCGCGTTGCGCTCAGCGGAAACGGTGAAGCCGTTATCGTGCAATGCCTGCGCGATTTCCTTCAGAGCTTCAGCGTCCGCCTTCTGGTCAAAGGTTTCGGCCAGGGAGATGAAGGCGGTCTTGTCGTCCTTGAAGTTCACGTCCACCAGATCGTGACCAGCTTTCTTTTCCTGCGCTTCGATCACGCGTTCAGCAGCTGCCTTGCTGTCGGCGGAAACGGGCTTGTCATCGGCAGCGGGGACGGTGACCTTGTCTGCATTCTCGGCGTCGCCGGTGTTGCCCGTGTTTGCTGCGCCCGTGTTTCCTGCGTTGGCGGCTTCTGTTTTGTCACCTTCTGCTTCGGTGTTCTTCGCTTCAGGGTTCACAGCATCGTCGGTTGGCTTGCCGGTTGAGGGAGCTTCAGCAGTTGATTCCCCGGTGGTTGCAGAGTCCTTTGGTGCTTCAGTCTCCCCCGATGCGCCGGAGCTCAGCAGATCAGATGCGGACCCCAGCAGCTCATCGAAGTCCTGTGGCAACTTAGCTTCGTCCAGAGACTGTGCGCTGTCTGCACCTTCAGCTCCCGCTGGTAGGAGTCCAGGCAGGAATGCCAACAGGTCAGCGATGGATCCTACGATCTCCTTTGGATCGTTAGGTAGCTCGCTCTTCGCGGTGGTCTTGTCCTTGGCTGGCGTGTTTTTGTCGCTTTGGCCCGCTTCGCCCTTGTTTTCGCTGTTCTTTTCGTCGGCCGGCGTAGCGTCGGTTGGCGTTTCCTTCGTGGCGGGTGCCTCGAGGGTTGGCGTGCCCGCGCTAGGAGCTGCGTTAGCTACTCCGTTCAGGCTGACCGCGGACAGGCCGGCAATTACTGCGGTGGCGGCAGTGCGACGGAACTTCATGCTTTCAAAACCTTTCTGCGAGAGTGTGATTTCGGTGTTGTTGTTGAACAACGTGCGGCCACACTAAACCGCCATCTCTTACCGACGCCACCTAGTTCAGCACTTTAGAAGCGCACTATGGGGCGCTAGTGATGATTCAATACGGTGGTAGCCAGCTTCCCGCAAGGTTTTTGGGGTGCCTTAGATCGGCAGCTTGCGCAGCACGAACTGCGGAAGATGCTTCAGCACCAGCATGATCGGACGGAATAGTGGGTGAACCCAGATGACCGTCTTGCGGTCGTCCACGCCCTTGGCAATCGCGCGTGCTACGACTTCCTTGTCCACAGTCAGCGGGGCGTCATCCAAATCCTTGGTCATGTTGGTGCGAGCCTGGCCCGGGCGAACGGTCAGTACCCGCACGCCGGTGCCGCGAAGAGCTTCCCCGAGCATGCGGTAGAAGCCGTCCAGGCCCGCCTTGGCGGAGCCGTAAACAAAGTTGGAACGGCGCACCATCTCACCGGCGACGGAGGAAAAGGCGACGATCTGGCCGTGGCCCTGCTTCTTCATGCGCTCTGCCAACAGCACGCCTACACTAACGGCACCGGTGTAGTTCACCTGCACTGCTTGGACTGCGAGCTTCTGGTTCTGCCACTGCTGTTCATTGTCGCCGAGTAGACCGAAGGCGACGATGGCGATGTCGATGTCGCCACCGGCCCAGATTTCGTCGAAGACAGCAGGGTGTGAATCGAAGTCGAGAGCATCGAATGCCACGGTGGTGACCTCCGTGGCACCTGCAGCATTCATGCGGTCCTTGGCGCTGGTCATATCCTCACCACCGCGAGCTGCGAGAACCACGCGGGCGGAACCGCGGGAGAGGAACTCTTCCACGACGGCCAGGCCCATGTCAGAGGCGCCACCGAGTAGCAGGATGCTTTGGGGTTTGCCGACAGCATCGATCATGGTTGGGTACTCCTTTGAGTGTTTGGTGTTGAGTTTTAGGGTCGAATGAATCTTGGATGCTTGAACATCTACGATTCGGGCAATGGGGGGGATGAGAAGGGCCCTTAGGATGCTTAGAGCTCCAAACGGCGGGACATATCGGAAGCGAAAACGCAGGTGGGATCAATATTGCGGCCGGTT
>VNIW01000462.1_pt1 | contig 15798 bp, 9 predicted proteins | sample 7248591 | NCBI WGS metagenome assembly VNIW01 (sample SAMN12251776, study PRJNA551026) | human skin metagenome | isolation source: skin samples from patients infected with Netherton Syndrome | host: Homo sapiens | place: France:Paris | reverse complement strand
CCACCGAATTGATAATTTGGTTTATCTTTGTTTGTATCTTCTTCAATAATTTCAGTGTGCTTATTGAATCCATGAATATGTGGCACGCTGTCGAAGTCGATATCAATGATATTACCACCATGTTCATATTTAGGCTTGTCTTTCTCTGTATCTTCTTCGAATGACTGATCACCTTTATTTTGACCATGAATTTGAGGTACACTATCGAAATCGATATCTACGATATTGCCACCTTGTTCATATTTAGGTTTATCTTCTTCTGTGTCTTCCTCGAATGACTGGTTACCGCTATTTTGGCCACCTTCATAACCTAATTCACTCTTAATATCAACGTGGCTATTTTCTTCGATTTCTTCAATCACGCCATAATTACCGTGACCATTTTCAGTTCCTAAACCAGAATGAGAAATATGCTGGTAATTTTCAGTAATCTCTTCGATTGGACCTTGAGCTTGACCATGTTCTTCAGGTAATTCATCCACTAGTTCGATAAGATTACTTTCAGTTGTATATTCTTTCGTATCTTCAACTGTTGTATGATCGCTCACTGCGCCAGTTACAATACCTTTTGTAGAATCTTCGTCAAATTCAACTAGGTTAGACTCAGTAGTAACCTGACCACCACCTGGGTTTGTATCCTCTTCATATTCAACAACATCAGCGTGATGTTTTGAATTTTCATGTGTAGATTCTTCAAAATCCACATGAATAGAATCTTCTTCAGTTTCAATAATACCTTCTGCATGACCTTCTACACCTTCAACAGCTGTATGATATTCAAAATCAATTGGCTTAGAATCGTTACTTTCTTCGATTGTACCAGTCAATTCATGCTTCTCCACTGGCTGCTCTGATTTAAATTCAAGTTCGATAGGAGTACTATGTTCTATAATAGGTTCCTTTGGTTTATCTTTACCGTCGCCTTGAGCGTTATTAGAGTAAAATGCAACGCCGTTGTTCCAAGTTAATTGAACTGGGTAATATGGGTAGTAAGGATAGTATGGGTAATTTTTATGATAACCTGAAAGATGTGTTCGGAAATTTAGATCCTTAGCATTTTGATTATATTCACCTTCATATTTAATTACATAGTTTTTTGTATTGTCTAAATCATTAAAGTTCAAAGAATACCCGCCATCTCCTGTGTAACTTAAATTTACTTTGTTAGTCACATCTTCAAATTTGTTGGCATCATCAAGCTTTGCATAAACACTTTCAGCTAATTCATCTGAACCAATGTGTTTATATACTTTGACTGTTGGATTATTAGCATTTTGTTTATATCCAGATGTTACTTGACCAGTAACGGTCACAGAAGTTAACGACTGGTTGTTAGGCTTCACATATGCAAAATGGCTAAATTTACCCTCTTCTTTATTCAAAGTATCAATTCGACCATTAACAGTAACACCCATTCTATCTTTAACGCCGTCTAAATATTTGATATCAAATTCTTTTGAGACTTTATTTTGACCTAGTGTTACTTCAACTTTTTGACTCCCTTGCTTTGTCACTGTTGTTGGGTCAATGAATAGGTTTAAGTTTAATTCAGCAGTTAAATCTTTTTTGTTATTTATATAATCAGTAAATGTATAGCGAATTGTACGTTCATTTATAACTTGACCATTTGCCATAACTTTATCTTCTGTTGAACTTTTTATCTCTGGAACTTTACGCAGTGTTGAGATACCATGTGTTTCAACATTATCACTTAATGTGAAATCAAAATAATCTCCTGCCTTAATTCCTTCTCCAAATTTCCATTTATATTTCAAGGTTACTCTTTCTGCGTTATGGGGGTTAACAACATTTGTCTCTTTATTATTATGCCCTACGATTTCACTACCATCTTCTACTGTAACTTTACTTGTTACATCTGTACCTGTCGCCTTAGCTTCTCCCACTACTTCTTTCTCTGCCACTTCTGCAACGTCAACCGATCTTTTCATTCTTGGTTTAATTTCTGAGACGTTACTTGGTTGAGTTGTGTCAACTTGAGTTCCTGTAGTTTCCTTATCAGCAACTTTTACCGATGGCAAATCAACTCGCGAAGTTTCTACTTTTGGTGCTTGCACAGTTTTTGGTGCTTCTTCTGTTGTTACTTGAGTTGATTTTGATGGTTGCTCAGTTGATGTCGCGCTGTATGATTGTGTTTCATCTATTGTATTAACGTTATTTGTAGTTGTTTGTGTTTCGCTTGCTTTACTTTCAGTAGCTGAACTCCCACTTTCCTCTACTGTAGTATTGTTTTGTTCCGATGCTGCAGCTTCTTTTTCTTGTCCCATTCCAACAACGATCATTGTTCCTAAGAATACTGAGGCCGCTCCCAATTTGTGTTTTCTTATGCCGTATCTAAGATTGCTTTTCACTATAATATTCTCCCTTAAATGTAAAATTCATTTATTTTTTAACTCAATAAATGCAATTCTATATTGTTCGGTTTTTAAAAGCAATGAAAAAAAGCGAGTTAATAAAAAGTTAAGATTGTTGTTAACTTTATGTATAATGAGTTTTTTATTATTTGGAGCTCACATATATATTGCACACGAAGCTCTTGAATCCCTTGATATAACAGTCTTGTATTTTTTATACTTACTTTTTAAATTAAATTAAAATTCATCTAATTTAAAACAATATACTAAAACATACATAATAATCGCCTGTACAATGCATCATTAACAAGTCACTGAAACGCCTTTCATTGTATTAATAACGTCACTACAATTTTTATATCGTTCGGTTTTTGTTTGGTTTTAATGATTGTTTATACAGAAACAGCCGTATTTCAAGACGATATTTTAAATTTAACTAAATTTGCATCTAGTTAATAATTGCATTTATCTAATTTGTCTTATTGATTCAATCTAATTTGTACTTACAAACTAGTTTTAAATTCTAACTTTATCTCTCAGTTCGTTATCAATCATCAGACATAAACCAATGAAGCAATCAGAAAAAACTCTAATTTTCTATTAGAAATTTGATTTAATCTAAAAAAACAGGTTTACTTCATATAATTTATGAAATAAACCCGTCAATTTTTGTTTAATTATGCTTTGTTATTCTTTTTATTTCTGCGTAATAATGCTAAACCTAGAATGCTGAATAATCCGCCGAACAACATACCTTTGTTTGTTGATTCTTCTCCACCTGTTTCAGGTAGTTCAGATTTCTTAGATTGTGCTTTTTTAGTTGGTGCCACTGCTTTAACCTTTTCATTGATTTCAATGACAGGTGTTACTACCTTACCTTGTTCCACTGGTTTAGAAGGCTTTTTAGGTTCTTCATTTGCAGGTGGTACTGGTTTACCAGGTTCAGCTGGTATTTCTGGCATTGGTGGTGTTGGTGTTTCCGGCTCACTTGGTACTTCCGGTGTCGGTGGCGTTGGTGTTTCTGGCTCACTCGGTACTTCTGGTGTCGGCGGTGTTGGTGTTGGTGTTTCTGGTTCACTTGGTACCTCTGGTGTTGGCGGTGTTGGTGTTTCTGGCTCACTCGGCACTTCTGGTGTCGGTGGTGTTGGTGGTACGATTGGAGGCGTTGTATCTTCTTCAATCGTTTGTTGACCTTCGTTTTGACCGCTTACTTGTGGAAGTGTATCTTCTTCAAAGTCAACACTGTTGTGTCCGCCAAATTGATAACTTGGTTTATCTTTATTTGTATCTTCTTCAATAATTTCAGTGTGCTTATTGAATCCGTGTATATGTGGCACACTGTCGAAGTCTATATCAATGATGTTACCGCCATGTTCATACTTAGGTTTGTCTTTTTCTGTGTCTTCTTCGAATGACTGGTTACCTTTATTTTGACCTTGAATTTGAGGTACACTATCGAAGTCGATATCTACGATATTGCCACCTTGTTCATACTTAGGCTTGTCCTCTTCTGTATCTTCCTCGAATGACTGATCACCTTTATTTTGACCTTGAATTTGAGGTACGCTATCGAAGTCGATATCTACGATATTGCCACCTTGTTCATACTTAGGTTTATCTTCTTCTGTATCTTCCTCGAATGATTGATTGCCAATATTTTGACCACCTTCGTAACCTAATTCACTCTTAATATCAACATGACTGTTTTCTTCAATTTCTTCAACGATGCCATAGTTACCATGACCGTTTTCAGTACCTAAACCAGAATGAGAAATATGCTGGTTATTTTCAGTAATTTCTTCGATTGGACCTTGAGCTTGACCATGTTCTTCAGGTAATTCATCCACTAGTTCGATAAGATTACTTTCAGTTGTATATTCTTTCGTATCTTCAACTGTTGTATGATCGCTCACTGCGCCAGTTACAATACCTTTTGTAGAATCTTCGTCAAATTCAACTAGGTTAGACTCAGTAGTAACCTGACCACCACCTGGGTTTGTATCCTCTTCATATTCAACAACATCAGCGTGATGTTTTGAATTTTCATGTGTAGATTCTTCAAAGTCAATTGGATTTGATTCCTCAGAGGACTCAGTGTATCCTCCAACGTGACCCGCTTCGCTATCCACAGCAGTATGGTAATCGATATCAATAGCTGATGAATCCGTTTCTTCTATTGTTTCAATGTATCCATCAACATATCCACCTTCACCATCTATAGCTGTGTGGTAATCAATGTCAAGAGTTGATGAATCATATTCCTCTTCAACAGTAGTTACTAAATTCTTATCATATTGACCTGTAAGAGTTTCTTTAATTGTATCTTCTTTATATTCAAATTTATTATTTTGAATAATCGGACCATTTTTCCCATTACCGTTCGCTTTATTGCTGTATAAAACTAAACCATTATCCCAAGTTAATGTATATCCTCTATCATAATAATATTTATAAAGTTGCTCTGGATGTCCTACCATTTGTGTTCTAAAATCCACTTCATCAGTACCATTTAAATACTCTCCATCATAATGAACAACATACGTTTTATCTAGATTTTCTAAATTCAATGAATAGCTTCCATTAGTTTGTACATTCAAATTCCCATTCATACTACTTGTGACTTCTTTAAATTTAGAAGTATCTGTCGTGTTTGCATATACACTTTTCGCTATGTCTTCATTATTACCCAAGTATTCAAATACCCTAACTTTTGGTTGATTTCCATTTTGATTACTACCTTTCATTAAAGTTCCAGTAACAGTCACACTTGTTGTTTTACCATTATTAGGTTTAATAAATGCAACATGCGTAAATCTATTATTCGCTTTATTAAATGTTTCAATCGATCCATTTAAATTGGCATAATAATTCCCAATACCATCTTTATATTTAACATCTAATTCCTTTGAAGTTTGTTCTCCATTTAGTGTTGAAGTTATAGTTTGATTTCCATTAGTTTGTACAGTTTTAGGATCAATAAATAAATTAATTTCTAGTTCAGCCGTTACATCAACCTTATCTTCAATATCATTTGTAAATGTATACCTAATCTTTCCGCCCTCTAAAATTTTACCCGTCGCCATAACAACCGAGCCATTTTTAATTTCTGGTACTTTTCTAGCAGTTGATACGCCATGCGTATTTACATTATTTGATAAAGTAAAGTCAAAATAATCCCCTTTGTGTAAACCCTTTTCGAATTTCAATTTATATTTTAGCACTGCTCTTTGTCCTGCATGAGGTTCTACTTTATTTGTATTGTTATGACCCTCGATAGAGCTTTCAGTAACTGTAACTTTACTTGTCACATCTGTACCCATTTCCACTTTCGCGTCACTAGCTTCCTTAGATTCAACTACATCTGCTGATCTTGTCACACGTGGCTTACTTTCTGATGCCGTTCTTGGCTGTGCCACTTCAACTTGTGTTTCTGCGACTTGATTTTGTGTAGCCTTTTTAGGTGTTAAATCTACTTGTCTTTGATCTCCGCTATTGTCTTGAGATTGTGTTGTTTCCTTAACTTGAGGTTTCGCTTCTTCCTTAACTACCTCTTCTTTAACTGTTTCTAAATTTGCTGGTTGTGCAGTTTGTGGTGCTTGTACTGCTTTTGGTGCTTCTTCAGTTGTTACTTGTGTTGCGTTTGACGGTTGTTCTGTTGCTGTTGCGCTGTATGATTGTGTTTCATCTATAGTATTAACGTTAGTTGTAGTTGTTTGTGTTTCGTTTACTTTATTTTCAGTAGCTGAATTCCCATTTTCTTCTACTGTAGTTGTCTTTTGTTCTGATGCTGCAGCTTCTTTATCTTGTCCCATCCCAACAACGATCATTGTTCCTAAGAATACTGATGCTGCTCCCAATTTATGTTTTCTAATGCCGTACCTAAGATTGTTTTTCACTATAATATCTCCCTTTAAATGCAAAATTCATTAATTTTTTTAAACTTAATAAATGCAAGTCTATATTGTTCGGTTTTTAAAAGCAATACAAAAAAGCGAGTTAATGAAAAGTTAAGATTGTCATTAATTTTATGTTAATTGATAATTTTATTATTTGAAATATACCTATAAATTGTATTCAAGTCATCATAAACCCTTGTCACACAAGGCTTGTATTTTTTATACTTATTTTTCAAATTAAATTCATCATTATCTAATTTAAAACAATATACTAAGTGTTTCATAATTATCGCCTGTACAATACGCACAAAAACATGTCTTGAAACGCCTTTCATTACACTAAAATCCCCAATATACTTTTTATATCGTTCGGATTCTGACTATTTCAGACGATTTTCTGCATAAAAATAAACGTGTTTCAAGGCAATATATTGCAATTACCTAAAAACACGTTTACTTAATATTTAGTTAAACAAATAAGCTAATGAATAAAATGAAGATGATACCTGAAACGGAAATAATCGTTTCTAATAATGACCATGTTAAGAATGTTTCTTTTACAGTTAAACCAAAATATTCTTTAAACATCCAAAATCCTGCGTCATTTACATGAGACAAAATCACACTACCTGCACCTATCGCAAGTACAACTAATGCAACATTTACATCTGATGATTGTAATAATGGTAAGACAATACCTGTAGTTGAAATCGCAGCTACTGTAGCCGAACCTAATGCGATACGTAGCACAGCTGCAACAATCCATGCTAGTAAAATTGGAGACATCTCTGTACCTTCAAACATTTTAGCAATTGTATTTCCGACACCACCGTCAATTAATACTTGTTTAAATGTACCGCCACCGCCAATAATCAATAACATCATTCCGATTGGATAAATCGCATTCGTCACTGATTCCATAATATGATTCATCTTACGTTTTCTCATCAAGCCCATAGTTACGATTGCAAACAATACTGCAATAAGCATGGCTGTTCCTGCTGTCCCTACCATATAAATAATAGATTCAAATAGATTTGTAGGTTTGGCATTCCCTGTCACAAGTTGCGTAATTGTAGATATCAACATCAATATTACTGGTAGTGTTGCCGTTAATAAGCTCATGCCAAATCCTGGCATCTCTTGGTCTGTAAATTCTTTTTGTGCACCTAACGCTGAAATATCTCCTTCTCTTGTGTATGCAGACGGAATCATTTTTTGTGCGACTTTATTGAAAATCGGACCTGCAATGAGTGTAACTGGAATGGCAATAATCATACCATATAATAATACTTCACCAACATTTGCCTTTAATTCTTTAGCGATAACAACTGGACCTGGATGCGGTGGTAAAAAGCCATGTGTTACTGACAAAGCTGTTACCATAGGTAGTCCAAGCTTTAATACTGAAACATTTGCACGTTTCGCTACTGTAAATACTAATGGTATTAGTAAAACTAAACCGACTTCGAAGAACAAAGCAATACCAACGACAAACGCTGCGACCAGCATCGCCCATTGCACATGTTTTTGACCAAATTTTTGAATCAAAGTGTCTGCAATTCGTGTTGCACCGCCACCGTCAGCAAGTAATTTCCCAAGTATAGCACCTAACCCGAATATCAGTGCGATATGACCAAGCGTACTGCCCATCCCTTTCTCAATTGTTTCCATAATTTTAGTTAGAGGTATCCCAAGCATTAACGCTGTAATCATTGAGGTAATGATTAATGATATAAATGTGTTTAGTTTAAATCCGATAATTAATACTAATAAAATGATGATTCCTAATACTACACTGATTAAAGGCCATATTTCGTTGAACATGACATTCCCCTCTTTCTCTTTTCAATAGAATGTAATACCGTCGTCGCGCAAGTATTCTACATAATATGTAGTAGTCATGTCACAACAACGAATCTAAGATGCTCGAGTTACATAGTTATTGCGTTTTATTTTCAGCTATATGTTGACGTTGAAAATCTGCAATTTGTTCATAATTCTCTGTTAAAGAACGACTTAAATTGATGAAAACAGCTACGAGTTCTTGGTAAATTGCTGCATTTTCTTCAATCGGCGTGTGATTGTGTGTAGCCCCAACCATAGATGAAACTATTGAAAAATCTTCAATTTCACCTATAGCTTTAAGTCCGAGTACGCACGCTCCTAAACATGAACTTTCATAACTTTCTGGGACTACTAATTGTGTATCAAAGATATCTGCCATCATTTGGCGCCACACTCCACTTTTCGCAAAACCACCTGTTGCTTTAATCATCTTAGGCGTTTCATTCATCACTTCAACTAACGCAAGGTAAACAGTATATAAATTGTAAAGTACACCTTCTAATGCCGCGCGAATCATATGCTCTTTTTTATGCGATAAAGTTAAACCGAAAAACGAGCCTCTCGCATCTGCATTCCAGAGTGGTGCACGTTCACCAGCTAAATATGGGTGGAAAATTAAACCATCAGCACCTGGTTTGATGCGTTTAGCAATTTGAGTTAAAACGTCATATGGATCTACTCCTAAGCGTTTCGCAGTTTCAACTTCACTCGCTAGTAACTCATCACGCAACCATCTCAATACGACACCACCATTATTTACTGGCCCACCAATGACATAGTGGTCTTCTGTTAAGACATAACAAAATATTCTTCCTTTATAATCTGTACGTGGTTTATCTATCACTGTTCGAATCGCACCAGATGTACCGATAGTGACAGCGACTTCTCCTTTGCCAACACTATTGACACCCAAATTAGAAAGCACACCATCGCTAGCACCAATGACAAAAGGCGTATCTTCATTAAGCCCCATTAATGTTGCGTAACGTTTTTTCATGCCTTTCATCACATAAGTTGTTGGTACTATTTCTGGTAACATTTCCTTGGAAATACCCAGCAGTTCTAATGCACCAACATCCCAATCTAATGTTTCTAAATTAAACATCCCTGTGGCAGAGGCCATTGAATAATCTATGATATATGTATCAAACAAATGATAGAAAATGTATGTTTTAATATCTGCAAACATTGCTGTACGTTGAAACACATCTTGCCATTCATGTTTCATCCAAAAAATTTTCGCTAAAGGCGACATTGGATGGATTGGTGTGCCTGTTCGCTGATAAATTGCATTGCCATCATGCACATCATTAATTAGTGTCGCATATTTTGCAGCTCGATTATCTGCCCAAGTTATATTATTTGTTAACCTTTGATGTTGTTCATCCATTGCAATTAAACTATGCATTTGAGCACTAAATGACACAAACTTAATGTCATCTTTACTAACTTTGGATTCTCTCATAACATATTTAATAGTCATTAGTACTGCATCAAATAATTCATCTGGATTTTCTTCAGAGATATCAACATTCGGGGTGTACAAATCATACCCGATTTGATGTTTCATGATAAATATTCCTTTTTCATCATATAAGACCGATTTGGTACTCGTCGTTCCTATATCGACTCCAATCATGTATTTCATTGCAAATCCTTCTTTCTTTTCATTTTAATTCAACCAAAATCCTTCGACATCTTTACCAACATCGTCGAAATTAAGATGAAATGCTTCTTTTAAAATTTGACTATCATATTGTTCTACCGCATCAATAAAAACTTGATGATTATGGTGAATACGTTCGAAATCTTGTGGATTCTGTTGCATGCGTTGATGCATTGATGTTAAAACTAGTGACATCATCACAGGTTTTAGATGATTCCAAAATGAATTTAAATATTGATGATTCGCTGCTTTAATTAATGTTTCATGAAATTCAAAGTCATGCTTAGTAAACGATTCTGCATCTTCAAACTTTACTGCCACTTTCATCATTTCAAGTTGTTTTTTCATTTCTTTGACGATAGGTTGTTGATCTTGATTTTTAATTCGTGAAAATGCAAATGACTCTAGCATCAGTCGCAAATCATACATTTCTTTCTTTTCTTGCTCCCCAAAGGGCAACACGTGTGCACCCATTCTTTCTAATTGAATGAGTTGATTTTGTTGCAATAATTTAAATGCATCTCGAATTGGTGAACGGCTTACATTAAATTGCTTTGCCATTTGGTTTTCAGTGAGTAACGTGCCTTCAGCAATTTGACCATTCACAATACCTAGGCGTAATTCTGCCGCGATACCTTCTCCAGTTGTCATCCCTTCCAACCATTTCTGTGGATATCCATACGTCATCAAGTTCCCTCCTTTACAACGCTCCATACTTGTATACAAGTATGTTAATATAGTTATTATGAGTTTGCAAGCGCTTTCTTGAAAATGTATAAAAAGTGACCACCCCTTTATTATTAGCGTCTCAAAGGTGATGATCACTGTTACATAAATGATTTAATTGTAGTTTATACTTGTGATGTGTAGAAAGTTTCTGAGTTCGAATGTGTTTTTGGCACTTCAATACAATAGTGCGTTTCATGACAGTTAGGACATTCGAATCGACGTGTTGTCGCTGTATGCTTAGCTTTGATAACTTGCCATAAAGATGGTGAGAATACATGTTGGCAGCTAGGACATAAATAGGCGACCTTACGTTGGTAATATAAAGTAATGCCAATACCGTATCCAATCATAAACGGCAACGCAATTATAAACGGCCATTTGTTTTTCATTAAGAGCGCACTAATAATGCTTGAATATTGAATAACTCCCATAATACCAGCACTAATCCATATGCTACGACGAATACTTTTCATTTCAACAGATTTACTCATGACATTTTCTATGTCTTTAAGATGTGATATTGGAGATTTCGACTCATCACTTACATAATGTTGAATATTACTAATTTTGTTTAACACCGTTTGTTGTTGCTTAATTTGTCGTTCAATTTCTTGTTGTTTAAGTACGAGCAAAGCATTAAGCGTCTTCAGTTTACTGTCGCCTTTTAACAACATATCTATATCACTTAATGCACAACCTAACTCTTTAAGTAATAAGATTAACTCTAATGTTTGTCGTTGCTCTTCTGTATAAAGACGACGATTTCCTTCTGTAAATCTTGCTGGTTTCAAAATACCTTTACGATCATAATATTGAATTGTTCGTGTTGTTACATTACATAACTTTGCGAGTTCTCCAGTTGAATAGTTAGACATAGATTTCCACCTCCTAACCTCAACATATGTGATGACCTTACGTCACAAGCAAGTACTTTTTCTATATTTTATTATTTTTTAGAATTTTATTATTCAAAGCATTTCATTTATTGTCATTTTGACTTAGTAACTTTAAATTTAGCAACGTTGTGACTATTATTTAAATATCGCGCACTTACTTTAATCCGTGATTTCAGAATGAATTTGTTGTAACTTGTTTTCAACATCAGTAATTTCAGTCGCACATTCTTTTAATAAATCTCTATATTTTTCAGTTTCAGCATTATTTTTATAACGCATCTTGTGTTCTAAGCTTGCCCACATATCCATCCCAATCGTTCTAATTTGTATTTCTACTGGCAATATTTCAACACGTTCTGCTAAAAATACTGGAATCGACACAACAATGTGTAAACTGCGATAGCCATTTTCTTTAGGATGCTCAATATAATCTTTACGTTTTATTAATTGAACGTCTTCTTGTTTCAAAAGCATTTCTTCAATTAAATACACATCTTCTAAGTAGTTACAGACAACACGAATACCTGCGATATCCATAATATGTTCTTTAGCCGCATGCGCACTTATCTGTAATCCTTTCCGATTTAGCTTTTCAATTAAACTACGCATTTCTTTAACACGTCGTTCCATATGATGGATAGGATTATGTTTATAAATATGGTTAAAATTATCATCTAAAATACTTAACTTTGTACTAATTTCTTTTAGGGCTGATGAATAAATATGATCTAATTCTACAAAACCTAATAATGTATCAAACGCTTCATCACCATTTTCAAATTTACTTAAACTATTTTTAAAATCATGTCGCAAATCTTCTAAATATAATGATGGTTTTCGATCTACATACATTTATATTTACCTCCGAAATTTAATCACCTTTATTGTACCTGACATTTTATTAAGATAATACTAATACCCTATCGTACTTTTGGCCGACTCAAAAAAATCCTTTAATACTTCTTTGTAAAAAATACACGAACGATTTATGTATAACTCAAATTGTTAAAACTTTGAAGCAATCAATTCAGAAAATAACCATTGATTGTTTGCCCTCTAACACTTTGGAACATAGTAAAAAACACCTGTTACCTTCATATAGGCACAAGTGTTTAATTGATTGAAATATTATAAGTCTTTAAATGATCCCACAGCTTTTGCATGTGGACCATCAATAATTGACTCTCTTTGGCGAACGCCACTACTTTCACTTTCATTTGGTTCAATATTAAATTTTGACTTATTTTGATTTGATACTTCTTGAATACGTTTTTCATTATCAGTTGTTGCATCTTCACTATCCACCTCTGTTTTTTCCATTGTTGCTGTATGGAATTGTACGATGTTTTCTTCTTCTAATGCTTTGATTTCTTCTTTCGATAGCGTTCGATACCAATCTTTTGCTTTTTTCGTTGCGATAGGAATAACATCTTTTTCAAGATATCCTTCTCTCAACATTGCATTCGCAATTTCTATCGCTTTTTCTCGTTTTAATGTTTCAAATTCCTTCCATTTTTCGGGGTAACCTTTCAATGTACAGGGCATTTCCTAAACCTCCAATATGTTATAATTCATGTTATATACCACCATAATTATAAAATGAAACATATTAAACACAATTTTTTTAGACTTCCTTCACAATAACCTCAGACAAACGTGAGACTGACATACTAAATTCACAGTTCAAACTACTTTTCATTTACTTCTATACTACTTTCTTGAATATGCATTAATGCTGTTTGAATATAATTGTATTGTGGCAAATCTGATAAAGTTTTAATCGTTAAGTTCTCTTGTAATTCAAAATGCTTCGCAATATTTTCGAACACAACTAAATACGTACCCATTAATTGTTCATCTATCGTATAACGCGACTCGTTTGTCATTGCTCTATTTAACATAAAACTTATTTCTTCAATTGCAAATATACTCGGATAATAATTTCGAACTATAGTTTTATTACTGAATAATTCACCACATGCAGCATGATAAACTTGCGTCATATTATTTAATTTCACCGATAAGTTTATTGCCTCATTTTTCAAATAAGCCTCATCTTTATATTTATTTTCAGAGAACAAATAATGAAAAATTGTTGCTTCTTTACGGATTACTTCAGCCATTACAGTTGGAAGCAGTACTGATGCAGTACGTTGACCAAGAACAAATAAGCCTATAATAGCTATGATGATTCCTATCGTTACATCTGTCATTCGTGGAAAGGCTATATCAATAGATAAATTTCTTGATGCCAAACCATTCATTAATATAACTTGGATAGTAATAAAGACTACAGCTATTGCGTAGTTCGCAGCAACTAATGCTTCAGTAAATAAAGCGGCAACACCCATAAGTACAACTGCAACTGGTGTTGGTATTGAAATGAATAATATGATTGAAAGCACTAATACACCAAACATTGTTCCTAGACCTCGTGCCATACCTCTTTCAATCGCATGAACTGTCGAAGTACCTAACAATACCGTATGTGTAGATAACGGTATCCAATACGCTTTGTCGAAATCGAACATCAGTGCAATAAATATTGCCACCATCATAATGACGGCATATCGCAATGTATTACGAAAGACAATAGAGTCTAATGTTAAATTTTGATAAATTCGTTTACTATAAAGCGGCTTATGAATATCTGCTTCATATTCAATACGTTCAGAATTTGCATGTGCTATTTCGTCAATTTTCAAAATGTGATTAAATAAATTTTCAAAATCATTCGTCACGGTAACTTCTTTACGCCAATAATCCATCTGTTGGTTAGGATTACTTAGTTGTTGAGTAATGTAATCCATCATTTCTATCAATTCAACCGGTAATGGTCTTATATTTTTAGCATTTAATTCCAACAATTCAGAGTAAATACCTTGTGCAGATGTATGCAACAATAGTAACTTTTGAAAGCGTGAGCTCAATTTTCCACTACTTGAATTTGAAGTAATCAATAATTTATCTGATGCTTTAAATACATTTACCGCTGAAGTAGCAACTTTTAAAAATTTATCTTTATCATTATAATGATGTAATAACTTCGAGATTAGCGTGAAATCATTTCGAATCGCTTGTTCTTCTGCTTTCGTTTTAGATAGGAAGATTGTTAGTAACACCATTAAAGTGGCTAAGATTCCACCTAAAATAATGGCAAAGCCTCTATACAATGCATCTTCTGGTGCTATCGGCAAATTAATAGGAAGACTAAATGTTACGATGAAAAATGTAGATGATGGTCCTGCAATTTTCAAAGCTGTAAAAATGTAAAAGGGAATAACCGTGACAATGAGCAAGGTCAAACCAAAAACTAATGGCGTTGTAGCCGTTAGTGTACCTAAAATCATACAAATGGCGAAGGCTAAATTACATATAATTACAGTTCTAATCTTTGATTTAGCAGACCCATTAAACACATAAATATGCGCCAATGTTCCGGTTGCAACAAGTAATCCAAATTGAAAATTACCACATAAATATCCAATTAAAGCAGGGATTATCATTAATAAACCTTGTCTTATCCCTTTATAAAAATCTAAGTTTTGTCGATTGATTTTAATAAGTGATGTCAAAAAGATGTCATTACGACGTCTCCTTCCATTGCGAAAATATTTCCATAATTTTTTATTAGTATACATAAATTTAATTCGCTACTATAAATTATAATTAAGCAGCATTTGCTATTATAACACCTTATACGTAATTATATAACTTTAAAAATCTTTTTAACGCATTTTAAATTAAATTCTAAAAATTTTGAAAAGGTGCATTTCATTCATAATTTGATGCGTGTTGCAGCCATCATATTGGTCTAGAACATTAAAAAGTGTAATCTATAGAGAATGCTTGAGATCGCTGTTAACGTTAATTTTCACATTAATTACTTAGAATTACAGTACTTTATTTCTTTAAAAAATGGTTCATGAACGTGTGAAGTAGATACAAAGATGTATTAACAAAAACTGGTATTAAGCAATATAAAATAATCACATAAAAATTACCATCCGCATGCCATATGAAAAAGTATAGGATAATTAAAAATACACTTGTAATTATTCCTAAAATAGGTAAACTTTTAATATATTTCTCTAAATTTTTGTTCATTCATGTCTCCTCCAAATGTTTATATATTTAAATTTAGATGTCGAATTATATACTTACACTTTGGAATTCACTCTAGTTCAATATATCATTATCACTGTAACAATGATCCATACAATTTGTAATGGATTCATATATCTATGCAAAATAGCATAACTTCACTTTTTACGTATTAAAAAAGCAATAAATCCCCATTAAATGAAGACTTATTGCTTGTTTAAATTATTTTTCTATTGCTTTATCATCACTAACAATTAAAGGTTGATCTGGTTTCACATAGAACCACA
>VNIW01000456.1_pt1 | contig 15993 bp, 9 predicted proteins | sample 7248591 | NCBI WGS metagenome assembly VNIW01 (sample SAMN12251776, study PRJNA551026) | human skin metagenome | isolation source: skin samples from patients infected with Netherton Syndrome | host: Homo sapiens | place: France:Paris | reverse complement strand
ATCATGCTAGCAAGTTAAACGAACACTGACATGATATATTAGTGGTTAGCTATATTTTTTTACTTTGCAACAGAACCAGCAATATTATATGCATTATATTTATCAATAACCGCCACTTCTCACAAAGAAGCAAATTATTGATTATATTTAGTACAAGGTAGTACAAAATCTACTAATTGAAATATCATTTCCATATCATGTGTCACTATAAAAATAATATTATCTGGTGAAGATAATGACTTTATCTCATTACAAAATTGATCTAATGAGTTTCTATCGAGTCCTGAAGTTGGTTCATCAAATACGATTATTTTTTTATCAGATAACAATGCAGATGCTACTGCTGTTCGTTGTTTTTCTCCTCCCGACAGAGAAGCAGGGTGCCGTGTTTCTAAATGGGACAAACCTAATTGCTTTAAGATTTGTTGTACTTGTTCTTCTGTTGCATCTGTGCCTAAACGAACTTCATTTAAAAGCGTATTTGAGAACAATTGTTGATTTACGTCCTGCATGACCATAAATCCTTGTTTATTCAACATTTTCTTCTTTAATATTTGTTCATTTTCTTTGATAGCACCTTTATACTTGGTAAATCCTAATAATGTATTTATAAATGTCGTTTTTCCTGCACCATTCTCTCCAATAACACCGATAATACTGCCACCAGAAAATTGAAGGTGAGGAATACGAAACACTGTCTTATCGTGATAAGATACTTCTACTTCTTCAAGTTCAATAGATAGAGAGGAATCTTCGTCAACATTTCTTTGAATTTGACATAATTCCCATGATTTTTCATTTGTTAGTTGGTTCAATTTTTTAGATAAAGAATCAACATTCATACTTCTGAGACCCATTGTAGATAACTCTTGTTCACTTTTAACATATAGTTCATCAAATGTATAAGTTGCTTGATGTTGTCCGGATTTCAAATATATAAATCTATCTGCTAAGCCATTTAACCAATATAGGCGATGCTCAGATAATAGAATTGTATAGCCAAGTTTCTTCAAACTAGTCAGTAATATCTTTAATAATTCAATTGATTCATAATCTAAATTAGCAGTAGGTTCATCAAGAAGCAGTATTTTAGGTTTCATAGAAATAATAGAGCCACAAGCAACACGTTGTTTTTCTCCACCAGAAAGTTCAAATATGCTTCGATTAACTAGATTATTTAAGTTTAAATCAGCTATTGTCTCTTCTGTTCTCTCTAGAATTTCTTTTCGTGATAAATTTAAATTTTCACATCCGAAAATCAATTCATTAGAAGTATCTAAATTGAAAAATTGAGATTTTGGATTTTGAAATACAGAACCAACATTTTTAGCTATATCACTAATAGTATGACCTTTAATTGATGAGCCAAAGTGTTTTACTTCACCTTCCAATCTCAAGGTATCGTAAAATTCAGGTATTAATCCATTTATTACCCGCGTAATTGTTGTTTTACCACAACCACTTTCCCCACATAAAACGACACACTCACCTTGCGCCACTTTTATTGAAAACTCATCAATAATTTTAGTAGAATTAGCAGTTGTCACGCTAATCTTTTGAAGATCTATTGCATTCATACGTTCATCCCCCTTTAAAAATAATGACGAGTGCAATAGCTATAAATATCACAAAATAATCTACAATATTTAGTCGGAATTTGATGATGGTCGTACGCTTTCTTCCGACATCTAATCCACGTGTCATCGCAGCTGCCGAGAGTTCTTCCATCACTTTACCGGATGAAATCAACATCGGAACTACCAATCGTTCTATGGATAAGATTGGATGTTTCAAAAAATAAATTGGACCGATATTAATATTTCTAAAAACCAATGCTTGTCGTATATTCTTTAAATGCTCTAATAATGTTGGAATAAAACGTAACATTACTACAAAAGCTACTGCAAAAGCATCTGGAATATGTAAGGTTTTAAACATTGCCAAATATTCACTAGTAGTTGTTTTTTCTGCTAAAATATAAAACATTGCAATCGCTGGTAAAAATACTCTAACAACATTAAATATTATAAAAACAAAAGAAAAGTTTTGACTTAAATGAACTAACTCAGCAATTCCTTCTATAGCAATCGTCCCAAAGAATGTCACGACAAACAGATAACACTTCATCATTTCTTTAGTATTCAATAAAAATAATGCTGTTAGTCCTCCTACATTACATTCTCCCAGTATCGATCCACTTCGCATCATTATTATAGATGAAATAATAAAAACGATAATTTTTGTAATAGGTGAAATATCTACGAAAGCATCTTTTTTAAAATACAATGGCACATTTACAGTGTTCATCATATTCATACAATGCCAGCCGATTCAAAATGTTTTTTATTTAATTTATTACCTATAATTGCTCCAATGATACCGCCAATAATAGCAAGAGCAACTATTACGAGGATAATCCAATTTGGTGTAAGTGCAGAAAATTGTTCAACATAATCTTTTCCATAATAATATTCTGAAGACTTCATAAATTGATCCCGTGCAAATATTAGCATTGTAAATGGACCAACTACAATAATATTAAAGATGCTATATGCGACTATATTTTTGAGCTTAGTATATTTACTTCTATCATTTAATACAACTTCAGCTAATATGCCTGCGACAATAGCAATAAATAAAGGTGCAATAGTAGTAGATGACAATGTCAATCCTGATAATATAGCTAAAATAAATACAGCACCTCTCTTTGGAACTTTAGAAATATAAAGTATAAATACTGGTCCTAAAATAATTCCAGTTATTAAAGGTGTTAATAAGAACGTAACCGGATTAAGACCAAAAAGCATGCCAGTGGCCACTAAGATTACGATATATATTGCAGCAAAAGCACCGGCAAAAATATAATCTTTCGTATTCATTTTTTTCTTCATTTTACTCACTCTTTTCTTTTTCAACTAGTCCTTTTTTGACTCAGTTTTATTATTCTGAAACAGGAACAGAAACATCACAAATTTTAAAATTAATTGGTTTTTAAATTAAGAATAATCTTCTTATTGAAGAATATGCACGAATAAATCCTCTTTTCATAATTTTTCAAATAAATGATTTTTCTGTACTTTCAAATCAAATTACACCTTCAGAGATAATACTACTAATATCTAACAAATATAAGGTGCCATTAATGTGATGTGTTCGTTCTATTTTTAACCCAATTTGTTCTAGTATTTTTTCAAAATCATGATAACTTCTCTCAACTCCACCACATAATATCCATATGTTCAAAGCATCCATATATTTGTCATAAACATTATCAGCATTTTCAACCGGTAATAACTCTTCTATTATCCATATTCGACTATTAGGTTTCATATTTACTTTTATATTTTTGAGAATATTTATAGCTTTATCATCTGGCCAGTCATGCAAGACTTTAGATAAAATAAATATATCTCCTTTTATATTATAACTGTCAAAAAAGTTTTGTCCTTTAAACTTAAGACGTTCAGCTACATCATTTCCTCTCATCGATGCATTAGTTCCTTCTTCTACACAATCTAAATCTAGTATGACCCCTTTTGAATTAGTGAAATAGCTAAGTACTTTACCCATTAGTTCTCCTCTGCCACCGCCGATATCTACAAATGATAGTGGTAGTTTAGGGGAGAATTGATTAAACCACTCCTCTAAGTCATGGGTTCGCGTATAACTACTCATCATGCTTGTGAACGTCTCTAATAACATTTCATTTTCGCTCAAATGTTCAAAAAAAGTTTGCTTGTGTAACTCTTCATATGGAGATTGATTAGATCTTAGGCCATCTGTCAAACTTAACCAAGTTGGCATAACTATACGTCCTGTAAAAAGTACATAGGGTAATAAAGAGTCTTTTGCTTTGCCTTCAGTTAAATAATCACCTAATTCGGTTAAGTACAAGTATCCTTCTTTTTCTTTAATAAACTGCTTTGCTATCAAGGGTGTAATAATAAGATTTAATTTATCATGTGGAATTTGTAAAGATTGAGCTAAACTGGTTCTTGTATGTTTTTTCTCGTCTATATTGTCGAATAGTTTTATTTCACAAGCAGTGTATAACAATACTGATAAAGAAAAGCCTTGTATATTCTTCATGATTGTAAGTACTTCAGAATTCATTTAGTCCTCCTTACTCCTTATTAAAAATTTCGTCTATAATTCTGCAATAATTAGCTGATAAATCAAAAGGAAAAAAATGGGTTCCATGAAACATGCGAAAACTAAATCTACCCTGTGTCACATCTTTCCATTTCAGCATATCTTTTTTAGTCGCATCTGTATCTGCATCACCAGCATGAGCAACAATATCTGCCTTTATAATTTCTCCATGATATTTATTCTGCTCATCCAATTTATAATCGTTTTTTATCATGGGCAGAAACAAATCTTGAAAAGCTTCACTCTCAAGTAGCTCTTCTGGGGTAGCTCTTTGTCGTAACAATTCTCTTTTTAACGCTGCATTTCCCTGTGTAGAATAGTAGTGACGTTCTTTTTCGAACGTCACACTATGTCTCCCTGCAACAATCAATTTTTTTATATTTTTTTTATACTTACTTTCTAATAAATGAGTCACATAAAATGCAAGCAACGCACCAAAACTGTGTCCATATAGGTTAATTTCATCACTTGGAGATGTGATACTAGCAATCTCTCTGGCTAACGTTTCAATTAAATGGTTTAAAGAAGACTCAAGTGGTTCATTCATACGAGCATGTTTGCCTGGTAATTCTATCGGAATAACAGCTAAATTATGAATTTCATCTAACCAGCTATAATATATGGTAGCAGAACCCCCTGCAAAACTGAAACAAAACAGCTTTTTTGTATGATTTAGTTGCTTATCATCTAAAAATGGAAATGTCATATAATCATTCTTAAGCATTTTATATTTCCCCTTCTTCTACATTATTTTGGTATGTTTCCTCAATATATTTCGACAATTTGTCTAATTGAGATATTTCGAAGAGTTCTTTTAGTGATAATTCTATTAATAGTTTTTCTTTTAATAACTGGATAAACTGTATTGCTTTTAATGAATCTCCTCCTAGTAAGAAGAAATCATCATTTAATTCAATCGTGTCTACTTCAAGTATTTCCTTCATTAAATTTTGAAGCTGTCTATCTAAACTATTCCATTCTCTTTCTGATACACTATCTTTATCGAATTGAACTTCTTTGAGTAACTTATTACGGTCTACTTTCCCATTTTGCGTGAGAGGGAACTCATCAGTTTGAAAATATATTTTCGGTACCATATAGGCTGGTAAGGCCTTTTTCAAGTCAGATTCGATGGTTTGATATTCTACATTTTCAGAAGCAACATAAGCTACAATAAGTTGTTTATCAATAAGCACAACTGCATCTTGAATATATGAGGTTTGTTTTAAACTTTGTTCTATTTCTCCAAGTTCGATTCTATATCCGTTTATCTTAACTTGGCCATCTTCACGCCCTTTAAAGATAATCTGCCCATCATTTCTATACATTGCTAGGTCACCTGTACTATAAAGTCTTTGCTTTAATTCTGGATGGTAAAAGAATGATTGTTTTGTTTTCGTTTCGTCGTTCCAATAACAATCAGCTAAACCTTCTCCAGCAATATAGAGATTACCAAGTACCCCAATTGGACATAGATCTAATTGTTCATTTAAAATATACATACGTTGATTAGCTAAAGGTTTACCATAAGGGACAGATGCATCTGATTCTTTTAGTGTTGATAAATCAAATATATTAGACCAAATCGAAGCTTCAGTTGCACCACCTAATCCATAAAATTGAATATTAGAATTAATTGTTTTTATAGCATCCTTATACAAATCTTTTGGAATCCAATCACCACTTAATAACACTTTATTTATCGACAGATCTTTTTGTGGATGTTTTTCTAAATATTGTATAAATAGCTTGAATAAAGAAGGAACCGTATTCCACAATGTAATTGAATGCTCTTTAACATAATGAGTTATTACTTCAGGATTTATACGATCTATTTCATCAACGATAAACACAGCTCCACCTACTTGGAACATGCCAAAAATGTCATATACAGATAAATCAAAAGTCATTTGTGATAGCATAATTGCTCTATCATCAGCTGTAATTTTTAATCTGTCATTTATATCTAAAATTGTATTCATCGCTGATTCATGCTTAATCGCAACTCCTTTCGGAGTACCAGTAGTACCTGAAGTATAGATAATATAAGCTAAATCTTTTTTGTCATTTTTGATATCATCAAAACATTCTAATTGTGTACCGTCAAATTGAATGTTTGTAAATCCTGTATATTCATTCTCGCTATATGTTTTACTTGTGATTATACATTTTACACCTGCTTGCTCCATTATTTTTATATTTCGAGAAGCTGGATTGTTTCTTGCTAAAGGTGTATAAATAGCTCCTACCTTAAATATAGCGATTGCTGCAATAATTTGCTCAAATGTTTGTTCAGATAGAATTGCAATAATATCACCTTTTTGTATCCCTGCTGTTTTTAATTGTTGAGCTAAACCATTAGCATAGAGATTCACTTCTTTGTAAGAATATGTTTGATATTTATCAATAATTGCAATTTGATTAGGATACCTATCAACCTGGTGGCTAAATCCTTCTAATAGAGTGTGACCTTTATAAGCTGGAACTTCAGTCTGATTAATTTGGTGAATCAGAGTATTAGATGAACTCTCTATAATATTTGTATGTTCATTTTCCCATATATCAGTAGTTTTACTTAAATCTCTTAATGTTTGTACATATGCCTGAAACATTTCGTCAACCATACCTTGCTCAAATAAATCTTTTATGCTATCTAAGGCAATATTCAAACCTGTTTCATCTTCAAAAACTTGTAAATCCATCCAAACTTGAGGCGTTTGAGATAAACCATATTGTACCCTACCTATTGCATCAGTACTTTTACCACTAATCCCTAATCCACTTGTAAAGACAATAGGCATAGTCATATGATTTTTATTGTTTTTGTTCATTAATCGTTGTACTGTGATACCACTTACACTTGAATGAGACATACACTCCCATAATTCTTCTTGTAATCGCTTAGCTCGATCAATAAATGAATCACCTTTAGTCATATCAACACTTAATAAAGTTAAAGTAGTGAAATCTCCTATGATATTTTGTACCGCTTCATTAAATGGAAGACGATCAAAACGCATAAGATTAATTGTAAATTGCTGTGATTTACTCCATCGTGCAAGTACTTCGGCATACACAGTCAATAGTATTCCTGCAGGTGTCACACCATAATATTTAGATTTTTCTTTGATTTTAGCCCATTCAGTAGCACTCAGCTTATCACTATTACGTTTAAAGCGATGAGAAGTAGACGAATGACTAAGATTTAAATCTGGTTTGTTAAATATAGATGGAACTTTATTTTCCCAGTACTTCAAATCTTGTAGGTAGTTTTCTGTCTTCTTATATTGTTCAAATGTTTCTACATAAGACTTGAATGTTGTTTGATTTGACGTCGGAGTCGTATGTGGATGCTCGTATAAATATCTCCATTCTTTGAATAATTGAAACATGCTAAATCCGTCAAAAAATAAATTATCAAAACTTACACATATTCGTCCTTTCTGTGGTGATAAGTCTAAATATTTTATTTCGAAAGATGGCCATTTATAAGGATTGAAGTTTTGATGTTCCAACTGCTCCCTCACTTTTAGAGCCTGTCGCTCATCATTAGTTTGTTTCAAATCAATATATTCAATATTGTAAAAATCGACTTCTCTTAATACCTTTTGTGAAAGTTGGTCTTCACATATAACCGTTCTAAGACTTAAATGTTTCTGTATCAACTTATTCCAAGCAGTTTCTAATAAATTAACATCTAAATTCTCTGTTTCTAGTTCAAAGTAACAATGACTTGATACGTCACCAAATTCGAACGCACCACTTCTTCCTAAAATATAGGCTTGTTGTACTTCAGTGAGCGAGAATTTATCATAAGGTGAATCATCTTTCACATCTGGTAGATCATGCTCGATGAGCCTGTGTCCTGATTTTTCAATGACTTTAGCCATATCCCTTAATTTTGAAAATTTAAAAACATCTTCTAATTCTATTGTCACACCAAATGTTTGTTTAATATCATTTCTTAATTGAGTAGCAAGCAATGAGTCTCCACCCAGTCTAAAATAGTCATCATCTGGTTCAGGTAATTGGTGTAATTGTTTTTCCCATAACTGACTTAGTTGATATTCATAAGAGGTCATTGCTTGTGATGCCGTAACATCTAAAATTTTATCTTGATTTTGTTTTTTAGCATAAGCTAACAATGTTATTCGATCTACTTTGCCATTAGCTGTAATCGGTATATCTGATAAAGTTTGAATTCGAGAAGGAATCATATAATAAGGCAATGTGTCAGATAATAATGTTTTAACACTTTCTTCATTCAACTGATATGACGCACTTTTTTGTAAAACGTATAAATATGCTGAACCTATTTCATTTTGATCTGTAAACATATTACGTAAATGTAAATTGCTATGATTAAAAATTGAAACCCAAGTATCGTGACTTAATAATGGACTTAAATCTTTTTCTGTCTCTACTTCTGCCAACAGAGCAGTCGTAATATATTGCATTGATATAGGTTTTGTAAGTTCAGTAACAAGTAATAAGCCCCCGGGTTTCAATCTTTTCTCCAACTGTTTTAATGTAGCTTTTGGATTATTAACACGATGCAACTCATTATTTAAAATTATTACATCAAAAGTTAAATCTTCAGGTATATTTATAAGTTCTAAGCTATCCACATGACATGAAACCGCATTAGGTATTTCTTGTTCTTTATTAATGTAATATAAGCTCGAATCAATATAAGTCCATTTATGTGTATTACTCGTTATATGCTCTTTTACAGCATTCAAACTTTGGCTACCATATACAAGAATAGATTTATTAGAAAGTTCATTCTGCATAATCTGTTCATATACTGAATTTAATATTTGATTTGCCCATCGTCCTGCTTCTATCATTTCTATCAGTCTAGATATTCCAGGGAAGTCTTTATCTATTAATAAATCATTCGCTCGTTTATAACCATAAACAATATCAAGCATGTATTTTTCGAATAATTTAATTATATTGAAAAGTTCTTCTTTCAAATTTCTATCTTGAGTCACTCTATCTTCATCATTAATCGTTATTTCTTTATCTATCTCATTCCACTTATTTACTAATAATTGATACCCTGGTACCACTTTAGATTCTTCAAGATTTAAAAGGACGCGCTCTATACAAGCTTTAGTCAATTGATTTATGGTATTAATTATAGATTCATGTTGGTAGCAGTTAAACGGTATGTTATTGACGAACCGGTACGCATCAAATAATTTAAAACTTTGAAGCTTATCAACAGTAGGATTTTGTTGTAATTGTTCTGAGTCAACCGTGACAAAACTTACAATTTGTTTTTGTTCTCCAAAGTCTTTAATGATTGAAGCAGATTGATTGATACCCCTGATGCGTTTAATAGCAGAATCTATCTCACCTAATTCGATTCGATGTCCTCTTAATGAGACTTGATTATCTAGTCTACCTAAAAATTCTATTGTATCGTCTCTCCAAAAACGACCTTTATCTCCTGTTTTATACCATCTCACCCCATCTTCATTCACAAATTGCTCTCTTGTTAATGTTGGTTGATTAAAATATCCCTCAGCCACTCCTGCTCCACCAATCCAAAGCTCTCCATCTTCATAATCATTTGCATCTATGCCTTGAGCATTAACAATTCTATAAATTTGATTAGAAAGAGGTTTTCCATATGGAATTGTATGCCAATGTGCCGGTGCAGGTTTATCGAGCTCGATAAAGTTTGACCATATAGATGCTTCCGTGGCACCTCCCATAGCTAGTACTTTACTATTTGGAAACGCTTCTAGTATCTGTGTAGGTAATTTACCATCAATCCAATCACCTGAGAGTAACACATATCTAAGTGATTGTTGATTTAATGCTTGATGCTTCATTTGAGTCAGTAACATTTGTATTAAGGTTGGTACAGAATCCCATATAGTTATAGGGTACTTTTGTAAAATTTCCAACCATTTTTGACTATCTCGCCAATACTGATCCTCAACATAGCACATACTAGCCCCTATCATTAGGGGACCAAAAATATCAAACACTGAAAGGTCAAAATCAAATTGGGAAACATTCATCACTATATCTGTATTATCCATTTGACATTTACATTGAATAGTCTCAATTGTATTCAATACCTGCCGATGGGTGATTTTCACACCTTTTGGCTCACCTGTTGAACCAGATGTAAATATAATATATGCTAAGTCAGAAACATTCTGAGATGGTGGTAGTACTTTATTTTCATATTTTATTGCTTCTTCAATACTAATGATACACTGCTGTTTGTTTTCAAAAGTGTCGAATGCTTCATCTTGTATAATCAAATGTGTAATATCAGAGTGATTTAAAATTTGTTCTATTCTCCTATAAGGCTGGTGCGGACCAATCGGAATATAGCTACAACCCATTAGCATCACTGCTATCATAGAAGCAACGTATTCTGGTCCTTTCGGCAATTTAATTGCTACACTGTTTCCTGGATGAACACCTTTTTGTTGTAAGTATCCTGCAATGTGATTTACTAACTCGAGAAGCTCTTGATAACTCACTACTTCATTCGTCAAACCATTTATAATGGCACTTTTTTGAGGGTATAGTTTGGCAATTTCAATAAATTTTTGAGGTATGGTTTGCGTATAATTACTACTAATCTTAAATGATTGTCTCTCTTGTTCTCGTCGTAATTCACTTTGAGTCTTATGTATGTGTGACTCAGCAATAGAACTCTGACAAAGAATTAACTCTTCTTTAAAATATTCAAACATATCATCAAGTAACCCGTCTGGAAAAAGTTCATCTATACTATCCCAAACAATATATAACCCTCCAGCTTTATTAAATACTTGGAAATCTAAGTAAGCTTGTGGAGTTTGAGAAATCATATGAGATATATCACCAAATGTTTGTATAAACTTCTCATCTACAAGTGCATCTCCAAGATTACTAGAAAAGACTACAGGCGACATAAATGATTTACCTCTTTGCTTTTGTAAATCTCTCATTACCTGGACACCTGAATACGAAATGTGCTTCATCCTTTCGTGGAATTTTTCTTGCACTTCTATCATATTTTTAACTAAACTTTTAGTTTGAGACATATCGATGTCGAGCAATAAAAGATTTGTAAAATCTGCAACTACATGTTGAATGTCTATACTTGAATCTCTATCAAAAATAGGTAAATTTAATAAAAATCTTTTGTTATTACTCCACTTTGCAATTGTTCTTGCATAAAGTGTTAAAAGCATCATAGGTAACGTGACGCCATATTGTCTTCCAATTTCCTTCATTAATTCAAGTTGGTCTGGTGTCACTGTTGTTGAACGTCTATTAAACTTAGGATGTACAACTTGATTAAGAGGTTTAATAATTGGTAAGTGTGGAGCATCAGGCATTGCTTGTAGTTGATTTAACCAATAAATCTCATCCTTTTCTTTTTGCGCTTGATCACTCTGTTGTTTATAGGATAAGTACTCTGCAAAGTTCCATGATTCTTCATGTCCATGTTGGCTATCAATATCATTATAATAAGTAGCTAAATCACTTAATATCATTTTAAAACTATGCACATCACAGACTAATAAATCAATATCAAAACATAATCTAGCTGTTTGATCATTAATAATTATATATTGTAAGCATACGACTTCTCCTAAATCTACACGCATTAATCGATGAGAAGTTTCGTTTCTAAAAGTTTCTAGCCTTTTTTCTATATCTTTATATTGTGAGAAATTATGCACAATAACTTCTTTATGAAATGGTTCATCTAATACTTGTTGTTGTCCACTATCAGTAAATTTTGCTTTTAACATAGGATGTATTTCGAAAATTTTTAACCATGCTTTATTTAATTTTTCTAAGTTCAGATGTTGTGTATCAATTTCAACATATCCATGGCAGCCTACACCACCTAATGTTTCTGTTTCTTTTCTACCTACCCAATATGCATATTGAACATCAGTTAAATTAAATGGTTTCTTCAAATTAACATTAGGTTTTTTCATTTCTTTAGAGACAGTAGGTCTATTTTCATATAATAATGCACTCCAATTCTCTAAAGTAGGATTTTCCATAAAACTTGAAAAAGAAACTTCATAACCACTTTTCATCCATTTTGCTAATATTTTCATAATATCTAGTGATTCTAAACCAAATTTAATGAGCGACGTATGATCATCTATGCGCAAATTCCCTTTCAAAACATATGCTATATCTTGTTTTAGTTCTACTTTAATATCTTCTTGTGATAAATTTTCAGGCAACATTATAAGCACCCACTAACTATTTTGATTATCTTTTTCTTATCTATTTTACCAATATTTGCGTATGGTAATTTATCTAAAAAATAAATTTCATCAGGTACTTTATATCTAGCTATACCTTGCGTTTCAAAATGATTTAGTATTTCTTGATGAGTAATCTGCGTATCATTAGCTTCAATACATGCGCATACCTTTTCACCCAGATTTTGGTCAGACATACCAAATACGGCACAATTATCTATTAATGGATGTCTCCTCAAAATCGATTCAATTTCTGAAGGGACAACATTTTCACCTTTTCTATTAATCTGCTCGTCAACTCTACCCGACATAATCAAGTTTCCATTTCCATCTAAATAACCAAGATCTCCTGTTAAAAAATAATTATCTTCTGAGAAGACTTTTTTATTCAACTCTTCATTGTCATAGTAACCCAAAAACGTATAAGGACCCTTTTCCGCTATTTCTCCAACCTTATAATTAGATTGGATCTTTCCATCTTCATTTAAAATTTTAATTTCATCACCTTCTGAAATAGGTTGCCCTTGAGTTCCTAATCTAATTTCTACAGAATCGTTCAGTTTAGTAAAACAAGTAATCCCTTCCCCAAGTCCATATCCTTGTTGAATTGTTACATTTAATTCATTCTCTAGTTTTAGTAAAGTATCATAATCTATCTTTGCTGCCCCCATAATTATGTGGTTTAATGAATATAAGTCCGCAGGAAACCAATTATAATTTTCTAGCCATACCGATGCAATAGCAGGTACAATAGAAGTTGTATTCACTTTTTCTTGTTCTATTAATTTAAAAGTCTCATCAAAACCATTTGTATGGGATAAAACAACAGTTCCCCCATTAAAAAGTACACCTAATACACCAGGATTAGCTAAAGCGTAATCATGTGCAACAGAAAGTACTGCTAAGTATATAGTGGCTTCGTTAAACTGACATCGCTCGGCAGCTTTTTTTATATTATAGACATAAGCCTCATTAATTTTTGGGATTATTTTAGGGTTTGAGGTTGTACCTCCTGATAGCAAGTAGACACCTACATTACGACCATTATGTGACTTATGGATTTTAACTTTTATATCTACCATATTTCTTTCTCTATTAATATTAATATATTTAACATTGTCATATCGCTCTTCCGTGTCTCCAATAATTGTTGTTATAGAAGGGATAGACGCCAAATTATCTGCAACCATTTGACAATAATTAAACCCTAAATAATTTGAAGAACCAATATATGCTTTTGGTTGTAATTGATTGGCTATCGCAATAATTTCTGATTCTCTAAGCGTAGGCATCATCAATATAGGCTCTAAATTCAACATATTTGAAGCAAAGAGTACAGTCATAAATTCTAAGTTATTAGGAAGCTGTATAATTATACGATTACCACTCTCTAGACCTAATTCAGTTAATAGATCTGCACAATCCTTTACTTTATCTAGTAATTCTTGATAACTTAATCTATGATTTTTATCAATCACCGCGATATTATTTGGTTTTTTTTGTACTTGTTCATATAGTGCTTCAAATAATGTTTCATTATTTAGATAACCTTGTGATTCATAATATGCGAGAATGTTCTCTCTATCCATTATAATTGACCTCCTGTGTTATTACTTTCTTAAAATTCAACGTTAATTTCAAAATCTCCTTTAGAAACATCCAATAAAGAATCCGAATTCATTGAATTGACAAGATCATATTGCTCAGGATCTACTTTGTAAGTAATATGCTTAATACACTTAATATTATTTTTATGATTTGGAGAAAAATTTCTTGTCGTTTCAAACGGTGATTTAACAAATGGTAGTTTAGAATCATATGGGAATATACATTTACATTTCAATAAGTATTGGTGATAGTCTTTTCTTTTTACTGGTACAACAATAGAACGATATGCCCACTGTTTATATTTTTTTCTTAAACCTTTAAATTCATTTAATTCCGCTTCAAAAGCCAATCTAATATATCCCTCATCTGCTGAATTTTGCGACATAATGCTTTCGACAAATTGACTTTGGCCAAATAACCCCAGTAACCTTTGAATCAATTTCGGCATGTTCATATCGTAAATCAATTCAATATAAGGTCCTTCCTCAAAGTAAATCAAAGCATTGTATGGGTTCTTTTTTTTGCCGTATTCTACAGTAAAACCTTGGTTTCTAAAATCTTGAACTGCTTTTTGTAAATTATCTACCTTATATAAAATATGACTGACCTTCATTATTTAACCCCTTTCTCCAAATTATGGATTGCCTCCACTAAACTATTAGTATGATTGTAATCTAAACAAGTTGCATGATTCCCTTCTACTTCCATCATTACAATGTCTCCTAACACAAAACTTGTCCAACTCACATCTTCTTTAGTTTTTGGATAGAAATCTGTAACATATTCCTTCGGTTCAAACACATTAACGTCACCCAGATATGTTTCAGGTATATAGTGGATCATTCCTAAATACGTGTGGTTAAACACTTCATAAAGTTCCACTAATTTTTCGAAAGTATTGTTTGTTCCATTAAAGTTATGTTCTGGTATACTGTTATAGATTCTTTTTAATCTTTCATGTTGTGATAATTCGTTTAATTTACGATATGCTATGCCAACATTTTGATAACGTTCATCTTCCTCTAGGCTAAATAATTCTTCATCACTTATATCTCTTACTTCTCCTTGAACTAATGAGCTTAACGATTGAGTCAATTCTTCAAAAGAAAAACTATATCCAGATTTCACTAAATCCGCTCCTATAATACTTGCAAAAGCAGTTTCCATTAATAATGAATTACTTACATGATGTAAACACAAATGAGAGCTAATTAAGTTAATAGGTTTAACATTTCTTCCATTTTCTAAAAGAATTTTTGCTGTTTCTATTGCTAAAAAACCACCTACACAGTATCCATACAATTCATATTCATCTGCATCTAATTCCATCAATGCTTTGGCATATTTATAAGCTAAAAGTTCAACTAAGTTTTTATAAGGATGACTTACATATTCAGAAACATCACCATATGTAAATCCATAAATATGTTCGTTATTTTGACTCTCATCAATTAAATGAGGAAGTATATAATTATAATCTAACAAACGGCCAGTCCCTGCATGAAATAGTGCTTTAATTACTTTTGGTTCGTCATCTGTAGTGTGAAGAGCTTTTAAGTATAAGTGATTATGGCTATAATCATTTTCTTGTGCTGCGATTATTTCTTTAGATGTTTCATACTTGTTTAATGTATTTGCAAAGGCATGAACAGTAGGTTTTTTAGCAAAAGCCTTCATTAATTCTTCAAAGCTAAACGCTGAAAGCGAATCAATGCTGGACTGTACTTCTGTAATCCATTTCGCAACAAGTAATGAATCACCCCCGACTTGATAAAAATTATCATTTACTCCGATGTCGTCTCTTTCTAACAATACTTTTAAAATATTTAACAATGAGCTTTCAAGCTGAGATTTGGGTTGAGAAATTTCTTGAGAAGTCAAATTTATTGGACCTGCTTCTTGAAGTTTTTTAACGATGAATTTACAATTTAAGTGCAACACATAAAAAAGAGCCCTAAAATCATCAATCTAGTAAAATAAAGTT